>Ga0209158_1000035_pt1 | contig 97374 bp, 93 predicted proteins | sample GraSoiAngelo_140_FD_185897 | JGI IMG/M metagenome (GOLD analysis project Ga0209158, IMG submission 185897) | Grasslands soil microbial communities from the Angelo Coastal Reserve, California, USA - 14_0929_12_30cm (SPAdes) (version 2) | ecosystem: Environmental > Terrestrial > Soil > Grasslands ...
CGACACCAGAACCGAAATCCCCCGACCGACCCACACGATCTTTCCGCTCGCTGCCATCACTGTATGCCTCCTACTTCTTCGCGGTTTTCTTCCGCTGCTCGGATTGCGCGCGCAGGCGCTCCTCTTGTTCCCTGAGCTCGGGCGTGAACTCGGCCCCGAAGTCTTCCGCCTCGAACACCTGGCGAATCTCGATCTCGGACTCGCCTTTGAAAGGGAAGGGATTCGGGCAGCGCTTGACCCATTCGATCGCCTCTGCCTTCGACTTCACCCGCCACAGCCAGAAGCCGGCGATCAACTCCTTCGTCCCGGCGAACGGCCCGTCGATTACGGTGCGCTTGTCGCCAGAGAACTTGACCCGCGCGCCCTTGGAACTAGGCTGGAGCCCCTCGGCCGCGAGCAGCACGCCGGCTTTCGCCAGCTCCTCGTTGTACTTTCCCATCGCGGTCAGGAGCTTCTCGTCCGGAAGCACACCGGCCTCTGAGTTCTTGTTGGCTTTGACCAAAATCATGAATCGCATCGTAATACCTCCTTCGGGTTTTAGGTTCGGAAGCGGTCAATCTCCTTTCTCGTCTCCTAGCCCCCGGCCATGGCCCCCACGATCAGAAAAGGTTCTGCGCCCGTCGCGACCGCGTCGGGCAGCGAGGCATCCTGCGACTCGTGGGACAGATCCTCCTCGCAGGCGAAGAACCTCACGAACGGTCGGCGCTGATGCGTGACCTGGTCTCGGATCGTCCCCCGCAGCATCGGATAGCGGGCCTCGAGTGCGTCGAGGACCGAGCGCTGCGTGACCTGACCCTCAACATCGAGTGTCACCTCGCCGTCAACGCGCGCGAGCGTGCGCAAATGTGCCGGGAGCACGACTCGGATCATGGCAGCGTCTGGACCTCGACAGAAAATACGGCCGGAAGATCTCGGACGATGGGCGCCCAACTGTTTCCCGCGTTCCCCGATGCGTAGACCTGCCCGCCGGTGGTGCCGAAATAGACACCGCACGGATCGAGGGAGTCCACGGCCATCGCATCGCGCAACACGTTCACGTAACAATCCTGTTGCGGCAGGCCTTTCGTGAGCGCCTCCCATTCGTTTCCGCCCGTCCGGCTGCGGTACACGCGCAGCTTTCCGTCTGGCGGATAATGCTCCGAGTCACTCTTGATCGGAACGACATAGATGGTCTCCGGCTCGTGGGCGTGCACATCGATCGGGAATCCGAAGTCAGTCGGCAGGTTCCCACTAACCTCGTGCCAGGACTCGCCGGCATCGTCGCTGCGCAGGACGTCCCAGTGCTTCTGCATGAACAGCACGTTCGGACGGGACGGATGCATCGCGATGCGGTGGACGCAGTGGCCGATCTCAGCATCCGGGTCGGGGAGCTCATACTTGGACTTCAGGCCGCGGTTCGCCGGCCGCCACGTCTTGCCGGCGTCGTCGGTCCGGAACACGCCTGCGGCCGAGATAGCAATATAGATGCGTCGTGGATTGCTCGGGTCCTGCACGATCGTGTGCAGGCACATCCCGCCGGCACCTGGTTGCCAGAGGTGCCCTTTCGCGCTGCGCAGTCCGGCAAGCTCCTGCCACGTCTGCCCGCCGTCGGTCGAGCGAAACAAAGCGGCGTCTTCCACGCCGGCGAAGACCATATCCGGATCGGTCAGGGACGGTTCGAGATGCCAGACCCGCTTGAACTCCCAAGGATGCTGCGTGCCGTCGTACCATTGATGGGTGGTGAGGGGTTTCCCGGTTTCCGGAGAGCTGTCGTACACGAATTTGTTGCTCACCCCTTGGGGCGTACCGTCCGGCCCGGAAGTCGGTATCGGTGCGCCATCGGGAGTGTTCCATGTTTTTCCTCCGTCATCTGAGCGTTGTATCACCTGCCCGAACCAGCCGCTGGTCTGCGACGCGTATAGCCGATTCGGATCGGCGGGCGATCCCTTGAGGTGATACATTTCCCAGCCGCCAAAGTGGGGGCCGTTGACGTCCCACTGCTTGCGCTTTCCATCCGATGTCAGAATGAACGCGCCCTTCTTCGTTCCGACTAGAACTCGCACCTTGCTCATCGGTTTCTCCTCCTTGGCTTCGCGCCGGTCTTGGCGCAAACCTCCTTCATAACCACCGCATCAGTTATCCCATCCAGTTCGCCAGATTCGGGGAATGCTCACTCGTACCGATCATGATGGCGTAGCCAGTCCACCGTCGACTCAGGGTTCTCGTCTCTCCCCTTGGGGACGAGATCCAGCCAGTTGTAGGCGCTATTCAAAATGTCCAGCCCACGCGCATAGGTTGAATACGTGTGGAACACCTCCTGGTTTCGCCGATAAAAAAAACTTGCGCCAGGCATTTCATCGTTCAGGTACGGACCGTCTGTGTAGTTATAGAAGACGTGTCCGGCACGCTCGTCTTCATCCTTAAACGAGACCCCAAAATCGAAATTGAAGTCGGAGTCGAATGACGATACCCATTTGAAATTCCAGCCCATGCGCTTCTCGAATTGCTCGATCTTGGAGAGAGGAGCACGCGAGACAGCAACAAAGGCCACATCGCGGTGGGCCAAATGAATGGGAATGCCTTGAAAGGTATCAGCAAAAAACGAGCAACTCTTGCACCCTTGGTCCCAGTCGGGACCGAGCATGAAATGATACACGGCGAGCTGTGTCTTTCCGTCAAACAGGTCCACTAAACTCTCTTTGCCCTTCGGGCCATTGAAATAGTAGGCCTTCTCAATTTTCCTCCATGGCAGGGCACGAATTTGAGCCGTCATTTTGTCTCTCAGCCGGGTGAACTCTTTCTCTTTGGCCAGGAGTTCCCTGCGGGCCTTCAGCCACTTGGCTTCCGATACGACTTTCTGATGTTTTATCGTGCTCTTGGTCATGATGAAGCCTCCTTTGATCTGGGTCGTGGGAGATTGACCTTGCGCCGTTCTGGCGCATGAAGCCTCTTCGCGACGAGCGCAGTCACGCCACCCGTCGAGGTCGCGCCAGCGGCCATCAGCATTATGGTAGTGATGCATGCGGGGCACATCGAAACCCTCCTCTCACTGCTCCCACCCGTCGCGGACACTACTCAGTCGGCAGGCCCGGGATCTCGATGACTGGCCGGACCTCGACGGTGCCCTTGCGCGCCGTGGGAATCCGTGCGGCGATGGCGATGGCCTCGTCGAGATTCTTGGCATCGATGAGGAAGTAGCCGCCCAGTTGTTCACGCGTCTCCGCGAACGGACCGTCGGTCACGAGCCGTTTGCCGTTGCGCACCCGAACACTCGTCGCCATTGATGTCGGGTGCAACGGGTTGGCGGCCAGATACTGCCCGTTGGAGTTAATCTCGTGGGCGAGCTGCGTGGACTCCGTGTAACACTCCTGCCGCTCGGTCTCGCTCAACGCCTGTTCATCACCATAAATAAGCAACATGTATTTCATGGCTCTGGACCTCCGCTTCGGATATGAAAGCCTGCTGACAGAATATAGTCGTCGGGGAAGGCCAAAATCGACATGGGGACTACCGAGTCTGATGAGCCGAGATCAATTCCTGCCTAATCAATGACTTATGATACAGCGCAGACAGGTGATCAACTGGTCTGGTCAGACAGCGCAGCCAGCCGTCGCTTGAGAAACCGCTGCTCCGGCTCCTGCTGGGTGAGGCTCAGGGCCCGTTCGTAGGAGGTTCGGGCTTCCGCTGTGCGCCCCAGTCGCCGGCAGAGATCCGCCCGCGCTGCGTGCGCCAGGTGATAGTTCCCCAGATCGCCCCGCGCGAGGATGGCATCGATGAGGGCAAGTCCCGCCGAAGGGCCGTCGCGCATCGCCACCGCCGCAGCGTGATTCAGCTCGACCACAGGCGATGGATCGGTCTGAGACAATACGTCGTACAGTCCGACAATCCGGACCCAGTCCGTGGCGGCGGCGCTGGGTGCCTGGGCATGCACCGCCGCGATCGCCGCTTGGAGTGTGTACGGTCCGATGCGACGCGACGACAGCGCCCGTTCCACCAGCGACGTACCCTCTGCGATCTGATCCCGGTTCCACAGCGAGCGATCTTGGTCTTCCAGGAGAATCAGATCGCCCGTGGGCGAGGTGCGCGCGGCGCGCCGCGAGTCTTGCAGCAACATCAGCGCCAGGAGTCCCACCGCTTCAGGCTCTGGGAGCAACTCGATCAGCACCCGCCCCAGGCGGATCGCCTCCCCCGAGAGATCATGCCGCGTGAGCGACCCACCGGATGAGGCGGAGTATCCCTCGTTGAACACGAGGTAGACCACCCGGAGCACCGCATCCAGTCGGTCAGGCAAATCGGTCTTGGACGGCACCGCATAGGGAATCCGCGCGTCGCGGATCTTCGCCTTGGCGCGTACGATTCGCTGAGCGATCGTGGGTGGCTTCGTCAAGAAGGCGCGCGCGATCTCATCGGTCGTCAGGCCGCAGACTTCGCGCAGCGTCATCGCGACTTGGGCCTCCGGCGGCAAGGCGGGATGGCAGCAGGTGAAAATCAGCCGCAGCCGGTCGTCCTCGACGCTCCCGTCGTCCCATTGCTCGGCGTCACTGGTCCTGGATTCCAGTTGCTTCGCGAGCTCCGTCAACGACGCGTCTAAGCGAGCACGCCGGCGCATGCCATCGATGGCTTTGAAGCGACCGGTCGACACGAGCCACGCCCGCGGATTGGCCGGCACACCATCCCGCGACCATTGCTCGACCGCCACGGCGAAGGCATCGTGCAGTGCCTCTTCGGCGGCATCAAAGTCGCCAAGCAGGCGGATCAACGTGGCAAGAACCTGGCGCGATTCGGAGCGATACACGGCGTCCACCTGCTCGCGCACCCGTTCGGTCTCGTCCTTACTCATGTGTCTGGAATTACCTTCAGCCGAAGCTTCTTGACCTGGCCGTCTAATAAAGAGACGGGACGCAAACGGGGTCAGGCACATTTTGTCGGAAGAAAATGAGCCAGACCCCCAATGGTTGTCAACCGGCAATGCGCTCCAGCGCTTCCCTGGCCCGTCCCCGTGCGTTGGCGTCCCAGTCGTCCTCCACCATCTCGCGCAGCCGCTTCTCCGCCTGTTTCGCCTTCAGCTTGCCCAGCGCCAAGGCCGCCTCGGCCCGCACGAAGGCGTACTCGTCCATGGTGGCCGCCAGCAAGGGCCCGATGGCCCGGGGGTCGCTCAGGACGCCCAAGCCGTTGGCCGCCCGCGTCCGGTCCAGCTTCTCCGGATCCGACTTGAGGATGCGCAGTAATACATCCAATAGCGCGGGGCCCGCGTCGGCCAGCCGTTCGGGGTGGTCCCGGTCATGATCGACGAGCCAGAGGGCCGCGCGTTTTTGCAGCGCCGGGTCGGTCGCCTCCCGGAAGACTTTCGCGACCCGGTCGTGGGCGCGCTGGCGCACGCGGCGCGCGAGCTCTCCCCGGACAATGGAGACGATGATGATGCCGCCGGCCACGACGACCGCCACGATCCCCCAGGGGCCGTTGCGCAGGAATTCCCTCCACTGCTCGGGGAAGATGCTCCAGAGGAAGAACCCCACCAGGATCGCGACCAAAAGGTGGATCAGGATGAAAATGCCGATGTTGCCGCGCTCGCCCTTCATGCCCTCATTTTCGCCCAGCGATCCGTAAGGGTCAACTACGGGGAATCGCTGTTTCTTTGCGCGGGGCAATTCAGTATACTTAAGAGGTTGTGGACACAGGCGTAGCATGATCAACGTCCTGCTCAACAAGATTTTCGGCAGCAAGAACGAGCGCGAGCTCAAGCGCCTCCAGCCGCTGGTCGCCGAGATCAGCGCCAAGGAACCGTCCCTGGCCCGGCTCTCGGACCTCGACCTGCGGGCGAAGGCCGACGAGTTCAAAAAGCGCCTGGCCGACGGGGCCACGCTGGATGACATCCTGACAGACGCCTTCGCCGTCTGCCGGGAGATGGCGAAGCGCAAGCTGGAGATGCGCCACTTCGACGTCCAGCTCATCGGCGGCATGGTCCTGCACGAGGGCAAGATCTCTGAGATGAAGACCGGGGAAGGCAAGACCCTGGTCGCCACGCTGGCCCTCTACCTCAACGCGCTGGAAGGCAAGGGCGCGCACCTCGTCACGGTCAACGACTACCTGGCCAAGCGCGACGCCCAGTGGATGGGCCCCCTCTACCACAACCTGGGCCTGTCCGTGGGCGTGATCCAGCATGAGGCCTCGTTCCTGTACGACCCGACCTACGAGGCGGAGGACAAACGCCTCCAGCACCTGCGCCCCTGTACCCGCCAGGAGGCCTACCGCGCCGACATCACTTACGGCACCAACAACGAATTCGGGTTCGACTACCTGCGCGACAACATGGTGGGGGACCTGGCGGACTGCGTGCAACGCGAGCTGCATTACGCCATCGTCGACGAGGTGGACAGCATCCTGATCGACGAGGCCCGAACGCCGCTGATCATTTCGGGGCCGACCGAGGACTCGACCGACCTCTACTACCGCATCGACCGCATCATCCCGATGCTCAAGCGGGACGTGGACTACACGATCGAGGAGAAGACCCGGACGGCCGCGCTCACCGAGGAAGGCAACGAGAAGGTAGAGCGGGCGCTGGGCGTGACGAATCTCTACGACCTGGCCAACATGGACCTGGTGCACCACGTCGTCCAGGCCCTGCGGGCGCACGCGATGTACCGCCGCGACGTGGACTACGTCGTCAAGGACGGCGAAGTGATCATCGTGGACGAGTTCACGGGCCGGCTGATGCCAGGACGCCGCTGGTCCGACGGCCTGCACCAGGCGGTCGAGGCGAAAGAGGGCGTCAAGATCGCCAACGAGAACCAGACCCTGGCGTCGATCACCTTCCAGAACCTGTTCCGGATGTATCACAAGCTCGCCGGCATGACGGGCACGGCCGACACCGAGGCCAGCGAGTTCGCCAAGATCTACAACCTGGACGTGGTCGTCATCCCGACCAATCGGCCCCTCATCAGGCCGGACTTCCCGGACGTGGTGTACCGCACCGAGAAGGAGAAGTTCAACGCCATCGTGGACGAGATCATCGAGTGCCACAAGCGGGGCCAGCCGGTCCTGGTGGGTACCATCTCAATCGAGAAGTCGGAACGGCTTGCAGGCTATCTCGTCCGCCACGGCATCAAGCACAACGTCCTGAACGCCAAGCATCACGAGAAGGAAGCCGAGATCATCGCCCAGGCCGGCCGCAAAGGCGCCGTCACCATCGCGACGAACATGGCAGGCCGCGGGACCGACATCCTCCTCGGCGGCAACCCCGATTTCCTGTTCAGGAAGGCGTTGTATGCCGACCCGGAGATGCCACCCGAGCGGCAGGCCGCGCTGCTAGCTCAGATCAGGGCCGAATGCGAGGAAGAGAAAAAGGAGGTCGTCGCCCTGGGCGGCCTACACATCCTGGGCACCGAGCGGCATGAGAGCCGCCGCATCGACAACCAGCTCCGCGGTCGCGCCGGCCGCCAGGGCGACCCCGGCTCCTCCCGCTTCTACCTGTCCCTCGAAGACGACCTGCTCCGCATCTTTGGCTCCGACCGCATCTCCAAGATCATGCTCAAGCTCGGCATGGAGGAGGGCGTCCCGATCGAGGCCAAGATGGTGACCCGGGCCATCGAGAACGCCCAGAAGAAGGTAGAGGCCCACCACTTCGAGATCCGCAAGCAACTCCTCGATTACGACGACGTGTTGAACAAGCAGCGCGAGGTCATCTACGAGCGACGGCGGATGATCCTGGGCGGCGAGGACCTCTCCGAGGACATCAAGGCAGGCGCCGAGGAAGTCCTGGACGCGCTGCTGGATGTCTACTGCCCGAAGGAGACCTATGCGGAAGAGTGGGATCTCAAGGGGCTCGCGGACGCGCTCTACGCGCAGTTCGCGATCGACATCAAGGACAGCGTGGCCGAGCTCAAGGACATGGGCTTCGAGGCCCTGCGCGAGGAGTTGGTCCGCAAGATCCACGAGGCCTACGCCGCCAAGGAGCGTGAACTCGGCCGGGACCTTTTGCGGCAGCTGGAAAAGATGGTCATGCTCCGCACCATCGACACACTGTGGAAAGACCACCTGCTCGGTATGGACAGCCTGCGGGAGGGCATCGGGCTGCGCGGGTACGGCCAGAAGGACCCGCTGATCGAGTACAAACGGGAAGCCTTCGACATGTTCGCCGCGATGATGGACCGGTGCGAGCGGGAGGTGCTAGAACACCTGTTCCGCGTCCAGATCGTGCAGGGCGAGCAGCCGCCCCCGGTGCAGGCACGCTCCCGCCGACCGACGCAGTTGAAACTGAACCGCGGCGAGGACGCCGGCGGCGGGAACGGCGACAAGACCGTTCGCCGAACGGGCGAAAAAGTCGGGCGGAACGATCCGTGTCCGTGCGGCAGCGGGAAGAAATACAAGAAGTGCCACGGGGCCTGAGCGCCAACCGACGACGCTATGCCAACACTCCCGCAGTCCCCCATCAGACGAAATCCGTCGCGCAAGCCGCCTTCCGGCGTGCAGGGCCGGACCTTCGCGCTGGTGCGCGAACTGCGCCTCCTGATTGAAACGACCCGAGCCCTGGCCTCTGCCCACGAGCCCAAATCAGTCCTGCGCGTGATCTTCGACAAGGCCAAGGCCTTCGTCCGGTGCGAAGCCTGGTCGCTCTTCCTGATCGATCCGTCCACTCACGAACTGGTCTTCGACATGGTCGGAGGCCCCAAGGCCCGACGGCTCAAAGGCCTTCGCATCAAATTCGGGCAAGGCATCGTCGGGTGGGTCGCCCAGCACGGCAAGCCCGCCGTGGTTAACGAGACCCGGAAGGACCGGCGTTTCCTCCCCTCTATCGACCGGGCGACCCGCTTCGTCACGCGATCCGTCCTCTGCGTGCCGATCTTCAGCCGGAAACGTCCCGCCGCGGTGCTGGAATTGGTGAACAAGATCGGCAAACCCTTCGACCGCCAGGACCTGCACCTCCTCACCCATCTGGCCGAGCAGGCCTCGATCGCGCTGGAGCGGTTGAACCTGCAGGAACAGGCGGCGAGCCTCGGGGTCACCGACGAACTGACGAAGCTCCACAACGCCCGGTACCTGGAACAGGCGCTGGATCGGGAAGCGCGCCGCTGCCGTCGTTACGGCTCCATCATGGCGCTGATCTTTCTCGACCTCGACGAGTTCAAGAAGATCAACGACCAGTACGGCCACCTGATGGGCAGCCAGTGCCTGACCGAGCTGGCCCAGATCATGATGAAGTGCATCCGCGACGTGGACATCCTGGCCCGTTACGGCGGCGACGAGTTCGTGGTGATCCTGCCGGAGACGACGGTGTCCACGGCCCGCGCCGTGGCCGAACGGCTCCACGAGGCCATCACCTCTCACACCTTCCTGAGCGAGCAAGGGATCAAGGCGCGTCTCACCGCCAGCATCGGGATCGCCGGCTTTCCCGACCACGCGCAGAGCAAGGAAGAGCTCTTACGTAAGGCGGACGAGGCGATGTACCAAGCCAAGGCCGCGGGCCCCAACAAGATCCACGTCGCCGAGTAGCGTCGTCCAGGTAGATAAAAACCCGGTCATTCTGGCGCCTGAAGACGCTCCAACCCCTTGTTCCGACAACGAGTTTCGGCTTGACTAACCCGAAGGACGTAGGCTATCGTAACGCCTTCCTCTTTCAGGAAATTTTGTCACAAGTTTGCAGCGGAGCGCCTATGGACCTCGGTCATCCCGGGCTGGTCGAAAAATTGGTCGCCTGTATCGAGCGGGACGGCCCCATTTCCTTTGCCGCCTTCATGGAGGCGGCGCTCTATGACCCTGAATTCGGCTACTACATGACGGCCGGACCGCGCATCGGACTTGAGGGGGATTACTACACGAGTCTTGACGTGCATCCCATCTTCGCCGAGTTGGTCGGCCGGCAGATCGCGCAAGCGGCCGAGGCAATTGTTCCGTCTGGCGAGTTCACGATCGTGGAGATGGGGGCCGGCAAGGGGCTCCTCGCCAAACATCTGTTGAACGCGTATCGGCGCGACAAGCCGGACTTCCTCGCCCGCCTACGGTACCTCCTGGTGGAAAGGAGCCCGGCCATGGTCGAAACGCAGAAACAGCGCCTGCTTGAACTCACGGACGCGGGTGTAAATATCGCCTGGGTACCGGACCTGGACGCAGTATCGGCTGACTCGATCACGGGCGTGTTTCTCTCTAACGAACTGGTGGACGCCTTCCCGGTGCACCGCCTGGTCAAGCGTCCGCTGGGCCTGCGAGAAATCTTCGTAGGGTGGGACGGGAGTCGATTCATCGAAATCGAGGCGCCGCCCTTCTCCCCTGACCTGGAAGCCTATTTTGCGCGGATCGGAATCAGCCTGGAGGTCGGCCAGCAGGCGGAGGTCAATCTGCAAGCGCTCGAGTGGATGAGGCAGGTCGGCACACGCTTGCGCCGCGGCCTCGTTGTGACCATCGACTACGGCCACGCCGCTGCCGATCTCTTCGCGCCGGCCAGAAAGACCGGCACGTTACTCGGCTATTACCGGCACACCGTGTCCGACTCGCCGTACGTTCACGTCGGTCAGCAGGACCTGACGGCGCATGTGGACTTCACGAGCTTGGCCCTGGCCGGGCAAGACATGGGCCTGGAAGTGACCGGCTTCACGAACCAACTGCACTTCCTGATCGGCCTGGGCATCGAATCGACCTTTGCCGACCTGGATCCGGAGTCGCCCCAGTCGGCCGCGATGCGAGAGCTACTCCGGCCCGACGGCATGGGCACCACGTATAAGATCCTCATCCAGCACAAGGGCATGTCCGCGCCCCAACTCGATGGCTTGCGGTCGAGGCCGTACTTCCTGGACGCCCTGCGGCTGCCGGAGAGGCGACCCGGCTCGCCCCTGGAAAGTGTGACCCCCTGATGCCCGATCTGATCGTCCAGAACTACCTGCCGATCCTCTTCTTCCTGGTCATCGCCGCCGCCTTCGGCGTCGGTTCCCTCCTGGCGGGCTATCTCGTCCGGCCCTCGCGTCCCTACAAGGCCAAGCTCATGCCCTACGAGAGCGGCGCGCCGGTCTTTCACGACGCGCGCAGCAAGATCCCGATGCGGTACTATATTATTGCGATGCTGTTCGTGATCTTCGACATCGAGACGGTGTTCATCTTCCCCTGGGCCATCATCTTCAAGCAACTCGGCCTCTTCGCTCTGATCGAGATGCTGGTCTTCATCGCGATCCTGCTCGTGGGCTACTTTTACGCCTGGAAGAAGGGAGCGCTGGAATGGGACTGATGGAGCGTTCGCTGGACGCCAACATCGTGACGACCACCCTGGACGCCGCAATCAACTGGTGCCGCAAAGGGTCGCTCTGGCCGATGACGTTCGGGCTGGCATGCTGCGCCATCGAGATGATCGCGACGGTGTCGTCCCGGTACGACATCGACCGCTTCGGGGCGGGGGTCTTCCGGGCGTCCCCCCGCCAGTCGGACCTGATGATCGTCGCCGGCACCGTCTGCCGGAAGATGGCGCCGATCATCCGTCGCATCTACGACCAGATGCCGGAGCCCCGCTACGTCATCTCCATGGGCTCCTGCGCGACATCCGGCAACCACTACAACTCCTACAGCGTAGTGCAGGGGGTGGATCAGATCGTGCCGGTGGACGTGTACGTCCCCGGCTGCCCGCCGCGGCCTGAAGCGCTCCTGGACGGGCTGATCAAGCTGCAACAGAAGATGATGCAGGAAAAAGTCCTGGTGAAATGAACCCGCTGCTCACCAAGCTGAAGGACCGGTTCCCCGACGCCGTGCTCGCGGTCCGCGAAGAGGGGCCCTACAAGGACCTCGTCGCCCAAGTGAAGCCGGCAGCCGTGCTCGAGATCGCGCGGTTCCTGCACGACGATCCCGAAATGGCCTTCGATATGCTCTCCGACATCCTCTCGGTGGACTACCCGGAGGACGAGGACCGGTTCGAGGTGATCTACCAGCTCAAGTCGCTGCCGCGCAACCACAGGCTCCGGCTCAAGGCCCGCGTCCCGGAAGACAATCCGACCATGCCGACGGTCACGACCGTCTGGAAAGGCGCCAACTTCCTCGAGCGTGAGGTCTATGACCTCATGGGCGTCAAGTTCGCCGGCCATCCGGACCTGCGCCGCATTCTGCTGCCGGAGGACTACGAGGAAGGACACCCGCTGCGCAAGGACTTCCCCACGGAAGGCCGGGGCTGGCGCAGCACGTTCCCGTTCCTGCCGCGACTCGATGAGCCGGCCTCGGCGGCGGTGGCCACCGGCGAAATCCCGGAGGAGCAGCATCGCCCCTTCCTGAAGGAAGCCGAAGGATTGCCCGAAGACGTCCAACCCGTACGCCGACAAGAAGAGCTCTTGCTCAACATGGGCCCGCAACACCCGGCCACGCACGGGGTGCTCCGCGTGGTGCTGGAGCTCGAGGGCGAGCGCATCGTGAAGGCCACGCCGGACCTCGGCTACCTGCACCGCGGCGTGGAAAAGCTGTGCGAGGGCCTTACCTACCTGCAGGTCATCCCCCACACCGACCGGCTGGACTACGTCTGCTCGATGACCAACAATTTCGCCTACGTGCGGGCCGTGGAAAAGCTGCTCAACATCACGGTCCCCCCGCGCGCCGAGTACGTCCGGACGATCGTCGCCGAGATGCAGCGGATCATCGGGCACCTCTTCTGGCTCGGCACCCAGGCCCTCGACATCGGCGCCATGACCGTCTTCTTCTGGACCTTCCGCGAGCGCGAGGTCCTGTTGGACCTGTTCGAGAAGCTCTGCGGCGCGCGACTGACCCTGAACTACTACCGGATCGGCGGCGTGGACAGCGACTTCACACCGGACCTCGTCCAGCGGCTCAACGCCTTCCTCGACACGTTTCCGGACCACCTTCGCGAATACGACGAACTCCTGCTCAACAACCGCATCTGGCTGTCGCGGACCAAGAACGTCGCCGTGATTTCCGCCGAGGACGCCATCAACTTCGGCTGCACCGGCCCGGTGCTGCGCGGCTCCGGCATCGCCTACGATGTCCGCAAGGCGGAGCCATACGGCGCCTACGACAAGGTGGAGTGGGAAGTCCCCATCGGGAAGAACGGCGATACCTACGACCGGTACTGGGTCCGCCTAGAAGAGATGCGGCAGAGCGCGAAGATCATCCGCCAGTGCCTGCAACAGCTGCCAGACGGCCCGATCATCGCGGACGTGCCCCAGGTCATCCCTCCGCCCAAGCAGAAGGTGATGCGGGACATGGAGAGCCTGATCCACCACTTTATCATCTTCACACAGGGCTTCAAGCCGCCCAAGGGCGAGACCTATTGCGCCTCGGAGGCGCCGAAAGGGGAACTGGGCTTCTTCATCGTCAGCGACGGCGGTCCGAAACCGTATCGTCTGAAGATCCGCGCGCCTTCGTTTGTCCATCTGGGGGCGTTCGACCACATGGCGCGCGGCTATCTCATCGCCGACATCGTGACGATCTTCGGAACGTATGACATCGTGATGGGGGAGTGCGACCGGTGATGAAGACGTGCAACGTTAAACGTGAATCGTTAATCGTAAATCCTCCGTTTAACGAATAACGTATAACGATTAACGAGGGACCAGATGTTGATCGAGAAGCACAAGGACAAGATCACCGAAATTCTGGGACGGTATCCGGAGAAGCGCGCGGCCCTGTTGCCGCTGCTCTGGCTGGCGCAGGAAGAGCACGGGCATGTATCCGAGGCGGCGATGAAGGAGATCGCGGGAGTGCTGGACCTTACACCGCCGCAAGTCTATGAAACCGTGACGTTCTACACGATGCTCAACCGCCAGCCGATCGGCAAGTTCCACATTCAGGTCTGCCGCTCGCTGATGTGCGCGCTCGTGGGCACGGAGCAGCTCCTGGGGTGGATCCACGCCAAGCTCGGCATCAAGCCCGGCCAGACGACCCCGGACGGCCTGTTCACACTGAGCCAGGTGGAATGCCTGGCGTCCTGTGGGACCGGGCCGATGATGCAGGTGAACGACGACTACTTCGAGCAGTTGACGCAGGAGAAGCTGAACCGCATCCTGGATGACCTGAAGCGCGATGGCAAGAGCCCGCTGGCGACAGGGCCCTTCATGTTCCCTGTGCCACAGCACATGAATCGGTAACAATGAACAAGTACGAACCAATCCTCCTCAAGAACATGATGCAGCCGGGCTACACTGGCTCGCTGGCCGACTACGAGCGCGCGGGCGGCTACCAGGCGCTGCGGAAAGCGCTGGGCAAGATCGCGCCGGCGGACATCATCGAGGTGGTCAAGAAATCCGGGCTGCGGGGGCGGGGCGGGGCCGGCTTCCCCACCGGCGTGAAGTGGTCCTTCATCCCGAAAGACCACCGGGGCCCGCGCTACCTGATCTGCAACGCCGACGAGAGCGAGCCCGGCACATTTAAGGACCGCCAGTTGATGGAGCGCGACCCCCATCAGATGATCGAGGGCATGATCCTCGCAGCTTACGCCATCAGCACGCTTATCGCCTACATTTATATCCGCGGGGAGTTCGTCCTCGGCGCCAAGATCTTAGAAAACGCTCTCGCGGAAGCCTACCGAGCCGGCTACCTGGGCCCCAACATTCTGGGCTCTGGATTTGCCCTGGACATCTACATGCACCGCGGCGCCGGCGCGTACATCTGCGGGGAGGAGACCGCCTTGCTGGAGTCCATGGAAGGGAAGCGGGGCCTGCCGCGCACCAAGCCACCGTTTCCCGCCACGCACGGGTTGTTTCATCAGCCGACGGTGGTGAACAACGTAGAGACGCTGGCGAACGTCCCGCATATCGTGAACCGGGGCCCCGAGTGGTTCGCCTCGATCGGGCATCCGCCCAAGAGCACGGGGACCCGCATCTTCTGCCTGAGCGGGCACGTGAAGCGCCCTGGCAATTACGAAGTGCCGATGGGCATCACCTTCCGGGAGATGATCTATGAGATCGCCGGCGGCATGCGCGGGGACAAGCCCCTCAAGGCCTTCATCCCAGGCGGCGCGTCGGCCGCCTTCCTGACCCCGGAGCACCTGGATGTCAAAATGGACTTCGACTCGCTCGCGCAGGCCGGGTCCATGCTGGGGTCCGGCGGGGTCACGGTGATGGAAGAAGGCACATGCATGGTCTGGGCCGCGGAAAACCTCTTGCAGTTCTTCAACCATGAGTCCTGCGGCAAGTGCACCCCGTGCCGCGAAGGGAGTCTCTGGCTCTTGCAGATCCTGCGGCGCATCGAGCACGGCCACGGCAGGCAAGAGGATCTGGACCTCCTGCTCCGCCTGTGCGGCAACATCGCAGGCCGCACGGTCTGCGCCTTCGGCGACGCGGAGATCGCTCCGATCACCAGCACGCTCCAGCATTTCCGGGATGAGTACGAGGCGCATATCCGCGGGCAGCGCTGCCCGTTCCGACCGCAGCCCGTGGCCGACTTGATCACCGTGGGGCATTAGGAACAGCCATGGCTGACATGGTCAATGTCCTGATAGACGGCAAGCCGATCGCGGTGGAGAAGGGCACCCTCGTCATCGAGGCCGCCCGGCGGCTTGGGATCATGGTCCCCCACTTCTGCTACCACCCCAAGCTCACGTACGACGCCAACTGCCGCATGTGCCTGGTCGAGATTGAAAAAATACCGAAGCTGCAGACCTCCTGCAGCACGGTGTGCACCGAGGGCATGGTGGTCCGGACCAACACGCCCGTCGTGAACGAAGCCCACCAGTCCGTGCTGGAATTCATCCTGGCGAACCATCCGCTCGACTGCCCGATCTGCGACCAGGGTGGGCGCTGCGACCTCCAGGACTTCTCGCACCAGTACACGCCCACCACCAGCGTCTTCAGCGACACCAAGCGCGTGTATCAGAAGGAGTTCTTCAGCCCGCTGATCGAGAAGGAGATGAACCGCTGCGTCTCCTGCCTGCGCTGCGTGCGGTACTGCGACCAGGTCATGGACGTCAAGGCGCTGGGCAACGCCGGCCGGAGCACGATGACCGAGATCGTGCACTTCGCGGGACACCAGTTGGACTGCGAGTTCTGCGGGGGCTGCGTGCAGATCTGCCCGGTGGGCGCGATCACGAGCCGGCTCTCGATGTACGAGTTCCGCCCCTGGATGATGAAGCGGGCGGACACCACATGTGGGTATTGCGGCGACGGGTGCGCGCTGATCCTCCAGACGCGCGACCAGAAAGTCGTCGAGGTCATGTCAGCCTACGGCGAAGGCCGCAACAACGGCGACCTGTGCGCGCGGGGCTTCTTCGGCTACCAGTACGCCACCCACCAGGACCGGCTTATGAGCCCGCTGAACCGTCAGGCGGACGGTCAGTTGCACCCCGCCACGTGGGACGAAGTGCTCCCCGCGCTCGCGGAGCGGTTGACGCAGTTGAAGCTGGCGCACGGCGCCGAAGCCATTGGCGGGCTCATCTCGGCCCGCTGCACCAACGAGGACCTGTACGTCTTCCAGAAGTTCATGCGCCTGACGATCGGCTCGAACCACCTGGACAGCACGCCCCGTTATGGGCACGTGAACGCGGCCCGCGCGCTGCGCCGCGTGCAGGGGACCAACCGCTGGACGGTCTCCTACGAGGACCTCGTGCAGGCCGACGTCCTCCTGCTCATCGGCACCCAGGTCACGGCCGCCAATCCGATCGTCGGGTTGAAGGTGAAGGAGGCCGTGAAGAAGCGCGGCGCCACGCTCCTCACGCTGGAGACGCTCACGCCGTCGATCGACACCACCAGCAACATCACGAACCTGTCGGCAAAGCACCTTACGATTCCGGTCGGCCGCCATGGTGCCGCCGTCCAGGGCCTCGTCAAGGCCGTCTTCGACGAGAACCTCGTGGACGCCGGCCTCAGCGCGCGCGCCGGCGAGCTTGTCTCGCGCGTCCGCGCGACGGCGACCGCCCTGCCGTATCCGAGCGACGTGGACGAAGCCACGCTCCGGGCGATGGTCAGGACCTTCGCCGGCGCGCACCGGGGGGTGATCCTGATCGGGCAGGACCTGCTGCAGGCTGCGGGGGGCTATGAGGCGACCGTGAATCTCATGGATTTCCTGTTGCTCATCGGCAAGCTGACCCAGCCAGGCTGGGGGCTCGCGCCGCTCACCGAGGAGAACAACGAGCAGGGCGCCGTCGAGATGGGCGCGATGGCCGAGTACCTTCCCGGCCCGACCGACATCACTGATCCGGCGGCGCGAAGCCTGCTCGCAGGGGTCTGGAAAGAGGAGCCGCCGGTCTCGAAAGGGATGCGCCTGCTCGAGATGATCGAAGCGGCGCGCAGCGGGCGGCTCAAGGCTCTGATCGTCATAGGCGAGAATCCGGTGCGGAGCCTGCCGGCCTCCCTGAAGGTCGCCGAGGCGCTGGAGAAGCTGGAGCTGCTGGTCGTGCAGGAGCTCTTCCTGACGGAGACCGCCCGGCTGGCCGACGTCGTGCTGCCTGCGTGTTCCTACGCCGAGAAGAACGGCACGTTCACGAACTCGGAGGGCTCGGTGCAGAAGGTCCGGCAGGGGCTTGACCCCCTCGGCGACAGCCGGCCGGACTGGGAGATCTTATCGTCCCTCTCCGTCCTGATGGGCTACCCGCTCGAATACGGCGATGCGAAGGAGATCCTGAAGGAGATCCGCGCGGCCATCCCCGGCTACCGGATTCTGGGCGCAACGCCAGAGCCCGCCCGCGTGGACAGCCGGACCGTGGAGCAGTACGTCAGCGGCGGGTTCGCGGACGACCTCGCAACCCGCTACCGTGCCACGCCATCTCCCAAGTCCAACGGCCATGCCTGGCACTTACGAGTGGGGCAGACCCTCTTCCACTCGGGCGCGATGTCCACCAAGGCCAAGGGCCTGCTGGAGATCCAAAAGGAGGGCAAGCTCATCATGAACCCGGCTGACGCAGAACGCCTCGGGCTCGCCGAGGGCGATCGCGTGCGGCTCCGCTCAACGGCCGGCGAGGCGAGCGTGCCGGTCACGATGCTGGGCCGCATCCCGGCAGGCACGCTGTTCTACCCGGAGTCGTTCCGGGAGGACCTCGCTGCCCTCTTCGCCGTCACACCCGACCCGGTGACGGGCGTGCCGTACGGCAAGCAGGTCAACGTCACAGTCGAGAAGGTGGGCTCGGGAGGAGGAGGGGGGAAGTAGCGGATGGAGATGCTGGTCTTCGCTGGGGCGGCGGTGGTCAAGATCGCGGTGGTCATGGGCGTTGTCCTGCTCACCGTGGCCTTTCTGACGCTGGCCGAGCGGAAAGTCTTGAGCTGGATGCAGGACCGCATGGGGCCGATGGAAGTGGGCCCGTACGGGATCCTGCAGCCGATCGCCGACGGGATCAAACTCTTCTTCAAGGAGGACATCGTCCCCGCGGGCGCGAACCGGCTCCTCTTCTCGCTGGCCCCGATCCTCTCGCTCGTGCCGGCCTTCATCGGTTTCGCGGTCGTGCCCTACGGGCCCAACCGCGAGATCGAACTGTTTGGCGTGACGATCAAGCCGTTCATCATCACCGACATCAACATCGGGATCCTGTACATCCTGGCCTTCACCTCCATCGGGGCCTACGGGATCATCCTGGGCGGCTGGGCCTCCAACAACAAGTACTCTCTGCTCGGGGGCCTGCGCGCGGCGGCGCAGGTGATCAGCTACGAGCTGAACGTTGGGCTGGCGATCATCAGCGTCCTGATCCTGGCGGGCTCGCTCAGCATGGTCACCATCGCGGAGAAACAGGCCGGGTCGATCCTGAACTGGAACGTCATCGGCATGGGGCATGGGGCAGGCATCTGGTGGTGGTTCCCCGTGACCCAGATCGTCGCCTTCGTCGTGTACGTCATCTCGGCCGTGGCGGAGACGAACCGCCTGCCCTTCGACCTGCCGGAGGCGGAAAGCGAGCTGGTGGCCGGCTGGATGACCGAATACAGCGGGATGCGCTTCGCCTTCTTCTTCATGGCGGAATACGCGAACATGATCCTGGTCTCCTGCATCGCCTCGGTCCTGTTCCTCGGCGGGTACCACGCCCCGTACCCCGGCACCCTGCTCCCAGCCAATCTCGCCTGGATCGAGGGCGTCGCCTGGTTCACGGTGAAGGTGTACGGCTTCTTGTTCCTGTTCTTCTGGCTCCGCGCCACGCTGCCGCGCCTGCGGTACGACCAACTCATGCGCTTCGGGTGGAAGGTGATGCTGCCCTTGGCGCTGGGAAACATCGTCATCACCGCGATCGTTGTGTACTTCCTGAGGGATTAAGGAGCACGAACCGCATGGCCGTCGCGCAGTGGGTCAAGACACTTACCTTCTACGAGATCCTGGTGGGGATGAAGGCCACGATCACGGTGTTCATCGACCGGATTTTGCTGCGGAAGCGCAAGGCCATCACCCTGCAGTACCCGCACGAGAAACGGGACCTGCCCGGCACCTACCGCGGCATGATCGCTCTGCTCCGCTACGACGACGGCACGGATAAGTGCGTCGGCTGCGACCTCTGCGAGGCCGCCTGCCCATCCCGCGTCATCACGGTCATCAGCAGCGAGGTCGAAGGCGAGCCGATGAAGCGCTACGCCAAGGAATACTACATGGACATGACCCGCTGCCTGTTCTGCGGCCTGTGCGTGCAGGCGTGCCCGGTGGACGCGCTGGCGATGACCAAGGAGTACGAGTGGGCCAAGTACAACAAACGCGACCTGTACCTCAATAAAGAGCAACTCTTGGCGCTCGGCGACCGCAACTTCCCGGTCCGCGAAAAGAAGCTGGAATTCCAGCACCCCAACGTGGCCTATTTCAACATCGGCTACAAGAACCTCCCTCCCAAAGACTCATAAGGGACCGGGACGCCGTCGTGGGCAGCCTGTCCTTCCTCTACTTCGGGACCGTGATCGTCCTGACCGCCGTCCTCGTGGTGGCGCTGCGCAAGCCCATGTACAGCGTGATCGCGCTCCTTGTGATGTTCTTCCACATCGCGGGTCTGTTCGTGACGCTACACGCCGAGTTCCTGGCGGCGGTCCAGCTCATCGTCTATGCCGGCGCGATCCTCGTGCTCTACCTGTTCGTCGTGATGCTCCTGAACGTCAAAGAGGACGACTCCTATCAGCGGCAGTTCCGCCTGGGGATGGGACTCGGCTTGCTGGCCCTGGCCGAGGTCGTCTACATCGTGAGCGCGGCGGGGCTGCCGGAGGAGCCCGTCCGCGAGCGGGCGACAGCTGCGGTCTCCGCCGGCAACACCGAGACGGTCGGGCGCGCGCTCTACACCACCTACCTGTTCCCCTTCGAGGTCGCCTCGCTGATCCTCCTGGTGGCCATGATCGGCGCCATCTTCATGGCCAAGAAGGGGATGATGGGCCCGGAGACCCCGAAGGCCGTTCAGGCCGTGGAGTCCAAATAGTCCGATGACGCCGCTGTCCTCCTACATGATCCTCAGCGCGATCGTCTTCGTCACCGGCGTCGTCGGCGTGCTGATCCGGCGAAACATCATCATGATCCTACTGTCCATCGAGCTGATGCTGAACGCCACGAACATCAACTTCGTGGCCTTCTCGTACTACCTGGACAACGTCGCGGGCCAGGTCTTCGTCTTCTTCGCGCTCACGGTCGCGGCGGCGGAAGTCGCCGTGGGGCTGGCGATCATCATCGCGCTCTACCGCGGCAAGGCCACCATCGCCGCCGAAGAGCTCAACTTGATGAAATGGTGATGCTGGAATGAAGTACGCGCTCATCCCGCTCCTCCCGTTTGCCGCGTTCCTGATCATTGGGTTGTTCGGCCACTGGATCCGGGAGCGCGCGCACTGGATCGCCGTCCCCGCAGTGGGAATTTCATTTTTGCTCTCGGCATGGATTTTTACAGAGGTCGCCAAAGGCGAGCCGATCCACGTGACGCTCTATTCCTGGATCGCCTCCGGCGCCTTCGACGTCAGCATCGGTCTATACATCGACAGATTGACCGCCGCAATGCTGCTGCTGGTCACCATCGTGAGCGGGCTCGTGCACGTCTACACCATCGGCTACATGCACGGCGAGCCCGGCTACGCCCGCTTCTTCGCCTACGTCGCCCTCTTCACCTTCTCGATGCTGATGCTGGTAATGGCCGACAACTTCCTGCAGCTGTACATGTTCTGGGAGGCGGTGGGACTCTGCTCCTACCTGCTGATCGGGCACTGGTACGAGCGCAAGACTGCCTGCGACGCGGCGACCAAGGCTTTTGTGGTCAACCGGGTTGGCGATTTCGGGTTCGGCTTGGGAGTCATGCTGATCTTCGCCGTGTTCGGCTCTCTGCAGTACGACCAGGTCTTCAACCATGCGGTCCTGATCGAGGGGCAGACGATCAACCTCCTGAAGCCGCTGGGCGGCCAGTGGCCGGTGGAGGTGATGACGGTGATCTGTCTCCTGCTCTTCGCCGGCGCCGTGGGCAAGTCGGCCCAGGTGCCGCTGCACGTCTGGCTGCCGGATGCGATGGAGGGACCCACACCCATCTCTGCCTTGATCCACGCCGCGACGATGGTGACCGCCGGCGTCTTCATGGTGGCGCGCCTGGCCCCGCTCTACAACCTCTCTCCCGCCGCGATGGACGTTGTAGCCGTGACGGGCGGCGTGACGGCGCTCTTCGCGGCAACCATCGCCCTGACGCAGAACGACATCAAGCGCGTCGTGGCGTGGTCCACGGTCAGCCAGCTCGGCTACATGATGATGGCCTGCGGGCTCGGAGCCTACGTCGCAGGGATCTACCACCTCCTGACTCACGGGGCCTTCAAGGCCCTCCTGTTCCTCTGCTGCGGCTCGGTCATCATTGCCCTGCACCACGAGCAGGACATGCGGCGGATGGGCGGCCTCAAGGACAGGATGCCCGTCACCTACTGGACCATGCTCATCGGCGCGCTGACTCTCTCCGGGTTCCCGCTCACCGCGGGCTTTTTCAGCAAGGACGAGATCCTCGTGAGCGCCTGGTCGGCCAGCATGCTAGGCAAGACGCTCGCGTTGGTCGGTCTGGTCACGGCGTTCATGACGGCGTTCTACAGCTTCCGCCTGCTGTTCGTCGCGTTTTGGGGAGAATCACGCGTGGACCTGCACCACCGGGAACGCATTCATGAGTCCCCGCCGGTGATGACGGTCCCACTCGTGATCCTGGCGGCCCTTTCGATCATCACCGGCTACCTGGGCATCCCCGGATTCATCGAGCCGGTCCTGCCAGGACCCGAAGAGATGGCTGTGCCCCACGAAAGTCCGGCTGCCGCCGGCATCATGCTCCTGGCAACCCTGATGGGGCTTGGCGGCATCGCGACCGCTTATATCGTCTATGTGAAATCGCCGGGGTTGCCGGACCGCCTGGCCCATCAATGGCGGGAAGCCTACGCCCTGTCCTTCAACAAATGGTACGTGGACGAGCTCTACGACCGGACGATCGTTCAACCGACGGTGGCGCTGGCAAACAGTCTATGGAAGATCGTGGATGTCCAGGTGATCGACGGAATGGTGAACGGCGTGGGAGCCGCTACCGTCTTGTGGGGACGGGCGCTCCGGCTGGTCCAGAGCGGCGAAGTCCAGCATTACGCCCTCGCGATGGCCCTCGGAGCAGTCGCGATCCTGGGGCTCTACGTGATGCTGCTGTTGTGAGCATGCAAGACGTCATCCTTAATACGACCCCGCTGCCGCACCTGCTCACGCTGGTGATCCTCCTGCCGCTGGTGGGCGTGGCGATGATGGCCTTCTTCAAGGACGAGGCCGCCGTCAAGTACGTGGCCTTCTGGACGACCGGCCTCGAGTTCGCGCTCTCCCTGCCGCTGTATTTCTGGTTCGACCCGGCCACCCACCGGATGCAGTTCGGTGAGGTGGTGCAGTGGATCAGCACTCCCCCGATCCGCTACGCCGTCGGCATCGACGGGATCAGCCTGTGGCTGGTCCTGCTCACGACGCTCCTCATGCCGATCTGCGTGGTGTGCTCCTGGACCGCGATCAAGTCCCGCGTGCGGGAATTCATGATCACGCTCCTAGCGATGGAGACCGCCCTGCTAGGGGTCTTCTGCGCACTGGACTTCGTCCTCTTCTACGTCTTCTGGGAAGCCATGCTGATCCCCATGTACCTCCTCATCGGCGTCTGGGGCGGGCCCAACCGGATCTACGCCGCGATCAAATTCTTCCTGTACACCCTGGCCGGCAGCCTGCTGCTCCTGGTAGCCATCATCGTGCTCTATTTCCAGGGCGGCCACACGTTCGACATCCTCGCGCTGAGCCGCGCGCAATACGGCGAGACGCTGCAGGCCTGGCTCTTCTGGGCCTTCTTCATCGCCTTCGCGGTCAAGGTCCCCATGTTCCCACTGCACACCTGGCTGCCGGACGCGCACGTCGAGGCACCCACCGCGGGCAGCGTCATCCTGGCCAGCATCCTCCTGAAGATGGGCGCCTACGGCTTCCTGCGCTTCAGCCTGCCGATGCTCCCCGACGCCGTGGGGCGCTTCACGCCCATCGTCCTCGCGCTCTCCATCATAGCCATCCTGTACGGCGCCTACATGGCTCTCGCCCAGAGCGACTTCAAGAAGCTCATCGCCTACTCCAGCGTCAGCCACATGGGTTTCGTGACCCTGGGGATCTTCGTCCTCAACACCCAAGGCGTGGAAGGCGCCCTGCTCCAGATGCTCAACCACGGTATCACGACCGGGGGCCTGTTCCTCTGCGTGGGTTTGATCTACGAGCGGACCCACAGCCGCATGCTCGCGGACAACGGCGGGCTGTCGAAGCCGATGCCGCGGTACGCCACCTGCCTGGTGATTTTTGCGCTCTCCTCGCTCGCGCTCCCCGGCACGAACAATTTCATCGGCGAGTTCCTGGTGCTCGTGGGTAGCTTCCTCTACAACAAAGCCATCGCGGTGGCGGCGGCGCTGGGGGTCATCCTGGCGGCGGTGTACCTCCTCTGGATGGTCCAGCGGGTCGCCTTCGGCGTGCCGACCGAGAAGACCGCCCGAGTCACCGACCTCAACTGGTGCGAGATGGCCACGCTCGTGCCCTTGATCGTTCTCATCTTCTGGATCGGCGTCTTCCCCAATCCTTTCCTGACGCCCATGCACGCCAGCATCGCCCATACGTTCGACGTGATGGCTCGAGGAAGTGAGGCGCTTCCGACTGGGGTTGGTTCGCTGAGCGGAATACCTGGGGGCCTGCCATGACTGTGGTCTCCACCGCCGATCTGCTGGCGATCCTCCCGGAACTACTGGTCATGACGGGAGGCTGCCTGCTGCTGGTGCTGGCCCCACTGACCCCCCCGCACCGCAAGGAATGGCTCACGTATCTGAGCCTGGCCACCTTGGGAGCCGCCTTTGTGGTGAGCTACTGGTTCATGGGCGCGTTCGCGGGCGTGCCGCGCCCGGCCTTCAGCGGCCTGTATGTCCTGGACGCGTACGGGACCTTCTGGAAGCTGTTGCTGATCGGAGTCTCCGCGCTCATCATCCTGCTGGCCAAGGCGCACTTGAAGCTGGAGGAGATCGACCTGCCGGAATTCTACGCCTTCATCCTGCTCTCGCTCTCAGGCATGATGGTGATGGTGTCAGGCGCCGACCTGCTCGTCATTTACCTCGGCCTGGAGTTGATGTCGCTCTGCTTGTACGTGATGGCCGGGTTCAAGCGGTACGAACTGCGCCCGCTGGAGGCCGCGGCCAAGTACTTTATCCTGGGCTCGTTCTCCTCCGGCATCCTGCTCTACGGCATCTCGCTGCTGTTCGGCCGCACCGGCAGCACCACGCTGGCCGGCATCCGCGAGGGAATCGCCAGCCTGCCGGCCGGCGATCCGATCTTGATGCTGGCGATGAGCCTGCTGGTGGTGGGGTTCGGCTTCAAGGTCGCGGCTGTCCCCTTCCACATGTGGACGCCGGACGTGTACGAGGGATCGCCCACATCGGTGACGGCCTACATGGCCGTGGCGTCCAAGGCGGCCAGTTTCGCGGCCTTTGTGCGGGTGTTTCTGGGTGCGCTGGGCGGGCTGAAGGAGGACTGGCAGCTGCTGCTCGTCGCCGTCTGCGTGGCAACCTTGATCCTGGGCAACGTCGTCGCGATCGTCCAGACCAACATCAAGCGCATGCTGGCCTATTCCAGCATCGCGCACGCTGGCTACGCGCTCATCGGCCTGGCCGTCGCCGACGCCTTCGGCACGGCCAGCGTGATGCTCTACCTCGCGATTTACGCGTTCATGACTCTCGGCGCCTTCACGGTGGTAACAATGCTGCGGCGTGGCGGGCTGGAAGGAGACGAGATCGACGATTTCACCGGCCTGGCCAAACGCAACAAGTGGGCGGCCCTGGTCATGCTGCTCTTCATGATTTCGCTCACAGGCATCCCGCCGACGGGGGGCTTTATCGCCAAGTTTTATGTCTTCATGGCCGCGGTGAGCGCCGGCATGACTGGCCTGGCGGTGCTGGCGGTCATCTTCGCCGCCGTCTCGGCCTATTATTACCTTCGCGTGGTCATGGTCATGTACATGCGGGACCCTGGCGAGGCGGCCGGCACGCCCGGATACAATGTGCGGGTCGTGGTCTCGCCCGCCACCATTGCGGTGCTCTTGGTCGCGTCCGTCGCCGTCCTGATCCTCGGTGTGTTCCCAGACCAGCTCGTCAAGGCCGCCCAGAGCGCCGTCCTCCCGCTGAAATAGTACATCGTTCTTTGGCTTATAATGAGGTCATGCCCTCCCTGAAGATTGTCACTGCTTGCACTTTTGCACTGCTACTCATCGGTCCCCTTGCGCATGCGCAGCAGGAGCCGCCGGTTCCCCCTGGCGAGCAGCCCGACGAGTTCGACCGGATCATCCAGCAGATGAAATTCGACAAGCCGACCCGCATCGTGGGGCGCCTCCAGGCTTTCGACGGCTACGAGGATGCGATCTGGATCGTCTGGACTCATGTGCACGATGGACGCCGCTGGCGCGACATTCGCAACGACGAGATGATGTTCAAGGTGTTCCCGCGCGACGCCGGCATGATGGACTTCTTCAGAAAGCTGAAGCCCGGCACCACCCTCCACATGACCGTCCAGATGGACGCCGACGGCAACCGGCGTGTGCTCAGCCTGGATGAGGGCGCCTAACTGACGGGTGGCGCCGATCCATGCCGGATGGGTAGGGGCGGACCTGCGTGTCCGCCCAGGAGAGGGCAACCACATAGGGTTGCCCCTAAGAAGAAATAAACGTGCCGATCGGTGGCAGGACCCCGAAGCCGCAGGCGACAGGACCCGTCAGGCTAGCGCTGGCGGAGGTCTAAAAACCGCGCGATGCCGGAGCGCGTGACGAGGCCGAGCACCCTGCCCCCGTCCCGCACCACGAGCCGGCTGCGGTCGTCGTGGATCATCCGCTCCATGGCGGCGGTGATTGGCTCGTCGGGGTGAATTTCCGCCTGCAAGCTGTGAGGCGCCATCACCTCGCCGACCGTGAGGGTTCCCCACCGGTAGCGCGGGATCGCCTTGATCTCCTTGAGCGAGAGCACCCCAACCAGCCGCCCATTATCAACCACCGGGAAACCGCCGTACCCGAAGCGTAGGAAGTAGTTGTTGACCGCCTCGTCCAGGGTCATCCCGGCCTCCAGCACGACCACCTCCGGCGTCATGACATCGCCCACCCGGAGTCCCATCAGGGACTCCTGGAACGCAACTTGGCGATGGGTATTGTGCGCGGCGGTATAGAGGAAGGCCCCGATCAGGAGAAACCACACGCCGCCGATGGCCAGCCCGGCGACCATATCCCAGGCGCCGAAGAGCATCAGCAGGACCGCAAAGCCCTGACCCGCCCGGGCCGCCTGCCGGGTGGCCTTGTGGAAGTTTTTGGACCAGGCCCAGAGCGCGGCGCGCAGCACGCGCCCCCCGTCCAGCGGGTAGCCGGGCACAAGATTGAAGATCGCGAGCACCAAGTTGATGTTGCGCAGGTGCTCAGAGACGGCGGTCAGCTCGAGCGGCGCCCTCGGCAGCGCGGCGAGCAGCCAGAAGCAGAGGCCGACCCCGACCGACACGATCGGCCCCGCGATCGCGATCAGGAACTCCGCCTTCGGCGTCGGCGCCTCGCGTCGGATCTGCGCCATGCCACCGAAGATGAACAGGGTGATCTGGGCGATCGGGATCCGGTACCGGAGCGCGACGAGACAGTGGCCCAGTTCGTGCACCAGGACCGAAGCGAACAGCAGCAGCGCCGCTACAACGCCCAGAACCCAGTATTCCCAGAGCGGACTCTGGGAGAGCACGGCGGGAAAGTAGTAGCGGGCCAGCGACCACACCACCAGCGCGAAGACGAGAAACCAGGAGATGTGGATGCGCAACGGGATGCCGAAGATGCGCCCGATGTGCCACGAGGTTCCGAACATGTCGCCTCACTCCCTTGTCCAGCTAAGATCTCTAGTCTACACTAGTTTTCATGGCGTCTGATACCATCATAGCGGGAGGGGGCCCCGCTAAGAGCGCCCCTCCCGCACCCACTTCGCTCGTTACCAAGCTGGAACATCTCCCGGATAAGCCCGGCGTTTACCTGATGAAGGGCAAGGGGGGCGAGATCCTCTACATCGGGAAGGCCAACATCCTGGCTGACCGGGTCCGCTCCTACTTCCTGAAAGGCGCTGACCTGACCCCCAAGACCCGTCTCCTGCTCTCGCTCGTGACCGACATCGAGACCCTGGTCACGCGGTCTGAACTGGAAGCCCTGATCCTCGAGAACAATCTCATCAAGCGCCATCGTCCGCGCTTCAACGTCGTCTTAAGAGACGACAAAAACTACCCGTACCTGCGTCTGCCGATCAAAGAGGCCTTTCCCCGCTTCTCGATCGTCCGCAAAGTGCAGCACGACGGCGCGCTCTACTACGGCCCGTACGTTCCCGCCGGCGCGCTGCGGGAGACCTTGCGCGCGATCAAGAAGATCTTCCCCCTGGCCACGTGCACCATCGAGATCGACGGCAAGGCCGAGCGACCCTGCATCGAATACGAGATCAAGCGCTGCATGGCCCCCTGCGTCGGCTACCAGACATCCAAGGAGTACCATGAGATCGTCAAGCAGGTGCGGATGTTCCTCGAAGGCCGGAACACGGAACTCCTGGAAAGTTACCACGCGTTGATGGTCGCGGCGGCCGAGCGGGAAGATTTTGAGGAGGCTGCTCGCATCCGGGACCGCATCTTCAAGATCGAGCGCACCCTGGAGCGCCAGCGCGTGGCGCAGACCGAGAACGTTGACCAGGACGTCGTGGGCCTCGTCCGGGAAGGCGCGGCCGCGGACATCCAGATGCTGTTCGTCCGCGGCGGGCTGCTGGTGGGCCGCAAGGACTTCCACTGGGGACAGGTCCAGGACACCTCGGATGAAGAACTGGTCCGTTCGGTGATCGAGCAGTTCTACAGCAGGGACGTCATCCCGCCGAAGCAGGTGCTGCTCCCCGTCCCCCTGCCCGAAGCCGACCTCATCAGCCAGTGGTTGTCGGAGAAAAAGGGCGAGAAAGTGCTCGTCCTGGCCCCGGAGCGCGGGATCAAGCACCATCTCGTGCAGCTCGCGGAGGAGAACGCCGCCGCCGCGCTGAGAGACCACTTGCGCGACGAAGCCTCGGAGCGCGCGGCCGTCGAGGAGCTGCGAAAGCTGCTGCACCTCAAGAAGGCGCCCGCCCGCATCGAGGGATTCGACATCTCCAACATCCAGGGCAACCAGGGCGTCGCGTCCATGGTGGTGTGGGAGGCCGGCGGGCCGAAGAAATCGGACTACCGCAAGTTCCGCATCAAGACCGTCGCGGGCGCCAACGACTTCGCCAGCATGAAGGAGGTCGTCCTGCGCCATTACTCCGGCGTCAAGGAGGAGCAGCGCCCCTTGCCGGATCTGATCCTCATTGACGGCGGGATCGGCCAGTTGGGCGCCGCGATGGACGCTCTGCGGGAGCTGGGTCTCTCGCGGATCGACATGATCGCGCTTGCCAAGGCAAAAGGGGAGAAGGACGAGCGGGTCTTTCTGCCCGGGCGAAAGAACCCCGTCGTCCTGAAGCCGTCCTCGCCCGCCACACACGTCTTGCAGTACATCCGCGACGAGGCCCATCGTTTCGCGATCACGTACCACCGCAATCTCAGAAGCCGGGCGCTCCTTTCGTCAAAACTGGATGGGATCCCCGGCGTCGGTCCTGCCAAGCGCCGCGATCTGCTGCGCTACTTCGGCTCGATCGACGCGTTGACGGAAGCGAGCGAAGAGGTACTCCAACGGGTCGGGGGCGTCGGCCCGCAGACCGCCCGCGAGATCCGCAAGGCGCTGGCTTCGTCGAATTGACACCCTTCGCAACGCTGTGTCACAATCCGCCACGTCATCATCATGAACTACCATTCCAAGCATGAAGGAGCGAGGTCATGGGGGGCCATAGTCACTGGGCGACCACGAAGCGGCACAAGGCGTCCGTAGACGCCAAGCGCGGCAAGATTTTCACCAAGATCATTCGTGAGATCACCATCGCCGCACGCCTCGGAGGTCGCGACCCCGAGGGCAACCCCCGCCTCCGCCTAGCCATCGCCAAGGCCAAAGACGTCAACATGCCCTCCGACAACATCAAGAAGGCCATCCAGCGCGGGACCGGCGAGCTTCCCGGCGTTCACTTCGAAGAGTTCCAACTCGAAGGCTACGGCCCGGGAGGCTGCGCCCTGCTGATTGATCTCACCAGCGACAACCGGAACCGCACAGTAGCCGAGATCCGCAACATCTTCTCCAAACAGAATTGTAACCTCGCAGAGGCCGGCTCCGTCGCCTGGCAATTCCACAAAAAAGGCCTGCTGGTCGTGGAGAAGGGCAAGGTGGATGAGGACAAGCTCATGAGCCTGGCGCTGGACGCCGGCGCTGAGGACATGAAGGTGGATGAGAAAACCTACGAGGTCATCACCGATCCTCATGACTTCGAGAAGGTGAAAAAAGCCCTGGTCGACGCCAAGATCGAGTGCTCCCTGGCCGAGATCACCTTTGTCCCGGAGAACTACGTCAAGCTCGATGAGAAAAACGCGGAACACGTGCTGAAGCTGATCGATACGCTGGAAGACCACGACGACGTCCAGAAGGTCCACTCGAACTTCGACATTCCGGAAGAGATCATGGAGAAGGTCGCAGCGGCAGGATGATTGCCTCGCTCACCGGCCGCCTCGCATCGAAACATCCGGGAGGAGTCATCATCGATGTGCAGGGGGTGGGGTACGACGTCCTCATTCCGCTGAGCACCTACTACCAACTTCCCGACCTCAACCAATCCGTCACCCTCGTCATCCACACGCATGTCCGAGACGACGCCATTCAACTATTCGGCTTCCTCACGCAGCGCGAGAAGGATGCATTCCTGCTCCTACTGGGCGTATCCGGCATCGGGCCGAAGCTAGCCTTAAGCGTGGTCTCCACCTTGAGCGTGGATGACCTCGCATCAGCCGTCCGCAACGACGATCACCGGATGCTGGCGTCGGTGCCGGGCATCGGCAAGAAGTCGGCCGGGCGCCTGGCGCTGGAACTCAAGGACAAGATCGAGAAGCTGGCGGGTCCCGTCGATCACCGCGCGGCAAAGGCCGCCGAGCCGTCAAGCAAACTCATGGACGATGCCCTCTCGGCCTTGACCAATCTTGGCTACAAGGCCGTCGAAGCGAAAGAAGTCGTGAAGCAGGTGCTGGCAAGCCGCAACGGCGAGACGCACCTTCCCAATATCATCCGCGAGGCGTTGAAGGAGCTGGCGAAGTAGCATGCCTGAACGCATTGTGACGACGCAGCCGAGCGACGACGAGAAGACCGTCGAGGCGGCGCTGCGCCCCCAGACGCTCGCGGAGTATGTCGGCCAGGCGCGCATGAAGGACGCGCTGCGCATCTGCATGGACGCGGCCAAGCAGCGCAAGGAGGCGCTGGACCACTGCATCTTCTACGGCCCGCCGGGCGTCGGCAAGACCACGATCGCCCACATCATCGCCCGGGAGATGGGCGTCACCATCCGCTCAACGTCCGGCACCGTGCTGAGCCATGCCGGTGACCTCGCCGCCATCCTCACCACGTTGCAGGAAGGCGATATCCTGTTCATCGACGAGATCCATCGCCTGCCGGCCCCTGTCGAGGAAGCGCTGTACCCGGCGATGGAAGACTTCCAACTCGACCTCATCATCGGGCAAGGCCCGTCCACCCGCACGATCAAGCTCGATCTGCCGCGGTTCACCCTGATCGGCGCGACCACGCGCGCCGGGTCGCTGACTTCACCGCTGCGGGAGCGGTTCGGCCTGGTCCAGCGTCTAGACTTCTACACCGCGGAGGAGTTGGAGGCCATCGTCCTGCGGTCGGCGGGCATCCTGAAGATGACGATCGAGAAAGACGGCGCGGCCGAGATCGCGCGCCGTGCCCGCGGCACGCCTCGCATCGCCAACCGCCTGCTCCGCCGTGTGCGCGACTACGCACAGATCAAATTCGACGGGCGCGTGACCCGGGAAGTCGCCGACGCGGCTCTGGCCTGGATCGGCGTGGACTCGGCGGGCTTCGACGAGATGGATCGCAAGTTGCTGCTCACCATCATCGAGAAATTCACTGGGGGACCGGTGGGCGTGGACTCCCTGGCCGCGGCCATCGGCGAAGAACGCGAGACCGTGGAGGACGTGTACGAACCGTACCTGATCCAGGCCGGTTATCTGGAGCGGACTTCCCGCGGCCGCGTCGCCTCGCGCCTTGCGTTCCAACACTTCGGAAAACAAAAGGATCTGTTGGCCTAGCGCCACCTCAGCGCGACTCGCGCGCGTCATCCACCAAACGCACCCCATTGTAATTCCTTGCAAAATCGGCTAACGTCCGGTATAGTGACCTTTCTCATTTAGGCGAAAAATTTGATGAAAGATCCCAAGTCGGTCCAGAGCTATCGCAAGGAAATCGACAAGATCGATGACGAGATCATCCGTCTGCTGAACGAGCGCGCCCGCCATGTCATCGCGATCGGAATGCTGAAGAAAGCGCAGGATTCGCACGCCAACCTCCACACCCCGGCCCGCGAAGCCGAGATCCTGGATCGGATCTGCAAGAACAACCCAGGCCCCTTCCCCAGCGAGGCCCTGCGCGCCGTGTACCGCGAGGTCATGTCCGGCTCCCTGGCGCTGGAAGGGCCCATGAAAGTGGCTTATCTGGGTCCCTCCGCCACGTTCACGCACCTCGCCTGCATCCAGAAGTTTGGCTCGTCGGCCCAGTACGTCCCGTTGACCTCCATCAAGGAAGTCTTCAACGAGGTCGAGCGGGGCCGGGCTGACTTCGGCGTGGTCCCGATCGAGAACTCCACCGAAGGCGTGGTCAACCACACGCTCGACATGTTCATCGACTCCAATCTCCTGATCTACGGCGAGGTGCAACAGGAGGTCTCCCACCATCTACTGTCGAAGGCCGACTCGATGGGCGCCATCAAGAAGATCTACTCGCACCCGCACGCGATCGCCCAGTGCCGCAACTGGCTGGAGACGAACCTACCGGGCGTGCCCGTGTCGGAAGTGCACAGCACGGCCCGCGCGGCCGAGATTGCTGCCGAAGATCCCACAACCGCGGCCATCGCGTCGGAGCTTGCGGGCCAGCTCTACGGGTTGAAGGTCCTGAAGGCCCGCATCGAGGACAACATCAACAACTACACACGGTTCCTGGTGCTCTCGCAGAAGCCCGCCGAGCGGACCGGCAAGGACAAGACCTCCATCATGCTGTCGGTCAAGGACAAGGTCGGCGCTCTCTACGAACTGCTCCGGCCCTTCGCGTCCAGCGGGGTGAACCTGACAAAGATCGAGTCACGGCCGTCGCGTCGCAAGGCCTGGGAGTACATCTTCTTCATCGACTGCGAAGGGCACATGGACGAAGACCGCATCAAGAAGGCCTTGACCGAGCTCAAGTCCCGCTGCCTGTTCCTCAAGATCCTCGGCTCCTACCCCGCACACAGTTAAGGACTGCCATGGCCATCCGCATCAGCCCCGACATCGCCGGCATCGTCCCCTACTCGCCGGGCAAGCCCATTGAGGAAGTGGAGCGCGAGCTCGGCATCACCGGTTCGATCAAGCTGGCCTCCAACGAGAATCCGCGCGGGCCGTCGCCCAAGGCGCTCGCTGTCCTGAGCGAGGCCGCGAAAACGGTGAACCGCTATCCCGATGGCGGAGGCTACTACCTGCGCGACGCTCTGGCGGAGCGGTGGAAGGTGGCGCCGGACCAGATCATCCTCGGCAACGGGTCTGACGAAGTCATCGTGCTGTTGACCAAGGCCTTCCTGGAACCGGGGGACGAGGCGATCATGGCCGATCCCAGTTTCGTCGTCTACAAGATTGACGTGACCGCCGTGCACGCCAAACCGGTCCTGGTACCGTTGAAAGATCACCGCCACACCCTGCCCGCCATGGCCAAAGCTGTTACCCCGAAGACGCGGCTGGTGTTCATCTGCAACCCGAACAATCCGACCGGCACGTACGTCACGGCCGCCGAGGTCACGGCGCTCATGCGGGCGATCCCGCCGGATGTGATCGTCGTCTTTGACGAGGCCTACTACGAGTACGTGACGGCGGCCGACTATCCCGACACGATGGCGCTGCTCAAGGCCGGCCGCAACGTCGTGCTGCTGCGGACCTTCTCGAAGATCTACGGGCTTGCGGGACTGCGGATCGGCTACGGCCTGACGACGCCGGAGATCGTGCAGCACCTGAACCGCATTCGGCCGCCGTTCAACACGAACAGTCTCGCGCAGAAGGCCGCGCTGGCCGCCCTCGCGGACGAAGAGCACGTCCGCGAAAGCCGCCGGCTGAACACCGAGGGGATGGCCTACCTGACGGAGCGACTCAGGGCTCTGGGGCTCACCGTTGTCCCCAGCCAGGCCAATTTCCTGTACTTCGACGTGAAACAGGACGGCAAGGCCGTGTTCGAGGCCCTGCTCCGCCGGGGCGTCATCGTGCGGCACCTGAACGGCCCGTTCCTCCGGGTCACGATCGGCTTGCCCCATGAGAATGAACGGTTTATCGCAGCCCTCCAGGCAGTGCTGAGCAAGTAATAAGGAGCGCCGTTTCATGATTATCGTGCTGAAACCCAACGCCACGGAAAAAGAGATCGAGCACGTGATGGACCGCGTGCGGGAGCTCGGCCTCAGCCCCCACCTCTCGAAGGGGCAGGAGCGGACCATCATCGGCGTGATCGGCGACGACCGGCTGCTCGCCAACCACCCGCTCCGGGCCATCCCCGGGGTCGAAGAGGTGGTCCCGATTCTGGCGCCCTGGAAGCTCGCGGGACGCGAGTTCAAGAAAGACGACACGATCATCGACGTGAATGGCGTGAAGGTCGGCAGCAGGAAGCTGGCGATCATGGCCGGACCCTGCGCCGTGGAGAAGAAGGAGCTGACGCTTGGGATCGCCCACGAAGTGAAGGCCGCCGGCGCGAGCATCCTGCGCGGGGGCGCCTACAAGCCCCGCACCTCGCCCTACAGTTTCCAGGGACTTGGCAATGAGGGGCTGGATTACCTGGCCGAGGCCAAGCGGCAGACAGGCCTGCCGGTCGTCAGCGAGATCCTGGACCCGCGCGACATCGAGTACTTCCTCGAGAAGACGGACATCATCCAGGTCGGCGCCCGCAACATGCAGAACTTCGAGCTCCTGAAGGAGGTCGGCGCCTACGACAAGCCGGTGCTCCTCAAGCGCGGCCTCTCGGCGACCATCAAGGAGTGGCTGCTCTCCGCCGAATACATCATGTCGCGCGGCAACAAGAACGTGATGCTCTGCGAGCGCGGCATCCGCACCTTCGAGGCTCAGTACCGCAACACGCTGGACCTCTCGGCCGTCCCCGCGCTGAAAGCCCTGTCCCACCTGCCGATCATCGTGGACCCCAGCCATGCCACCGGCAAGTGGGAACTGGTGGCACCCATGGCCAAAGCCGCCATCGCGGCCGGCGCGGACGGCCTGCTGATCGAAGTGCACTCCAACCCGGAATGCGCCCTCTGTGACGGCGAGGAGTCGCTCAAGCCCGCCAAGTTCAAAGAGCTGATGAAGGACCTCAAGAAGATCGCGGAAGCGGTGGACCGCGAGATTTGATGGCGACCATGGCACCCACCCGTCCCAAGCCGGATGACCCGTTGCAACCAAGAGCAACGGGTACCCCGACGCGGCCGTTCCCGTTGTTCCAGCAGATGACCATCGTTGGCGTGGGCCTCATCGGGGGCTCGCTCGGGATGATCTGCAAACAGCAGGGGCTCGTCAAAACCATCGTCGGCGGCGGCCGACGGGTCGAAAATCTCAAGAAGGCCGTCGAGCGGAAGGTCGTCGACCGCTACGCCACGGACCTAGCGGAGGCAGCGGCAGGCTCGGATCTGTTCGTGCTCGCCACACCGGTGGATACCTTCGAAGCCGCGCTCCGCGCGTGCGCCTCGCGGCTCGCTCGTGGCGCCATCGTGACAGACGTGGGAAGTGTCAAAGGCCCTCTGGTCGAGCGCATGGAGGCGCTCGTGCCGGCCGGCATCCGAGTGGTCGGCGCGCACCCCATCGCCGGCAAGGAGAAGACCGGGGTGGAAGCGGCGAGCCTCGACTTATTCCGCGACGCCCTCTGCGTTCTGACGCCGACCTCGCAGACGGACCCCGATGCGCTGGCGAAGGTGCGCCGCCTCTGGGAAGCCTGCGGTGCGCGGGTCCGTGAGATGGATCCTATGCTGCACGACCTAGTCCTGGGTGCCGTCAGCCACTTGCCGCACGTGCTGGCCTTCTCGCTCGTGAACACCATCGCCATGCTCCAGGAACGGTACGCGCCCGGCCTCGATCTCCAAGCGTTCGCCGGCGGCGGGTACAAGGATACCACCCGCATCGCGGCCTCGTCGCCCGAGATGTGGCGGGACATATGCCTGTGGAACCGGGACAATCTCTTGCGTCAGATCGAACTCTATGAGGCCCGCCTCAACCACATCAAGGCGCTCCTCAAAGCCGGCGATGCCGAGGGGCTCACCCGGGAGTTCACGCAGGCGAAGCACCTGCGAGAGAAGGTCACCTGATGCCTTTGCGCGGTACCCTCACCGTCCCGGGAGACAAATCCATCACCCACCGCGCGATCATTCTCAGCGCGCTGGCGGACGGCGAGGCTACAATCACCAACTACTGCCCTGGCGAGGACTGCCTCCACACGGCGGCGGCGTTCCAGGCGATGGGCGTGCCAATCGAGATCGCGGCCGACCGCCTGCGGGTGGCGGGCAAAGGCCTGTGGGGCCTGCGGGAACCGGACTCGATCGTGGACTGCGGGAACTCCGGCACGGGCATTCGCTTGCTCGCCGGCGTGCTGGCCGGACAGGACTTCTTCTCTGTGCTGACCGGCGACGCCTCGATCCGTCGGCGGCCCATGGGCCGCGTCGTCGGGCCGCTCCGCGAGATGGGCGCGGTGATCGCCGGCCGCCGCGGCGGGGAACTCGCGCCGCTCGCCATCGCCGGCGCGCGCCTGCGGGGTATCGCCTACAGTTCCCCGATCGCTAGCGCGCAGGTGAAGTCGTCCGTCCTGTTGGCGGGCCTCTTTGCCGAGGGAACCACGAGCGTGACCGAACCGGCTCTGTCGCGCGACCACACGGAGCGCCTGTTCGACTACCTCGGCATCCCGGTGACGCGGAACGGCCTCACAGTGAGCCTCACCGGTCAGCGTGCGTTCGCAGCCAAAGACATCACCGTGGCGGGCGATCTTTCGGCGGCCGCCTTCTTTCTGGTGGCCGCCTCGCTGGTTTCCGAGTCGGACGTGACGATCACGGGAGTGGGCGTCAATCCCACACGGACAGGCGTCCTCGAAGTCCTGCAGGAGATGGGCGCGCGCATCGAGCTTCTGAATCCCCGCGTGCAGGCCGGGGAGCCGGTCGCGGACCTGCGTGTCCGCTCGGCGCCCCTGCGTGGGGTGACGATCGGGCCCGCGCGCATGCCCAGGACGATTGACGAGTTTCCGATCCTCTGCGTGGCGGCGGCTTGCGCCCAGGGCGAGACCATCGTTAGCGGCGCGGAAGAACTGCGCGTGAAGGAGAGTGACCGAATTGCCACCATGGCGACCGAGTTGCGTCGCCTGGGCGCCGCGGTCGAGGAACGGCCGGACGGCCTGCGCATCATGGGCGGCCGTCCCTTGAAAGGAGCCGTCTGCCAGAGCCACGGGGACCATCGCGTGGCCATGGCCATGATGGTCGCAGGACTGGTGGCGCAGGGAGAGATGCGGGTTGAGGACACCGCCTGCGTGGCGACCTCATTCCCCGGATTTGATAAGAGATTGCGAGGGTTATTGACACCTTCGGGGCAAGGGTGAATACAATACCGGCTTCGTGGGACGCACAGCCCCCTACAGGGGCTACCAGAACCCAGCCGATGATCGTTGCCATCGACGGCCCGTCCGGGGTTGGCAAGAGTACCGTCGCCAAGCTGATCGCCGCACGACTGGGCTACGCGTACCTGGACTCCGGCGCCCTCTATCGCGCCGTCGCGTGGAAGGCCTTGAGCACTGGCACCGACCCAGCGGCTTCGGATGCGATACGTCGGCTCTGCGCGACGACCACGTTGAAGGTGTCGTCCACCGTCGGTGGCGGGATGGTTGTTGAAGTGGACGGCCAAGCCCTGCAGGACGAGTTGCGGACGCCAGAGGTCAGCCGCGCGGCCTCCCAGGTGGCCGCCTTGCCCGATGTGCGGGCCCGGTTGCTGCCGGTCCAGCAGAACTTCGGACGCCAAGCAGGCGTCCGGGGCATCGTCGCGGAAGGCCGAGACATGGGGACTCGGGTCTTCCCACAGGCGCCCGTGAAGTTCTTTCTGGAGGCCGCCCCAGCGGAGCGGGCGCGGCGGCGTCATGCGGAGTTCGTGGGCGCGGGGCAGGCAGCGGACTTGGCGGAGACGCAGCGTGAGCTGGAAGTCCGCGACGGGCGCGACCGGACGCGGGAGAGCGCCCCGCTGGCGGCGGCTCCGGACGCGATGATCATCGACACCAGCCGGCTCACGATCGAGGAAGTCGTCGAACGCATGTTGCGCATGATCGAGCGCAAGGCGGCTGCCCTCCGGTAATGGTGCTCTACTGGCTGACGTGGGTTACAGTCCGACTGCTGGCGACGGTGTTGTTCCGGTTCCGGGTCTCCGGCGCGCACCACGTGCCAAAGACCGGCGGGGTGCTGATCGCCGCGAACCATACCAGCTACCTGGACATCCCGATCCTGGGATGCGGGATGCCCCGGCGGGCATGGTTCATGGGCCGGATGGACCTTTTCTACGGACCGGCGGCCTGGTTGATGCGGCACATGGGCTGGATCCCGATCCGGAGAGAGCGCGTTGACCGCACTGCCTTTGAGGAGGCCATCCGTCGCCTGAAAGCCGGGCAGGCGGTGGTCATTTACCCGGAAGGAAGCCGCTCGGAGGATGGACGGCTCCAGCCGGGCAAGCCGGGGGTGGGGATCATTGTGGCCGCGACGGGCAGCCCCGTGGTGCCCGCCTACCTGGGGGGCACATACGACGTGCTCCCGCCGGGGTCCACGTGGATCCGACTGCGCCCGATCCAGGTGAGCTACGGTGTGCCAGTGGATTTCACAGCGCTTGTGAAGGAGATGGACAGCGAGGCCAAGAAGAAAGAGTTGTATCAGCGGATCAGTCAGGAGATCATGGGCCGCATCGCGGAACTCGGCGGAGTCCAGGCCCCCTGCGGCGCCGGCCGATCTGCAAGCAATTAACCTTTAACCCTGGGTGTTATATCAGGTCGTGTGGGGAGGCGTGATAAGGCGAATGGAAACGTTGGCGCAGTTGAAAACGGGATCACCGGAGAAGGCCGCGATGGCCTCGATGTACGAACAGACCTTCCAGAACTTCGAGGAAGGATCGGTCATCGAAGGCACCGTCTTGGCGGTCAAGAAGGACGCGGTGATCGTGGACATCGGCTATAAATCCGAGGGGATCATTTCCGCCGAGGAATTCACGCCCCAAGAGCTGGCCGCGCTCACACCCGGCACTCGACTTCCGGTCTACATCGAGGAACGCGAGGACAGCGAAGGTAACCTCATCCTGTCCAAAGAGAAAGCGGACAAGATGAAGGTCTGGGAAGACCTGGAGCGGATCTACAAAGAGGAGGCCATTGTCGAAGGCCGGATCATCAGCCGCATCAAGGGCGGGATGATGGTGGACATCGGCGTAAAAGCCTTCCTGCCAGGCTCCCAGATCGACCTGCATCCGGTGCGTGACCCCGAACAGCTCATCGGCAAGACCTTCCCCATGAAGATCATCAAGATCAACCAGAGGCGCGGCAACGTGGTCGTGTCCCGCCGGCTCCTGCTCGAGGAGTCGCGCGACCAGCGCCGGCAGCGGACCCTGGCGAACCTCACCGAAGGCCAACTCGTGAACGGCACCATCAAGAACATCACGGATTACGGCGCCTTCGTGGACCTCGGCGGGATCGACGGGCTCCTCCACATCACCGATATGTCGTGGGGTCGCATCGGCCATCCATCGGAGATCTACATGGTCGGCGACCGCGTCGAGGTCATGATCCTCAAGTACGATCGCGAGACCGGCCGCGTCTCGCTCGGCCTGAAGCAGAAGAGCGCCGATCCCTGGATGGGTGTTGCCGCCAAGTATCCGGTCGGCACCCGGATCAAGGGCCGGGTCGTCAGCTTGACCGATTACGGCGCCTTCATCGAGCTGGAGCCGGGCGTGGAAGGCCTCGTCCACGTCTCCGAGATGAGCTGGTCGCACGAAGTCCGGCACCCGTCCAAGATCGTCTCCGTCAGCGCGCAGGTGGAAGCGCAGGTGCTCAATGTGGACGAAGCCGCCCGCAAGATCTCCCTCGGGATGAAGCAGGTGGCGCCGAATCCCTGGGACCTCGTGGAGACGAAGTACCCGATCGGCACCAAGATCGAGGGCAAGGTCAAGAGCCTCACGGATTTCGGCGCGTTCGTCGGGCTGGATGAAGGCGTGGACGGCTTGATCCACATCTCCGACATGTCCTGGACCAAGCACGTGAAGCATCCCTCCGAGATCTTCAAGAAGGGCCAGAAGGTGGAAGCCGTGGTCCTCAAGATCGACAAGGAGAAGGAGAGGCTGTCGCTGGGGTACAAGCAGCTCACGCCCGATCCCTGGGAGCGCGAGATCCCCGAGAAGCACCAAATCGGCAACCCCACGCGCGGCAAGGTCACGAAGCTGACTGACTTCGGCATTTTCGTGGAGCTGGACAGCGGTGTAGAGGGGCTCATACACATCAGCGAGACGGGCCTGGACGCCTCCAGCCGGTTGGAGGACCGGTTCAAGATCGGCGACGAGCTCGAAACCAAGATCATCAAAGTGGACTGCGAGGAGCGCAAGATCGCCTTGAGCCTGAGGGAGCACCACCGCGACAGCGAGCGCCAGCAGGTGCAGGACTTTCACGCCAACCAGGGCAAAGTGGACCAGTCCCTGGGCCGCGCCGCCCGGAAGAACAAGCGGCGCGCGGGTGAGGAGGAGAACGGCCAGTAGCGTTCGTCCCTATGGAGAGGAAGCGGACAGTCCGGACCGCGCTGGCCCTGCTGGGCCTCCTAGTCCTTGCCGTCATCGGCGTTTCCTTGCTCACCTCGCTGGCGTTGGACAGCGGCTGGCTCGGCGGCGAGAGAGTCGCGGTCATCCGCATCGAAGGCGTGATCATGGATTCCCGGGAGACCATCGAGGAATTGCGCCGGTTCCGGGACAATCCCAGCATCAAGGCCGTGGTGCTGCGCATCGACAGCCCCGGCGGGGGCGTCGTGCCCTCCCAGGAGATCCGCACGGAGGTGTTGAAGGCGCGCAAGGACGGGCGGCTCAAGGTGGTCGCCTCGATGGGCAATCTCGCCGCGTCGGGCGGGTACTACATCGCCGCGGCGACCGACAAGATCGTCGCCAATCCGGGCACGCTGACGGGCAGTATCGGCGTGATCATGGAACTGGCCAACGTGCAGGGCCTGCTGGAGAAAGTCGGCGTGCAGAGCGTCGTCATCAAGAGCGGGCGCTACAAGGACCTGGCCTCCCCGTTCCGGGCAATGTCCAAAGAGGACCGGGGGCTCCTCCAGAACGTCCTGGACGACGTGCACGACCAGTTCATCCAGGCCGTGGCCGCCGGGCGCGCCTTGAAGGTCGAAGAAGTCCGCCCTCTAGCCGACGGACGGATCTTCACGGGACGGCAGGCTCGCACGGCCAAGCTCGTGGACGAGTTGGGCGATCTCCAGGACGCGATCAAGCTGGCGGCGCGCCTGGTCGGGATTGAGGGAGAGCCGCGCGTGGTCGAGCCCCGGAAGCGGTTCTCGCTCCGCGACCTCCTTGAGAACTCATTCCTCGGGAGACTCGCCCCGGTCATGCCGTCAGGGATCAATCTCAAATATCTGCTGGCGATTTAGGAGGGTCATCCATGACGAAAGTGCAGCTCATCGAGAAGTTATCTGAGCAGGTCCCGACCCTGACCAAGCGGCAGGCTGAAGTCGTGGTCAACACGATCTTCAACGGAATCCGCACGGCCCTGGCCAAAGGGGACAAGATCGAGATACGCGGCTTCGGCAGCTTTCGTCTGCGCAACCGCCGCATGAAGGAAGGGCGCAACCCGAAGACCGGCGCGACGGTCGCCGTGCCAGCCAAGCGCGTGCCCTTCTTCAAGGCCGGTAAGGAGCTCAAGGAAATCGTCAACAAATAGGACCCCTGGTGGCGGAACCAGAGACCAAGACCCACGACGCGGCGGGCGCTTCCGAGATCATATGGACCGAGGGCGCGCTCAAGCGCATGGAGCGGGCCCCTGTGTTTCTGCGGGGCATGGTCAAGCGTCTTGCGGAGAAGAAAGCCCGCGAGCTCGGGTACCGCGAGATCACCGAAGACATCCTCACCGAATTCAAACAACAGATGATGGGCCGCATGGGCGGCGAGGCCGGCATGCAGGAGGCCGCCGGAGCGATGGCCGCCGGAAGGATGCCCTGGACGGCCGAAGCCAAGGCGCGGCTGGAGACCGTGCCCGAGTTCATGCGGCACATGATCCAGCAGATCGCCGAAGACGTGGCGCGCGAGCGCGGCCACATGGAAGTCAACGTCGAGCTCTTCCAGAAGGTGGAAGCGCTGGGCGACGAAAAACTCCAAGAGGCGCCGCCGCTGCCCTGGACCGAGGGCGCGCAGGCCAGGCTCCAGCAGAAGATCGCTCAGTCGCCCGCCATCGCCATGGACTTCGTAGCGGACATGGTGAAGCGCGACACGGAAGAGCGGGCCCGCGAGCTGGGCCTTACCGCCATCGACGAGGCGGCCCTGACCGGGATCTGGGACGCGCCGCTCTCGCCCGTCACGTGGAGCGACGAGGCCTGGAAGCGCCTGCTCACCGCGCCCGACTTCGTGCGCAGCGGCATCCGCAAGGCCGCCGAACGCCGCGCGCGCAAGCTGGGCCTCAAGGAGATCGACTCGGAGCATCTGACGGTGTTCCGCAACGAGGCGATGATGAAGGCGGTCAAGCGCATCCGGTCGTTTGGCTATAACGAGCTCACCTTCGACGCTTTCGACACAGCCCTCGAGAAAACGAAGCGCCTGCAGGGCAACCCCCAGGCTGTGAAGCGCCTGGAGGAGATCCGCCAGCACTTCAAAGATCCCCACACGAAGAAGCCCGAAGGCGGGACGCTCGGCGCCGAGCTAATGCAGCGGTTCCGCAGGTACCTCAAGGGCGAAGACAAGCTCTAAACAGGACCAAAGCGGGTCCTGTCGCCGAGCCACCCGGACGTGCTCGCGCTCCGCTCAGAAGCAAGCAAGTCGCGCTGTGCTCCGCCCGGGTCCCGCTCGGCGCCACCCGCTTGGTCTATTTAGAGCGAGGGAAATGGCGGTGGGCCCCCGACCAGAGTCACCCGTTCGTCCTGGTTCTCGCTAAAGAGATGGTGGGAGTCTCCAGGCAGTGCCACCCGCTTCGCTCAGGTTATTCGCAAAAAAGGAAAGGAAACGGTGACAGCAACTAGTGGCGCCATAGATACACGAGCACGGCCACGCTGCAGAATCCGATCCACAGCAGGATGCCGATCGTGATCACCCACCACCATTTGTCGCTCGAGTTCTGTTTGTCCTCTGAGTTCGCCATCACGCTCCTTCAGAGCTACCCGTTCTCATTCATCGATTGCTGACCATCAGGACGTACAGGTCGTTGACATTGGTGCCGGTGAGGCCGGTTTTGATGTGGCCTCCGACTTTTTTGAAGAAGGTGTAGCTGTCGTGCTTTCGGAGAAAACGCGACGCATCCATTCTCTTGCGCTTGCCGCGGGCGACGGTCTCGCCATCGGCGACCGCGCCGGCCGCATCGGTCGGCCCGTCGCGACCATCCGTGCAGAACCCTGCCACCCAGACACCCAGCGTACCTTGGATCACCAGCGCAGCCGCAAGCGCAAACTCCTGCGCCCGTCCGCCCGTCCCCGAGCCGCGCACAGTGACGGTCAACTCACCGCCTGCCAGCACGCACACCGGTCCAGGCAACGTGGTCCGCCTGGCCAGCTCCTTCCCGAGTTCGCCCATCCACCGCCCGAATTGGCCGGCCTCTCCCGTCATGAACGTATCAAGGAGGACGCTCTCATAGCCCTCCTTGTGTGCCGCCTTTGCCGCCGCCTCGACCGCCAGCCGGTTGTTACCGACGACGGCGTGCTGGACCCGCCGGAAGATCTGGCTTCGCGGTTTGGGCGTCTCGTCCCGCCCTCCAGCCAGCCCCTCCACCAGATGGATGCGCACCGCGACCGGCAGCCGCCCCCAAAGCCCGTAGTGTCGGACGATGCGCACCGCATCCAGGAACGTGGTCCGGTCTGGAGCGGTCGGACCGGACCCGATCACGCCGAGATCGTCCCCGCCGACATCGGAGAGGATGAGGGTGAGCACCGAGGCAGGGGTCGCCGCCGCCAGCCGTCCGCCCTTGATCGCGGAAAGGTGCTTGCGGACCGCATTGACCTCGGCAATCGTCGCGCCGGAGCGCAGGAGTAGCTGCGTCGTCCGCTGCTTGTCCACCAGCGTCAGCCCTGCAACCGGCAAGGGCAGGAGACTGGAAGCGCCGCCGGACAGGAGCACGATCAACAAGTCGTCCTTGCCGAGGGAGGAGGCGAGCTGCAGCACGTGACGCGCTGCCTGCATGCCCCTCCGATCCGGGATCGGATGGCCGGCTGCGGCAACCGCAATCCCCGACTTCGCCCGCCCGGGCTCGGGCGACGGCGCCACAACGAACACGGAATCGAGCCGTCCGCCGAGGACCTCGCGCACGGCGCGCGCCATGGGGACGGAGGCCTTGCCCGCGCCGATGGCAACTACCCGTCCAATACGACGCAAGTCATACAGGCGGCCGTCCACGCGCAGGGTCTGACGTCGCAGCGTCAACGCCCGCCGAACGGCGAGGGCGGGGGCGGCCGCGTCGAGCGTGGCCAGCAGGATGCGACGCAACGCTGCCCGGATGAGTGAGGACGGAAGGATCAGCGAGGCTCGTCAGCCTTCTCGCAAGGCATCGGACAGCCATTGTCAGGACGCCGTGGGATCTTGATCTGGTGTGTCCCGCGCGGCAGATAGTCCTTACGGATCTCGGGGTTGAGGAGCTTCAGCTCGAGGAAATAAGTGCCGAACTGCTCCGCCACGGCGGCCAGATGGCGCCGATCCTCCTTGATGTTGACCGTCACCACTTCGGTGTCCAGCGGCGGGTAGAGATCGGCCTTCGCCACGCCCAGGTACTTATCCGGCTGGGAGAAGATCTCCTTGCTCGCGATGATGCGGGGCACGTAGCGCATGGTCTCCGTGGCGTAGTGCAGCTTCCAGTAGTCGTCGACCCGCTGCTCGCGCATGGCCTTCCGGATGTGAACCTCGCCGGCGTTATAGGCCGCGATGGCCAGGAACCAGTCGCCAAAAATGTCGTGCAGCCTCTTCAGGAACTTGACGGCGGCCTCGGTCGAGAGCTCGAGATTGCGGCGGTCGTCCTTCCAGTGGTTGTTCTGCAGCGAGAAGAGCCGCCCGGTCGAGGGGACGAACTGCCAGGGCCCGGATGCTTTGGCCCGTGAATAAGCAGCCGAGATGCATTTGCTCTCGACGAGCAGGATGAACTTCAGATCGTCCGGCAGCCCGGCTTCGGCCAACTGGCGCTCGGCAGGCGGAAAGCAGCGGCCGGTGCGCTTCGCCAGGATGATGCTGTCCCCTTCGCCTTCCAGTAGGCGGTAGAACTCGTACTCGATCCGCTCCCGCACCTGCCAGACGTTGAGCGGCACGGGGGAGTCGGCGAACGTGATAGTATCCGGCAGGCGGTAGGAGCTGAGGAACGGCCTCGACCGCGCCCCGCCGTAGCGCACGAGCTCCGGAGGCAGGGGCACCGGCTCCCCGGACGCAGACGCACCCGGGACCGTTTGGTCTTGATCGCTCATGGTATCGGTCGCCAACGGCACGGCCAGGAGCACGACGGCCGCAAGCAGGGACCGAGATCGTGCGATCCATTCCCTTCGGCTCATACACGCCCTCCTATGATGCTATGGAATTCTACCAAGGGTTTCCCCGTGCGGCAAGGTAAATCTGGTAAAATCCCGCGCATGTCCCGCCTGAGCGTCCTGTACGACGCCATCACCGCCTGCCGCCGATGCCCCCGCCTCGTGGCGTACCGTGAGGAGATCGCACATCGCAAAACGCGCCGTTTCCACGACTGGACGTATTGGGGGAAACCCGTCCCAGGCTACGGGGACGTCAAGGCCCGTCTGTTGATCGTGGGCCTCGCGCCGGCGGCGCACGGTGGCAACCGCACAGGACGGATGTTCACCGGAGACCGCAGCGGCGACTGGCTCTACAGCGCCTTGCACCGGTTCGGCTTCGCCAGCCAGGCCGAGTCGGTTTCCCGGAACGACGGGATGCGCCTGATTGACTCCTACATCACGGCCACGGTCCGCTGCGCGCCCCCCGGCAACAAACCTCTGCCCGAGGAATTCGACCGGTGCCGGCCCTTCCTTGTGGACGAACTGCGGCTGCTCCCCCGCGTCCGCGTCGTGGTATCCCTGGGCAAGATCGCGTTCGACGGCTACCTCAAGGCCTGCCGCGAGCTCGGCCATGTGTTGCCCCGCCCGCTCCCTGCCTTCGGACACGGGCGAGTCTACCGACTCCCGTGGGGCGTCACGCTGATCGGGTCCTACCATCCGTCCCAGCAGAACACCTTTACGGGAAAGCTGACGAGACCGATGTTCGCCTCGATATTTGCGACGGCCAAGCGGGTGCTGACGAAAACAACCGTTGGCGGTCGCTAACGACTCGGCGCACCGTCCAGTTCGTCGAGCGCCTGCTGGATCTGACGGCGCTCGGCCACGAATTGGGGAGCGGCGAGCCGGGACAGCAGACCCTGGTAGTTGTGCCGGGCGGAGTCCCGCTCTCCGATCGCGACAAGCGCCCTGTTGTATTCTATCGAACAGCTCCCCCATGCCCGTCCCGTTTCCAGGAAGGCACGGTTGGCGTCGATGAGGTCCACAGAGTTGGTCCGCCGGGCCTCGCGCTCGTACCCGGCCGTCCTGATCAGCGCGTCGTTCAGGTCTTTGAGTTTGCTGAGCACCTCCCGACGCGCCTCCATGGTCGGCGTAACGATGAACTGCGCGGCGGCTTGGTTGCAGACGGCGCCTAGCGAGTCAGCTTGTTTCGTGAAGGCGCGATAATTCGGCATGCAGGCGGTCTGCGCCAACAGGAGGAATGCAAGCGCGATGAGGCGGGCAGCGGGGATTATTTTTTCTCGTCCCGTTCGAACGCTTTCTTGATCTTTTGCGCTATGGTGCTGGCCCCCTCCGAGATCGCCTTCTCGAAGTTCTCGCTGGCTTTCTTCAGTTCGTGCTTCGTTTCCTCGAAATTCTTCTTCGAGTCGCCCTTCTCCTCCTGTTTCTGTTTCTCCTCTGCGGCGTGGGACAATGCGTTGGGAGTCAGGGCAGGAAGGCAGACCAGAGCCGCCGCGATCATCACACGAAGGAACCGTACAGCCAAGCTTCCCATGGTCGTATTATGCCACAACCACTCACCGCTCTGCTTCCTTTTCGACGAGGTGTGCCACCAGATACCGCGCCTTCTGTAATGCAGGCGAGTCGGCTGTCAGGGGGGGATCAAATACCAGCCCTGCGTTGTCTCCGCACTGCCAGATCTCCTCGGCGGCTAGATCCTCGACGACTTCCCTCCCGTCGAGACTCTGGTGATGGAAGCGGACTGTAACTCTCTGACGCGGCCTTAAATGCTGACGCACAGTGACTGCCACGCCGCTACGGCTCAAATTGCGCATGCTCCCCCAGTACGCGTCACCGCTGCCGGCCACCAAGATATCCACGCGCGTCAGAAGGTGGTAGCGCGGCATCCGCCGCCGCTCTCCGACCACCGTCCCGACAGATTCAGGTGTTGGCTCCATTTCCTGCCTGCTCGCGAGTCTCCTGACGTTTACTCATCTTTTCGAGCGGAAATCGTAACCCGCCTGCCGGTGAATTCGACGAACCGGGCCGGCGTCCTAGCGCCCCGTCGTCTTGCGCGCTCCCGCCCGCTACTCAAGCGGAGGATAAGGCCAACGAGAATCGAGACGATCAAGAATGTGCCTATCTCCTGCATGTAACGCCTCTACACTTCCACACGCCTTTACGCCTGGGCCTCAGCCGGAATGTTGGCTTCCCGCTGGCACCGCTCCCTCTTGTCAATTTCGATCCTCCGGTCGGCCATGTACAAGAAGACCGTCATGCCGATGGCGACCGCCACTAACGAGGCTAGGATCGCGACGGTCACCGCCAGGAAGCCGACAAGCTGAAGTCCGTCACCGAAGAGTTCCATGTGCCCCCACCTTTCCGTGACCCTCCTGTCGCTTTTCCCCCTACAATTCCTACCAAGCGGGGTGCCATATTCAAACCTGTCCGCATTTCGACCAAAAGGGGAACATTTGGCGGTGCCTTACGCTCGGGGGAAGCGGCGTGAATGCTGTGAAAGTGGGACAGGCGGACCCTGGTAACTGTTCGAAAATGAACAGAAATGTCCCAGCTAAGGAGCGCCCGACGAGGTTGCTCGGATGCTGGGACTTACGGCTTCGTCGTCAGCGTGTTTAACTCTGCTTGGTAGGTGGCGGCGAGGGATTCTTGGCCGGCTGCCTTGACGACCCGGATCAGGCGGGTCAACACGTCGACGGCCTTCAGCACCTGATTGAGCACGCGGTAGCCCCGGTAGGCCCGGTCATAGTAGCTGATCGCTTCCTCCAGCCGATGCTCCACCTCGGAGAGCTGTCCAAGATTCACAAGGTCGGCCTCAATCGCGGGCCGCTGTTCCGTCTCCTTGTCAAGGGCGAGCGCCCGTTCATAGAGACTACGCGCCTCAGCCCAGCGGCCACGTTTCTCCGACAACGTGCCGAGATTGCTCAGATTGCTCGCCATGGCCCGCCGCTCACCCAGCTCGGAGTTGAGCGCGAGCGCCCGCTGTAAGCTCTGCTCTGCCTGGTCTGCCTCGCCTTTCGCCTGCTGGAGCAGCCCCAGGTTGTTCAGGACGGCAGCCTCGCCCCGGCGATCGTGGATCTCCCGGGCGAGAGCCAGCGCTTGAGTATAGAAGGCGAGGGCGGCAGCGTCATCACTCATCAGGTGCGCCGCCTGCCCTCGGTAGCTCAGACTCTCGGCGATGAGCGCCCGATCGCCCAGTTCCAGCGCGATCCCGTGCGCCTGGCGATGGAATTCAGCGGCCTTGCCAGGGTCGCCCCGGAGACCGGCGTTCGCGCCCAGGTCGTTCAGCGCACCGGCCAGTCCGGGCCGGTCGTCGATGCTCTCGGCCAAGCGGCGCGCCTCGTCGAAGAGCCGGCCAGCTCGCGCGACGTCGCCACGGGACAGAGCGCGGTTCCCCTTGTCACGGAGGTCCTGCACCTGAGCAGCTACCAGCGGGAGTTCAGGCCCAGCAGCCCCGCCGAAGCAGCCTCCGGCCACGAGCACCAACAGCAAGATGCTGAGGCGGGAGATGATCATTCCTTGACCAGGTCGTCACGGCGCAGGCTCCGCGGAATGGGAACGGTCCGTTCTTCCGCACGGGCCGCGCGTCCCTTCGCTGCGAAGGTGCTGATCGGGAAGGTCTGTTTCGCTCCCATCACGATCTCGTCCACGTCCTGCAGCGTCCCCTCCACCGACCGCAAGAGAGGCGGCACGTCCTCCGTGACGGCCTTCACGTTGTCCACGGCGCCCTGCAACGAGTCCACTACCCCCGGCAGCCTGCCGGTCGCCGCCTTCACGTCCCGCATCGCGTCGGCGGCGCGATCCACGCTGGCGCGGACGCTCGCCGTAATGGCAGGGACTTGTTCAGTGGTAGAGAGCGTGGCCTCCCGGAGTGCCGCTGTGGTCTCCTTGAGGTTCTGCAAGATGGCCGGCAGCCGCGTCGAAGCTTCCCGCACATTCTTGAACGCCTCGTGGCCTGTCTGCACCGTCGCCTGAAGATCCTGCGTGACCTCCTCGACCCGGACCAGCGTCTTCTTGACGGTCTCCACGAGGGGCCTGGCCTCGGCGACCACTTCCGCGATGTTGAAGGGCTCTTCCGACTCGATGTGGCCGCCATCCGCGACCACGGGCCTGCTCCTATGGCCCACGGTGATCTCGATCTGCGGCTCGCCTACGAGACCGCCGGACTTACCGATCTTGGCCACCGAGTTCTGCCGGATCTTGTCCCTGTACTTCTTGAGAATCTCCATGGTCACCTTGGCGTCGTTCTGCTCGGTAACCTCGACCTTGGTAACCTCGCCGATCTGGATTCCCAAGAGCATTACCTGCTTGCCGGGCTTCAAGCCGTAGCCTTCACTGAACACCGTGGTGATGTGGTACTTCTCTTCAAACAGGTTCTCGCTTTGGGCCACCAGCACCACAACGCCCACGAGGACGAGGATCGGCACCAGCACAAACCATCCGACGATCTGGTGGAGACGGGTCTGCGACAAGCGGTGTGAGTAATGCATGGCTGTTTCTCCTTTACTGGGATCCAAAAAAATCTTGCACCATCGGATCAACCACCTGCAAAGCCTCGGCTGGCGGACAGGTGGCCACAAGGCGACCGTCCCGGAGGAGGACCAGGCGGTCCATCACGCGTAACAGACTGGTGGGCGCATTGACAGTGGCGACGATCGTCGGCCGGCCCGCCTTCCGGTACCGTTCCAGGATCTTCCGGAGCCGGACGAGTTCATCGGCGTCCAACCCGAGCAGCACCTCGTCCACGCACAGGATGTCCGGGTCCATCACCATGGCCCGCGCGAGCGCCGCCTGGCGCGCATCCCCCAACGTCAGGTCGGACGGCATCCGGTCGCGAAAGGCGTCCACGCCGCATTCCGTCAGGCGTGCCAGCGCCCGCTCCTGGATCTCGGTCTCCGGAAGGGCGGTGTGATAGCGAAGCGGGAGCGCGACGTTGTTGAAGACGGTCATGTTGCTGATCAGCGCGGGTTTGGCGAAGACGAACCCCACCTGCTGGCGCAGCCCCAGGAGCTGCTCCTCCGTCGCACGGGCCGGATCCGCGCCCAGCACCCGCACCGTCCCCGACGCGGGCGCCTCCAATCCCGCGCACAGCCTGAGCACGAGGCCCTTGCCGGACGCATTGGACCCCACCAGGGCGACGGCCTCGCCCCGGTGCACGGTGAAGCTGATGTCCTCGACGAGGGTCTGATCCCTTTCACTCGCCGAGACGTGGTCCAATGTGATCACCGCCTCCGACATGGTCAGAGGTAAAACCCGACCGACACGATGATGTCGAGGACCAGGCAGGCCGTGACCGTGTTGAGCATCGCCCGCGTGGTCTGCTGGGGCACCTCGGTGGTGGCGCCCACGACGGAAAGCCCGTGATGGCAGCAGATAACGGCGATGGTGAATCCGAACAGGACGCTCTTGATGACGGTGATCAAGACGTCAGAGACTGAGAGCGTTTCCTCGATCTCCTCCAGGTATACCTGGATGGGAATGGTGAGGTGGATCTTGGCCACCAGGAATCCGCCCACGATTGCGATGAAATCGAAGTAGATCGTCAAGCAGACCATGGCCAAGACCACCCCGGCCACGCGCGGCATCACCAGGAAACGGATCAGGCTGATGCCCATCGCATCGAGCGCGGCGATCTCCTGGCCGACCTGCATGTTGCCCAACTCCGTGCAGATGGCGGTCCCCGACCGCCAGATCACGATGAATGCCGTGAGGAGCGGGCCCAGCTCGCGAACCAACGTCAGCTCGATGATCTTGGCCAGAAAGGCGCCCGCCCCGACCTGTGGCAACGTGGTCCCGGCCTGGATGATGATGATGAGGCCCAGCATCAACGCGATCGCCCCAACGACCGGAAGCGCGTCGACTCCGGTGAACAGGATCTGGCGGGTGATGACCCGGAAGACCTCGCCCCGGCCGCGCCGCGCGGGCGAGAAGAGCTCTCGGAAGGCACGCAGACCAAGAACGAGGACCGCCGCCGCGAACTCGAGGCCCTCGAGCGTCTTCCTGCCGGTCCAAGCAATCACACCGGGCGCGGAGAGGGCTTACCCTCTCGGGACGTTCTGTTTCTCCCAGTCTGCCAGGAATTTCTTCAAGCCGACGTCGGTCAGTGGATGCTGGACGAGCTGCTTGAAGACGGCAAACGGCATGGTGCAGATGTCCCCGCCGATCTTGGCGGCCTCCACCACGTGCTGAGGATGGCGTACGCTGGCCACCAGCACCTTCGTCTTGAAGTGGTAGTTCCGGTAGATGGTCACGATGTCCCGGATGAGCCCCATGCCGTCCTCGCTGATGTCGTCCAGCCGCCCAATGAAGGGACTGACGCACCAGGCGCCGGCCTTGGCGGCCAGGAGGGCCTGGCTCGGCGAGAAACACAGCGTGACATTGACCTTGATCCCTTCCGACGCCAGTGCCTTGCAGGCTTTCAAGCCCTCCGGGATCAGCGGGACCTTGACCACGATGTTCTTATGGACCTTGGCGAGGTCCTTGCCCTCTTTGATCATCGCATCGGCTTCGACGCTGACGACCTCGGCGCTGACCGGGCCGTCCACGATCGAGCAGATTTCCTGGAGGAGGTCCTTGAAACTACGCCCTTCCTTGGCCACTAGCGATGGATTGGTGGTCACGCCGTCCAGGATGCCCCAGTTGGTCGCTTCTTTGATCTCTTTCGTGTTGCCGGTGTCCAAAAAGATCATCATAGGGAACCTCCAGGTGAAGGAAACCAGGTTTGCACGGGTCTTGTATGGTATTCTAGGAGAACACCGCGGGCTTTGCAAACAAGAACCATGCTCGCTTCGTCCTGAACCAAGGGGGTCCACATGTCTCGGTCGGTGATCGTTTTGGTGAGTCTGTTGCTGCTCGCCGGATGCGCGAGCAATCCCTACCTGGAACAGTCGCTCAAGCCGGCGGCCCAGCGGCACGAGAGCAAGGACTGGTTCGAGAAGGAGTGGGGCAAGCCTTCCGGGGCCTCAAAGCGCTTCTGGGGCGGGGAGACCTGGACCTACTACCGGATCGCCGGTGGCACCCAACGCATCCTGGGGGGGATGAATCCGCACGAATGCGAGATCACACTGTACTTCGATAAGGAAGGCAAGCTGGACGACTACAGCTATTCGTCAGGCTGTTAAGACTACGTCGAGCCGAGCTTTTTCTGGTAGCCGGCGCGGCAGGTCTCACTACAAAAGAAGACTCTCTGCCCGCTCTGCTCGAGGAAGTACGCTCCTTCCTTCGGAATGAACATCCCACAGACTGGGTCCTGGACCATCTCGGAAGGCCTCCCTGACGTCCCGACGGATCGCGTCACGTCCTGGCCTTTGCTGAAGAGACCCTGCAAGGCGCTCTTCACCATAAAATACACGACGACGAGCAGGACCCCGAGGACGATGACGCGCCATAACATGGCGGGAGGGTATCAGAACCGAAGAAGAGGGGTCAAACGAGGTTTACCGCCCGCCTTCCGGTCCGCCGCGTTCCCGCAGCAGCCGCTCATGCATCTCCTTCTGAAACCTTACGGTGAAAAGGAGGAACTTTACTTGCTGCTCGGGCGTCAGCAAGTCTCGCGCCACCTGCAGGCGCTCCCGCCGCAAGCCCGTCATGGCGTCCTCCACCGCATAGACCCGTTCTAACGCCTGGCGCAACGCGCTGTTATCGGCCGGGCTGCCTCCCGCAGGCGGAGTCCCTTCAGGGCCCCGCCCACCGCCGTTGCGCTGCCCTCGCCGCATCTCCTTGCGCAGCCCCTTGGCCTGCTCGCGCAAGGCCTGCACGGCTTCCTGCCGCTGGCGCCTCAAGTCTCGCGCTTTCTGGTCCAGTTGCGCCAGCCGCTGGGTAAGCCTGGTACGGGTGGCCTCGTCCAGTTGCAAGGCCTGCAGCAGTTTCTCCCTCCTCTTGGCTTCGAAGTGCCGGATGCGTTCCTCCATGTCCTTGCCGCCGCGCTCCGGCGTCGTCATGCGGTCAAGCTCTTCCATCGCCGGTGGCGCTGGAGATGAGCCACCCTGTCTTCCTGGCTCCTGGGCCATGCTCAATGACATCGGCGCCACCAGCACCAGGATTAAGGCTGAGACGGCTTGGATTCCACGCGTAATCGAGTTCATAGCGCTCCTTTTTTAAATGTCCGCCAATAATCGATCCATGGTCTGGCGATCCACGTGCCCGGCCATCTCCATCAGAGCCGCATCCGGGTCGACCTCCCAGTAGTCATGCCAATCCGCATCGACGACGGCCGGCAGGTCGACTGTTGCGAACTCACTGTCCTGTCCGCGATCCGCTCGCCTCGGCTGACTAGCGGCCATCTTGACCGGCTGGCCAGGTTGACTGACGGATGGAGCCGGCGCCGTCGCTTCATCAAACTGACCACGGAGCAACCATGCGCTGACGACGAGCAACAGCGACGCCGCAAGGGCCAGTGTCCGCTTCGCCGTGACAACTCCACCCCAGAACCGCTGATATCGAGATGGTCCTGCCAGCGTCGTCGCAGTGCTCTGCAACCGTGCCATTTCGTGGCGGACCCTGTGTGGAAATTCCCTCCAGAACTGGTCGCCCGGGTCCGGCACCGCCATCCCCTTCACCCGGACGAGGACCTGGCGGACCGCCTCCATCTCGGCACGGCAGCCCGCGCACCCGTTCAGGTGAGTAGTGACGTCCCGGACGCGGGACGGCTCCAGGTCCAGTTCCAGGTACGGTACGGTCAATTCCTTGATCTCATTGCAGGTCATGTTCATCCCTCACCCGCCATCAGGACGCGGCGGAGCTTGTCCACCGCATGATGGTAATTGGCCTTCGCGGTCCCTTCGGAACAGCTCATGATCACCCCGATCTCCGCGAAGGCATGGTTGTGATACACGCGCAGCACTAGGGCCTCCCGCTGCCTTGCCGGCAGGGTCCGGATCGCCTGCCCCAGGCGGTCCTTCAGCTCGGACTTGGCGACCTCCGCAAAGGTATCCTGCGGGGCCGCCAGCGCCAACTCTTCCACGTCCTCATGCACCAGCCGGGCCCGATCGCGCAGCGCGTTGCGGCATTGGTTGAGGCAGATCTGGTAAAGCCAGGTCCGAAAGCTGGACTCACGCTTGAAGGACCGATGATGGAGAAAGGCCTGCACGAACGACTTCTGCGCCAGGTCGGCCGCATCGGCATGATTCTCCAGCATCCGGTACGCCAGGTCGTAGACGGTTTTCTGATGGCGCAGGACCAGCTCTTCGAAGGCCGACTCGTCGCCGGCCGCGTACCGGTCCAATAGTTGGTAGTCCGACGCCGCCATCCCGCCCGCCCCTACCTCCTACACTTTCTGAGACACGCCATTTCGGCAAAGGTGACATGGAAAACCAGGAAAAAAGTGGCACCTCCCTGGCCGACCCGATTCCCGTCGTTCATTGAATGATTTCCCCGATTGTCTTTCGGCTCGCGCTCAGGCTATGATGCCGGACATCCATGTTCAAGGAGGAGGGTTCTGCACATCATGACTGTACGTCGGACTGCTAAAACTAAATACAAAGACCCCGCCCTAGACATGAAGAACACGCGCCGAGCGACCCCGCGCCTCACTCCGCGCGAGCGTCAAGTGCTGAGCTTGGTGGCCCACGGGTACACCAGTAAGCAGATCGGCGAGAAGCTGGGCATCAGCCCGCGCACAGCCGAAACGCACCGCGTCAACATCGGGCGCCGACTTGGCATCCGGAACGTGGCCCAGATGGTGCGCTACGCCATCGAAAACAAACTCTGAGAAAGCCGCGCACGGCGTTCCGGAACAATGCCGCCCGCGTGTCACACCCCGCGCAGAACACGCCCGGTGTGGGAAGCCTTCACGCCCGCGACCTCCTTGGGCGTGCCCGCGGCGACAACTTCGCCGCCGCGATCGCCGCCTTCCGGCCCCAGGTCGATGATCCAGTCGGCGTTGCGGACGACGTCGAGGTTATGCTCGATCACCACGACGGTGTTGCCGGACTCCACCAGACGGTTGAGGACCTCGAGGAGCTTCTGGATATCGGCAAAGTGCAGGCCGGTGGTAGGCTCGTCCAAAATGTAGAGCGTGCGCCCGGTCGCCCGCTTGGAGAGCTCGCGGGAGAGCTTCACCCGCTGCGCCTCGCCGCCCGAGAGCGTCGTGGCCGACTGGCCAAGCTTGATGTACCCCAGCCCCACGTCGAAGAGCGTCTGCAGCTTGCCCTTGATGAGGGGCAGGTGCTGGAAGAACGCCAGGGCTTCTTCGACGGTCATGTCGAGGACGTCGGCGATGCTCTTCTCCTTGTGGCGGACCTCTAGGGTCTCCCGATTGTACCGCCGGCCTTTGCAGACCTCGCAGGTCACATAGACGTCCGGCAGGAAGTGCATCTCGATCTTGATCAGTCCATCGCCCTGACACGCCTCGCACCGCCCGCCCTTCACGTTGAACGAGTAACGGCCTAACCGGTAACCGCGTACCCGTGACTCGGGCAGGTTCGCGAAGAACTCCCGTATGTAGGTGAACAGGCCGGTGTAGGTCGCCGGGTTGGACCGCGGCGTGCGCCCGATCGGCGACTGGTCGATGTTGACGATCTTGTCGATGTGCTCCACGCCCTTGATGTCCGAGCACCCCGTGATCCACGGTTTCTTAGGATCTCCGCGTTCTCGCTCGCCGTATAAAAGCTGCCGCAAGCTCCGGTACAGGACGTCGAAGAGCAGCGTGCTCTTGCCGGACCCCGACACGCCCGTCACACAGGTCAGCAGTCCCAGGGGGACCTTCACCGCGATGTTTTTCAGGTTGTGCTCCCGGGCCCCGACAACAGTGAGGTGGCGGCCGGCTTGCCTGGCCCGATGCGGCAGGGTAATGTTCATATCCCCGCGCAGGTACTGCCCGGTCAGCGATTCCTTGTTGGCCATGACTTCGGCTGGTGAGCCCTGAGCGACAACTGCGCCCCCATGCACGCCTGGGCCAGGGCCCAGGTCGAGAATGTAGTCCGATCGCCGCATCGTTTCGGCGTCGTGCTCGACCACGATCACGGTATTGCCGAGGTCCCGGAGCCGCCTGAGCGTGTCCAGCAGCCGCTGGTTGTCCCGCTGGTGCAGGCCGATGGACGGCTCATCCAGGATATACAGCACGCCGACCAGGCCGGAGCCGATCTGCGTGGCCAGGCGGATGCGCTGGCCCTCTCCGCCGGAGAGCGTGGCCGCGGCCCGATCCAGCGTCAAGTAGTCTAGGCCGACGTTGATGAGGAAGCCCAGGCGTTCCCGGATCTCTTTCAGGATGCGATGCGCGATGAACTGCTCGCGCTCGGTGAGCTTGAGCCGCTGGAAGAACTCACCAGCGTCCCGGATCGAGAGGCGCGTGACCGCCGCGATGGACTTCCGGTCCAGCAGGACCGAGAGGCTTTCGGGCTTCAACCGGTCGCCCTTGCAGATTGGGCACAGCGTCAGGGAGCCGTAATCCTCTTCCTCGTATTCGTCATCTTCGCCGAACACGGGGCAGCCCTTCGGCGGCTCGTGGCCCAGACCGTCGCAGACGGGGCAAGCCCCGTGCGGGCTGTTGAAAGAGAAGAGGCGGGGGGTCAGCTCCGAGTAGCTGAACCCGCAGCGGACGCAGGCCAGCTTCTCGCTGTAGATCAGGTCTTTTCCCCCTTCCACGCTGACAACGACAAGACCATGGGCTTGCTTGAGCGCAATCTCCAGCGAGTCCGCCAGCCGCTGCATCGTCGGGTCGTCGTGCTTGAGCACCACACGGTCCACCACGATCTCAATGGTGTGCTTCTTCTGCTTGTCTAGCGCGATCTCCTCGGCCAGGTCGTGCAGTTTGCCGTCGATCCGCGCCCGGATGAACCCCGCACGGCGCGAATCTTGAAGTTCTTTGCGGTACTCACCCTTGCGGTCCCGGACGATGGGCGCCAGCACGGAGAGCTTCGCGCCCGCCGGCTGCGCCATGAGCGCATCCACCATTTGCTGGACTGTCTGCGCGGTGATTGGATCGCCGCACTGCGGGCAGTGCGGACGGCCGATTCGCGCGAAGAGCAGGCGGAGGTAGTCGTAGATCTCGGTGACGGTTCCGACGGTGGAACGGGGATTGCGCGACGTGGTCTTCTGCTCGATGGCGATGGCCGGCGAGAGCCCTTCGATGGAATCCACATCGGGCTTGTCCATCTGCTCGAGGAATTGGCGCGCGTAGGCGGAGAGAGACTCCACGTAGCGGCGCTGGCCCTCGGCGTAGATCGTGTCGAACGCCAGCGACGACTTGCCTGAGCCGGAGAGGCCGGTGATGACAATCAGTTTGTCACGCGGGAGCGTGAGGTCCAGGTTCTTGAGGTTGTGCTCGCGCGCGCCCTTGATGACGATGGAGCGAGGATCAGGCATAGACCGTCATTCTAACCGACGCACTAAAACCCCACAAGGCCCGAACGGCGGGCTTCTGAGAATATTGACAGGTCCTCGCAAAGCGGGGAGAATCGCCACGGTTGCCGCAAGCCTAATTACTGCCCCTATGAAAAGAGGGGGTGCCCAATGAATGACTTCGCCAAAATCGCCAGTTCATCAGCCGTTCCTCTCACTTTGATAATTGGTTCTGTTGGAATCGTAGCAGGCATATGGCTCGCGATACTCGGCCAGTGGGGCTCTATCGGGTACGGCCTCCTACTGCTTGTCGGTGGTGGTTTCTTGCTCTGGATCACCATGATGCCCGGAATGCTTTTTGAGGCGCAGGCGACTGCCTTTGCCGAAGAGGGGAATAAACCAGCTTTCTACTTTTTAGTCTTTCTCAGAACGTTGTACCCGTTTGCAGTCTTAACCCTCTGGTGTGTTCTGGTCCTGAATTTCTTTGCACGGCGGGCAGACAGCAGCTCAATCATCCCAATGTTGTTTTGGTCGTACGGTGTAGCGACAAGCCCAATTGCGTGGCTCGCACAAAGAGATCTCCAATCGTTTAATGAGTACGCAATGATCTCCACGTTGTTTGCCCAAGTTGCGTACCTTCTTGTCGTGCTGGTAGTCCTGTTTGTTAGAGCGTCTGCCTTAGAGGTTCTCGTGCTGTTTGGAATTGTCATGCTTGTTGGCCTAGCAGTTCAATTTCGAATAGCGTTTCTGGAAGAAAAGGCTTAGCACTTCGAAAGGTAACGCCTAATATGACCTGAACAACTCCCTCCTGGAGGGTAGTGATTACTCGTCAGGTGAGATATGAAACCACGGATTAAAGTCATCACGTTAGGCGTCAGCAATTTGGAAAAGTCTCTGGCATTTTACCGCGATGGGATGGGTTTGGCGACGGAAGGGATCATCGGCACGGAATTCGAGGACGGAGCCGTTGTCTTCTTTGACATGAACGACGATTTGATCCTTGCGCTGTGGCCCCAAAAATCCCTGGCCAAGGATGCAAAGGTAGCTTTAGGTCCGTCAAGCCCGACAGAATTCTCCATCGGCCATAACGTCAAATCCAAACAGGAAGTCGATGCGGTCATGAAGCAGGCAGCACAAGCAGGTGCCACCATCACTGACCCTGCGCACGACCGCTTTTGGGGAGGATACGCCGGATACTTCCAGGATTTGGACGGCCACCTCTGGGAAATCGCCTGGAATCCTCACTGGGAAGTCAAGGAATAGGGTGCCCGTTGGGCTGCTTGCCGTGCATCTTCGGCGGGTGATACGATGCCTTTCCTATGCTGACGTTGGAAGAGCAGAGGCAGACCGCGCCGCCGGCGGGCACAGGGCCGCAGAAGGAGCAGGCCGTCCAGCGGATGTTCTCCTCGATCGCCCGCTACTACGACCTGAACAACTCGCTGCTGAGCCTAGGCCTGCACCACTCCTGGAAAAGTCAAGCGGCGGCGCACCTCATAGTAGACAGCCGAGTCGTATTGGATGTCGGTGCAGGCACCGCCGATCTGGCGCTACTGGCAGCGCGGCGCCTGGGTGAGCACGCGCGGGTCGTAGCGGTAGACCTCAACGGCCCCATGCTGGCCATCGGCTTGCAGAAGGTGCGGACCGCCCGCTTGCAGCGCCAAATCCTCTGCGTCCAGGCCAACGCCGAGCGGCTGTGCGTCCCGGATAGCGTATTCGACGCGGTGACCACGGGCTTCTGCATGCGGAACGTCGCGAACCTGTCGCAGGCTCTTCAGGAGATCCGACGCGTGCTGAAGCCCGGCGGGCGGCTCATCTGCCTCGAGTTCTCGCACCCCGTGGCAGGCTGGCTGCGCCGGCTGTACGACTGGTATTCGTTCACCTTGCTGCCATGGATCGGGACCAGGCTCTCCGGGGACACGACCGGCGTCTATCAGTATCTGCCGGCCTCGATCCGCTCCTTTCCAGATCAGAACGGGCTGGCGCGCCTACTGCGTGAAGTCGGCTTCCAGAAGGTCGAATACCACAACCTGAGCGGCGGCATCGTCGCCATCCACCTCGCCGTCAAGTGAAGAGCATCCTCTACATCTTTCTGCCCTGCAAGCCGATCTATCCGGTCGGCTGCACCTATCTCGCCGACTACATCCACAAGCGCCACCCCGACGTCCGCCAGCGCATCCTCGACCTGTCGCAGATTCCCCCTGGCGAGCGCGCCAGGGCCGTGCGCGAGACCGCGGTGGACGTTCGCCCCGACCTGGTCTGCTTCTCCTGGCGCGACATCCAGATCTTCTCGCCGCATGAAGGGGACGCCTCCCTGGAGCAAGCGTTCAACTTCTACTACTCGCCCAACCCTTTCAAGAAACTCGCGGCGTCGCTCTCCGGCCTGAAATCGCTCTACCAGTACTACTCCGGCATCCGGGCCAACCTGGCGCACGCCTGGCTGATCCGGAAGGTTTGCCCCGGCGCGCAGATCATGATCGGCGGCGGGGCCTTCGGCGCCTTCGCCGAGCAGCTCATCGAGAAGCTGCCGGAGGGCACCATCGGCATCCTGGGCGAGGGCGAAGAGGCCGTGCTGAAAATGGTCGAAGGCAAACCACTCGACGGCGAGCGGTTCATCGCACGCCAGAACGGCAAGACCATCACCGGCACCGGACAGAGCTACACCGGTCTCGACGACCTGTCCGTGGACCTCCCGTATATCACGGAGATCTTCCCGCAGTACACCGCCTACACGGACGATTGCATCGGGGTACAGAGCAAGCGCGGGTGCCCGTACGACTGCGCCTTCTGTCTCTACCCCTACCTGGAAGGCAAGTCCGTCCGGTATCGCCCGGCCGCGCGGGTCGTAAACGACATCGCGCAGCACTATCGCCAGTGGGGCACGCGCCGGTTCTGGTTCACCGACGCCCAGTTCATCACCGGCAAAGCCGCCTACCCCCAGTGCACCGAGATCATGGAGCGAATCATCGCTGAGCGCCTGGAGATCGAGTGGTCCGGCTACATCCGCACGTCGCTCATCACCAGCGAGTTCGCCAAGCTCATGGTCCGCTCTGGCGTCGGCGACCTGGAAGTGGCCATCACCTCGGGCTCGCCGGAGGTCCTGAACGGCCTCCACATGGGCTTCGTGCTCGACCGCCTGTACGACGGCTGCCGCCACCTGGCCGAAGCCGGGTTCAAAGGGAAGGTGATCCTGAACTACTCGCTCAACGCTCCCGATGAGACGGAAGCGACGCTGCGTGACTCCATCGAGTCGTACAAGAGAGTCGCGGCGATCCTGGGCGAGGACCGCGTCTTTCCGATGATGTTCTTCCTGGGCATCCAACCGCACACAGATCTAGAGGGGCGGCTACTGGACGAAGGGTATCTGACGTCCGGCTATAACCCGCTGGTGCTGAGCCCGTCCAGCATCCGGAAGATGCTGTACAACCCCGCTCCGCTCAACAAGCTGATCGGCAAGGCCTGCCTCGCGGCCTGGAACCGCAAGACGGGGTCCCGCACCGGCAGCCGCGATCCTCGGCCCTGGTCCGGTGCCCTGGCCAATCCCTCTCCGGCCTTGGACGTAAGGGGCAGTCGCTATGCCGACGCGAGCCTCCTCCGGGGGGTGGAATTGAACTCCGGACGCGACGTGTTGCTGACCCTGGAAGCGATTCTCAACACACGTAAATCTCCGGCGAAAACCGGAGCCTCCACGCCCTCCTGAGTGACCCGCATGGGGCCCGTTTCCAGCCTAGAAAACTGTTGCATTTCCTCAAAATCCGGTGCTAGGATACGTCGTTCTTTTGCCCTTTTAGAACATAAAAAAGGGGCCCCGAAAAAGGACGATCCCACAGGCTACCGACACCTTCCGACACGGATGGAGTAGCTTCTTTGTCCCTGTAAGGAGACGGCATGTATAAGACGATTTACGTCCCGGTTGACAACTCCGACTACTCGAACATGGCGTTGGATGTCGGAGTCTTGTTGGCGAAGACGTTCGGGGCCAAACTCGTCGGCAGCCATGTGTACGCGGCAAAGATGCACGACAAGCGCTTCAAGCAGATGGAAGCGGGCCTCCCCGAGGAATACCACGACGAAAACGAACTCGAGCGGCAGCGGCAGATCCACGATTCGCTGATCACCCGCGGCCTGCAGATCATCACCGACTCCTACCTGGATATCGTAGACAAGAAGGCCGCCGAGGCGAACATTCCGGTCGAACGGCGGTCGCTGGAAGGCCGGAACTTCAAGGTCCTCGTCGAAGACATCAACACCAACGCCTACGACCTCGTCATCATGGGCGCCCTGGGCGTGGGCGCCGTGAAGGACAGCGTCATCGGCGGCGTCACGGAACGCGTGGTCCGGCGGGTGCGCGCGTCGGACATCTTCGTCATCAAGAACACCCTGCCGATGAACGGCGGCTCCATCCTGGTCGCGCTGGACGGCAGCCACTTTTCGTTCGGCGGCCTCAAGACCGCGTTGGCGCTCGGCAAGGCCTTGAACAAGACGGTCGAGGCCGTCTCAGCCTTCGATCCCTACTTCCACTACGCCGCCTTCCACAGCATCTCCGGCGTCCTCAACGAGGAGGCCGGCAAGGTCTTCCGCTTCAAGGAGCAGGAAAAGCTGCATGAGGAGATCATTGACAGCGGGCTGGCCAAGATCTACCAGGCGCACCTCGACATCGGCCGCGAGATCGCCCAAGCCGAAGGGCAGGACATCAAGACCACGCTGCTGGACGGCAAAGCCTTCGAGAAGGTGCTCCAGTACGTCCGCCGCGAGAAGCCCTGGATGCTGGTGCTGGGCCGGATCGGCGTGCACAGCGACGACGACATGGACATCGGCTCGAACGCCGAAAATCTATTACGCATGGTGGACTGCCACGTGATGATCTCCAACAAGAAGTACGTCCCGCCGATCGACCAGCAGGCCGAATACACCATCGCGTGGACGGAAGAAGCCCTCCGCCGCATGGAGAAGATCCCAGTGTTCGCCCGCGGCGTGGCCAAGACCGCCATCCACCGGTACGCGATCGAGAAGGGCCACACGATCATCAGCAACTCGGTGGTGGACGCGGCCGTCGGCCACATCCTGCCCAAGGGCGCGATGGATGCCATGAAGCAGCTCGGCGCCACGCTGGACGCGCAGGGGATTGACCGCAACGCGATGAAGGCCGATGACGGCGTGGCCCGCGATATGATGGGTTCGACGCTCTCCGGCATGATGGCCGGCGTCGTGGAAGAGAAGCCCGCGGTCAGCCCGGGCACGCAGGCCTACCTGGACCGGATGAGCCAGAACTACTGGCTCTGCAGCAGGTGCGGCTACACGGCGAAGGGCGACCAGCCCGTCATGTGCCCGATCTGCAAGGCCGCCGGCGACACGTTCACGCTGATCGACAAGAGCATGTTCGAGGCGGCCGCCAAGACCGAGGGCACGCTCGAGACCGAGCTCGCCTACGACGACGTGCCGATGACCTGGACCAAGGACGCCAAGGAGGCCATCCGCGCGGTCCCTGCCGGCTTCCAGCGCCGCCGGTGCAAGGCCAAGATCGAGAAGATCGCCCGCAAGATGGGCATGACCACCATCACGCTGGAGTTCGCCAAGCCCTACATCGACGAGGCCGCCAGCGAGGAGTACACGCCGATCTTCGCCAACAAGGGCACCGGCGCGTTCCCGCCGCCCGAGAAGGCAGGAGCACCGCCCGCCACGCCCCAGGGTTCCCGTTTCACCTGGACCCCCGACGCGGTGGCCCGCCTCGAACGGGCGCCGGCCGGCTACATGCGCGATTGCACGCGGGCCTTGATCGAGAAGCACGCCGAGAAGATCGCCGCGACGACCATCACCTACGAGATCGCGGAGGCCGGGATCGAGCAGGCCAAGGGCTACATGGAAGAGGCCATGAAGACCGGCAACCTCAAGGACATCATCGAGAGCTTGATCGGCAACAAGCAGTCGTGAACGACTCGCTCCAGCTCATCAATCCGATCCCCCTACGGTACATCAACCGGCCCGGCCTCCTGCCGGAGGGTCGCAAGCCCACCCCGCAGAATGACTGGAAGCCTTACCTCATCGCGCTGAACCTCACCAAGCGGTGCAACCTCCGCTGCGGGCACTGCTACCTCGACGCGACGACCCGGGTGTCCGGCGCGGCCGACGAACTGACAACGCAGGAGGTGTGCACGCTGCTGGACCAGATGGCGATCGTGAACAAGCACGCAATCGTCGTCATCACCGGCGGCGAGCCGCTCACCCGCCCGGACATCCTCGACATCGCCCGCTACGCCGTCAAGGGCGGCTTCATGGTCGTCTTCGGGACCAACGGAATGCTGATCGATGACGCGCTGGCCAAGGAACTGGTCGAGATCGGCGTGATGGGCATGGGCATCAGCGTGGACTCGGTGGACCCCGCCAAGCATGACGCGTTCCGCGGGCTCCCCGGCGCGTGGGCGCGCACGATGGCCGGCATCGAGGCCTGCAAGCGCACCGGGCTGCAGTTCCAGGTCCACTTCAGCGTCTCCCCGATGAACTACCGCGAGGTGCCCGAGATGGTCGCGTTCACGCACAAGCTGGGCGCCCGCGTGTTGAACCTGTTCTTCCTGGTCTGCACGGGCCGCGGCGAGGAGATGACCGACATCACGCCCCCGCAGTACGAGGAGGTGCTCACGTACCTCGTGGACGTGCAGCAGCAGTATCCCGACATGCTGGTGCGTGCCCGGTGCGCGCCGCACTTCAAGCGCATCGCGTACGAGCGCGACCCCAACTCGCCGATCACCAAAGCCACCGGCTACATGGGCGGCGGCTGCCTCGCCGGCACGAACTACGCCCGCGTGACGCCGGAAGGGAACCTCACCCCGTGCCCGTACATGCCGTTGAGCGCGGGCAACGTGCGGGAGGTCAGCTTCGTGGACCTGTGGGAGCGCTCGGAGGTGTTCGACTCGTTCCGCGAGCCGAAGCTCAAGGGCAAGTGCGCGGATTGCGAGTACTCCGACATCTGCGGCGGGTGCCGCGCCCGCCCCTACGCCGACCACGGGGACTGGCTGGACGCGGACGAGTGGTGCCTCTACACCCCGAAGGGCGGCCCCAAGGTCAAGGTCAACGAGATCGGCGTGGACACCGCCCCGGAGAAGTTCGGGGTGCGTTGGTCCGACGAGGCCGCGGCCCGCTTCAAGCGCATCCCCTACTTCATGCAGGCGATGGTCAAGAAGAGCGTGGAGGCCAAGGCCCGTGAGCGCGGGCTGTCGGTGATCACGCCGGAGTTCATGGAAGAGCTCCGCAAAGCGCGCTTCGGCAACGAGAAACCCGTGTTCAAATTCTGATGGACAAGTTCATCGACGCATTCATTAACCAGTGGATCCCGATCGTGAACCACTGGCTCCACCTGATGTCCGCCATCCTCTGGATCGGCGGGCTGGGCCTGCTGATGATGGCCGTCGTGCCCTCGCTGAGGAAATCGGTCCCGGGCGAGCTCGTCAAGCCGCTCGCCAACGCCATCTACCGGAAGTACCAGCGGATCATCGGTGCCCTCATGCTGATCATCCTGGTCACCGGCGGGATCAACATCGCCTACGTCAACCGGCTGATGAAGGCGACCAACGGGGAAGGGTTCACTAACCCGTACCTGATCGCGCTGGGCATCAAGCTCTTCTTCGTCATGTGCATCATGACGCTCTTCCTGTACAACATCATCTTTCCGCCCGAGCCCGAAGAGAAGGGCAAATCAGACGACGAAGAGAAGGACCCGGAAGGCGTCCCGTTTCTTCGCGCGTCCTTCTGGTTCGGCATCTTCATCGTGCTTATGGCCTCGACCATGAAGCACCTGCATCACTAAACACTATCTAGGGTAGTTACGACGCGGTGAGGAGGGGTTTGAAGGCTGGGTCGGCTTCGACGACGCCTTTGAGCGTGTCGTTCAGGAGCAGATAGCGCCACGAGTCCACGGAGGCGCCGGCCAACTGCAAATACCAACGGCGCGCCTCGGTCAGCTTCTCCAGCATCGCGTGGTTGTCGCGGTTCGGCATGTAAGCCAGGCTGTAAGCCATCGTGTAGGCAGCCGTGAACTTGTCCAGCGGCCGATCCGTCAGCTTGAACGCCTCCTCCGCCTCCTTGTACGCCTGCACGAGGCCTGGATCATCCAACATGCGGTCCCAGGCGACCTTGGCGATGCGGGACCAGGCCAACTCCAGCAGAACGCGCGCCTTGAACGCCGTCCGCTCCGGTGGGATGACCTTCAGCACCACCTCATGCGCGGCGATGGCCCCCTGCGGGTCGTTGTTCCACCGATAGGCGTTGCCCAGGCGAATCCGATTCTCCAGATCGTCCGGTTGCAGGCGCGCGAGTCGCTCCATCGCAGGGAGCATCCGGTACAGATGGTCGGCCGGGGTCGGCGCGGCGATGCCGTCCTTCCCGATCATGTTCCTCGGGTAGGAGATGTCGATGCGGGACGCCTGGGCGTAGGCGTTCCAGTAGAGCTCGTTGAAGCGGGCGGCCAGCGCCGCATCGCCGATCGGCACGTGGTGCACGGCAGCGCCGGCGTTCACCAGCGTCTGGTAGAGCTCACCTGTAAGTATCGTCAGCGCGGCCACGTGGCCGGGGTCCACGATCAGCACGCGATTCAACAGCGCGATGCGGTCGCGTTGCTCGGCGTACTGCGCCATGCGTTGGAGCGCGGCGCTCAGCACCTCGGGCGCGTCGGTCGGCTTCCACCAGGCGCCGGAATCGGGGATGTAGCCGCCGGTCGCGGCCACGAATGGAACGGGATCCCCGCCGGGGCCGGCCACCCGCAGATTCAGCACAGCCGTGTCACCAGGGAACCCCAGCTTCCGCAGGCCCGACAGCACCACCCATTTGACGGTGACCGCCTTCAGCGCCTGCGCAGTGGTCTTGACCGTGGCGGTCAGGTTGTACTCCTCGGGGGCGTACGTAACCGGCGAAGTGATCGGATCCTTATAGATGACCCGGAGCCGGACCACCGCGGCCAGCACCGACACCAGGGGCGCGCCCGGGCGCATCCGGAACGAGGCTTCCGGAATGGGCGCGCTGTCCACCGGCTCGACCCGCAGGCCCCCGCCCGGCGGCGACAGGCCCAGCCGATCCATCACATAAAACGACGGCGGGTAGCTGGCGAGCTCGTTCCTGTAGAACACCAGGAATCCATTGCCCGGCCAGATCGCATTGACCCCCTCATCCCGTTGCTCGACGGCGGCGTCATGGGCCTGAACCAGTATCGTCCAGCACTGCCCGTAGACCGGATCGGACCCTGGCGGAAAATCCTTGAACGGCGCGGCAGCGGCCGAGACCAGCGCGAACTGGCAGTCGAAGTCGAGCCGCCCGAACGCCACCCGATCGCCCGAGGCGATGGCTTCCGCATACTGCTTGGCCGCCGCGATCACCGGAGAGGGCTTGGCCGGCGGCCGCTTTCCCTTCTTCGCGTACTGGGCCGCCGGCGCCGCGCCCGCAGCCGGGGCGAACAACAGCGCCCACCACAGGCCTGAGGCGATGCACGCCAGTACGGTCACTAGAAAAACACGCGAAGGCGACACGCACGACCGCCGCATACCACGCCTCCAATCAACAACAGCGATGAGAGAAGTACTCTAGCACGGTCTGAAGAGGGACCGAAAGACCCCACAGCGGAAGGCTAGTAGGGCCCCAGATGGTAAGGGACGTCGGTGACGATCACGCGGAATTTGAAGAGCAGCGCGGCCTTAATCAGCAGCGCGCGTTGATTGTGCAGCAGGTTCTCCCACCAGCGTGCGGGCAGAACCTCCCCCAGCACGACCGTGACCCACCCGCCGGGATTCTCCTGCCGGACTTTTTCGATATAGTCGAGCAACGGCTGGATAAACGACCGATACGGCGAGGGCAGGATCACCAGGGGAATGCCGGCGCCCCACTTCTCCCAGTCTGCCTTGACCTTCGCGGTCTCGTCGGGATCCACGTCCACGTGCACCGCGCGGATGTCCTGCGCCCTCTGCCGGACGTAGTCCAAGGCGATGATGACCGCCCGGTTCACGCTCCCGATCGGCATCACCACAACGTTCGGCGGCGGGTGCTTAGGCCGGTCGTACATGGCCAGCGACAGCTGCCAGTCGGCCATCTTGTAGTGCCACTGGATCTTCTTGAACATGCTGATGAGGAGTGGGATGAGAAAGATCACCATCCAAGCGCCGTGCGTGAACTTCGTGATGGCCAAGACCACGGTGGCCACGCCGGTCGCGACGGCGCCCGTCAGATTGATCGCGAATTTCTTCCGCCAGCCGCGGCCCTTGCGGTCTTGCCAGTGCCTGACCATGCCCGCCTGGCAGAGCGTGAAGGACAGGAAGACCCCGACGGCGTACAGCGGGATCAACGCGTGCGTCTGGCCGCGAAAGAAGATCAGCAGGAACGCCGCGCTCAGCCCCAGGATGAAAATCCCGTTCGAGAACGCCAACCGGTCACCAACGCTACGCATCTGGTGCGGCAGAAAGCTGTCCTGCGCCAGCAGGCTGGCTAGGCGCGGAAAGCCGTTGTAGCTTGTGTTCGCCGCGAGGATCAGGATCAGCATCGTCGCGACCTGCATGAAATAGTACAGGACGCCCCCGCCGAGCGAGATTCGCGCGATCTGGGAGATCAGTGTCTCTTCCTCGCGCGGCACGAGCCCGTAGACATAGGCCAGGATGGTGAGACCCAGAAACAGGCTTCCCAGGATCGCAGCCATCCAGATCATAGTGGTCGCGGCGTTCTTCGACGCCGGGGGCCGGAAGGCCGGCACGCCGTTCGAGATCGCCTCGATGCCGGTCAAGGCGGTGCAGCCGGAGGAGAACGCGCGAAGGAGCAGAAACAGCGTGAGCCCTTCCACCGCCGGAACGGGCGGGGGCGGGGGCGCCTCCTCGGCGCCGAAGAGCATCCGCCCCAGGCCGGTGACGATCACCAACCCCAGGCTGCCGACGAACAGGTAGGTCGGCACCGCGAAGATCTTCCCCGACTCCCGGACGCCTCGCAGATTGCCCCAGGTCAAGACGGCGATCGCCAGAAGACCCAAGCCCACGCGATGCTCGTGCAACTCCGGCACCGCGGAGGTGATCGCGGCGATCCCCGCCGCAACGCTCACGGCCACCGTGAGGACGTAGTCGATCAGCAGGGCCGCGGCCGCGACAAGCCCCGGGTGCTCGCCCAGGGTGCACTTGGCCACGACATACGCCCCGCCGCCCGACGGATAGGCGTAGATGGTCTGACGGTAGGACACGGTGAGAATGGCCACCAGGCCGACGATCACGAGGCTGATCCCGAGGGAGTAGTGCAGGGCGGCCGTGCCGGCCAACACCAAGACGAGGAGGATTTCCTCGGTGGCGTAGGCGACCGAGGAGAGCGGGTCCGACGAGAAGACCGCTAACGCGATGGGATTAGACAGCCGCTCGTGAGCGGCCTGCTTGGTCGCGAGGGGATGGCCGAGCAACCAGCGCTTAAGCCACATGGTCCTTACCCGTTCGCGTATCCTGGGGTAGCTCCGGCGGGATGCCAGGCTCCGGCCCCGCTCCGTCGCTTGTGCTGAACAGCGAGTACAGGACCGGCAACACGACTAGGATCAGCACGGCGGCCGTCAGCATCCCGCCGACGACCACGCGCGCGAGCGGCTGCTGGGTTTGCGCGCCGATGCCCGTCGCGACTGCCGCAGGCAGCAGCCCGATTGCGGCGCCCAGCGTGGCCATGAGGATCGGCCGCATCTGCGATTCCGCTGACCGCATGATCGCGTCCTCAAGCCTGACGCCTTCGAGCAACAACTCCTTGATGCGGGAGATCAACAGCACCCCGCCGAGGATGGCCACGCCAATGAGCGAGATGATGCCCACGGCGGCGGAGATGCTGAAGTGCGTCCCGGTCAGCACCAACGATAGGATCCCGCCGATCAGCGCGAACGGCACGGTGGCCAGGACCAGAAAGGCATCGGTAAAGGAGTTGAAAGTCAAATAGAGCAGGAAGAGGATCACGACCAGGCTCACGGGCACGATCACGGCGAGCCGCCGCTGCTCATCCCGGAGCTGATCATACTGGCCAGCCACTTCATACCGCACACCCGGAGGCAATGACACGTTCTCTCCGATCTTGGCCAGGACGTCGCGGACGGTGCTCGCCAGATCGCGGCCGCGCACGCTGAACTTGATCGGGATGTACCGCTCGTTGTTCTCTCGATAAATGATGAACGCGCCGGTCTGGTCGGTGAGAGTGGCGAGCTGCTTGAGCGGGATCCGCGCGCCGTCCGGCGTGGCGACCTGGATGTTGCTGATCGTCTGAATGTCCTGCCGATATTGCGGCAGGAAGCGGACGACTAGATCGAACCGCCGCTCGCCTTCGATGACCTGGGTCACCGCCTGGCCTCCGATGGCCGCCTGCACAACCGCGTTGACATCCGAGACCAGCACGCCGTACCGGGCGCAGGCGGTCCGATCCACCTGGATGAGCAGATTCGGCTGTCCCAGCAGCCGGAACACACCGAGATCGGCGACGCCGGGAATGGGCTTCATCACCCGCTCAATCCGAAGCGCCGTGGCCTCGAGCTGCGCGAGATCACGGCCGAACAGCTTGATCGAGTTCTCCCCCTTGACGCCGGACATTGCTTCCTCGACGTTGTCCTGGATCGCCTGAGAGAAATTGAAGATGATGCCGGGAAACGTCTTCAGTTGCTCCTCGATCTCATGGATGATCCCGTGCTTGTCGAGCCCTGGCGGCCATTCGTCTCGTGGCTTGAGGTTGACGAAAAACTCCGCGTTGAAAAAGCTCGTGGGGTCCGTCCCGTCGTCCGGGCGACCGAGTTGCGAGGCCACGGATTTGACCGCCGGGTGCGCGCGGAAGACGCTCCGCGCCTCGGCCGCAATCCGGGCCGCTTCGTTGAATGAGATGTCCACCGGCATCGTCGCCCGCACCCAGAGATTGCCCTCTTCCAGAGCCGGCATGAACTCGCCGCCCATCAACGGAAGCGCCGCCAGCGCGATGAGCAGGAGTCCCGCTGCCAGCGCGACCGTGAGGCCGCGGTTCGCGAGGACCCGGCGGAGGGTGACCAGGTAGAGCCTCTTGAGCCACGCGACGAATCGCGTGTCCTTTTCCGGTAGCGGCGGCTTCAGCAACAGCGCGCACAGAACCGGGCTGAGCGTCACGGCGATCAGCAGTGCGCCCAAGAGCGCGAACCCGTAGGTGACCGACATCGGCGCGAAGATCTTGCCCGGGACCCCGATCATCGTGAAGAGCGGGATGAACGCGACCAGGATGATGAGCGTCGAGAAGAAGATCGGACGGCCCACGTGCCGGGCCGCGCGCACGATCGTCACCCCCACCGGACGCTGCTGGGCCGCATGATGGCTGAGTTGCAGGAAGATCGCCTCGACCATGATCAGCGCCGAGTCCACGATGATCCCGAAGTCGATGGCGCCGAGGGAGATCAGATTGGCCGACTCCCCCACCGACACCATCATGGAGAAGGTGAACAGCAGGGCCATGGGTACCGTCAGGGCTACAATGAGGGCCGCACGCATGTTGCCCAAAAACACGAACAGGAGCAGGAACACGAGCACCATCCCACTGAACAGGATCTCCATGATGGTCTTGATCGTGATCTGGATCAGATCGGTCCGATCATAGAAGGTTTTGATCTGAACGCCGGTCGGAAGGCGTCCGTGGTTCAATTGCTCGACCTTCTTCCGCACCCGCTCCAGCGTCGGAATGGCCTTCGCCTGGCGCTGAAGCAGGACGATACCTTCCACCACATCGTCGCGGTCGTCGATTCCTACCTTGCCCAGACGGACGCGATAGCCATAGGCCACCCTCGCGACATTCTTGACATAGATCGGCGTGCTGCCCTTCTCCGCGACGACGACGTTCTCGATGTCGCTCAAGTCCCGGATCAAACCGACGCCGCGCACGTTGAAACTCTGCGCGCCGACTGTCAGATAGTTGCCGCCGACGTTGGCGTTGCTGTTGGCAAGCGCATTGAGAACCTGACCCAGCGTGACGTTGTACTGGAGCAGGCTCCCCGGATCGATGTCCACATGGTACTCCTTCGTCGTCCCGCCGAAGGCCGTCACGTCAATGATCCCGCGGACCTGCTTGAACTGGCGCTGGAGCTGCCAGTCCTGGGTCGCCTTCAGGTCACTCAAGGAAAGCTCCGGCGGACCCGTCAGCTCGTAACGGTAGATCTCGGCGATGGCCGACCAGGGCGAAAGCTGTGGCTGCACCCCGCCGAACAGCGAGACCATGTTGACGCGGTTCAGCACTTCCTGGCGGTCGAAGTAGTAGTCGGTAGCGAAGTCGAAATATGCTTTGATGTCGCTCAGGCCGAAAATCGAGATTGAGCGCAGATCGGTCAGCCCGGGCATGCCGTTCAGGGCTGTCTCGAGCGGGATCGTGATCAGCCGTTCGATTTCCTCGGCGGACCACCCGGGATACTGGGTGATCACCTCGACCATCGGCGGCGATGGGTCCGGATAGGCGACCACGTCAAGGACGTGGAAGGCGTAGAGGCCGCCGAAAAGAAGGACGATGCCGAGCGTTAGAACGAGGAGCCGCTGAGCCAGCGCCAGCTCGACGATCCGGGCAATCATCTACCCCTTCTCCTGCTCGCCCTTGAGCAGCAGCGCCCCTTTGACGACCACCCGCTCCCCGGCCTGCAGTCCCTCCCGGATTTGAATGGTATCGCCCGATATCGCCCCGGTCACCACCGGCCGCCGCACGTACCGACCGTCCGCCGATTGCACGAAGACGAAGGGCTGGCCCGCCACCTCAATTACGGCCTCTTTGGGGACGGCCAGTACCGGCGTGCTGGACCCGACCTTAAGCCTCACCCGCGCGAACATTTCCGGTTTGAGCTTGAGGTCGCGATTCGTCACGTTGCACCGGACCTTGATCGTCCGCGTCGTCGGATCCACCACGTCCCCGACGTAGGCGATCGTGCCCGGGAACGTCTCATCCGGATAGGCTTCGACCGTGACCGTGACGGGCGCCTCCTTGGACACGCTGCTCAGGTCCCGCTCATAGACCTCGGCTACGACCTGCAGCACGTTCAGATCGGCGATGGTATAGAGCATCTGCGTGGGATCGGCGCCCACCGTCTGGCCCACCGTCACGTTCCGCTCGACCACCGTACCGGTCAACGGGGATTTGAGATCGAAACGTGAGGTGATCAGGCGCTCCGCCCGCGGCTTGTCCAGCTCTTCGGCTGGCACGCGCAGTCCGAGCAGGCGTTGCCGTGCACGCCTGAATTCGGCCTGCGCTTTCAAAAAGTCGTTCTCCGACTGGACTAGGTCTTTCTTGGATAGGGCCTTGGTTTCGTACAGGTCCTTGGCAAGCTCGTAGTTCCGCTTGGCGAGATTCAGGTCCGACTCCGCCTTGACGAAATCGGAATAGGCGGCCCCGATGTCCGCGCTCTCAATGCTCAACAGGACCTGGCCGGCGGCCACCTTGTCGCCAAGCTTCGCACGCACTTCAACGACACGCCCCACAACCGGCGAGGAAACCTTGGCATATCGGTCTTCGCTGTACTGGACCTTGCCGGGCAGGGACAGGTCTCCAGAGATGGGTTTGAGCTGCGCTGTCTCAACGACGATCTGCGGCCGGAGCTCCGGGCTGTGATTCGCCTGCCCGGCCGGCTTGGGCTTGTCGGCAGGTTGAACGGCCTCAGTCTTCCCCCCTTCGCCGCAGCCACTCGCCAGCAACGCCAGCAACACGCAACCGGTCACGAGCCGCACGGTCACCGCGTCACCTCTCGCCCCACCGCCGCGTCGATCGCCAACAAGCTTCGCTGATAGGCGTACAGCGCGTTGATGTACCCCTGCATGGTGGTGTTGAACGTCCGAAAAGCGTCGAGCAGATCGAGGATGGTCGTGCCCCCCCGCTGGTACGCCTTCGTCGCGATGTCCTTGACCTCCTTGGCGTCGTTAACGGTGCCCCCACGATACGCCTGGACTAGCATCTGCGTCTGGGTAAAGTCACGGTACGCATTCTCGACGTCGATTTCAACCAGCAACCGGGTCTTGTCCAGATCGGTCTGCGCGACCTTAAGATCGGCCTCGGCCTGGAGGATGCCCCCTTGATTGCGATTGAACAGGGGCAGCGGCACGCTCAGCCCAAAGCCATATTGGTGCGGCGTATTGGGTCCCTGGGGCCCCTCCATCGTCGTGTCCGCCCCGATCGTCACATCGGGCACCCGGAAAGCCCGCGCCAATTTCAGACTCGCGTCCTTTTGCGACACGGTTCGCGTCTTGGCCAGGACATCCGGACGCGACTGCAACGCGTCCGCCTTCAAGGTTTCCAGGGACAGCGTGCGGGACTTGTATTCAAGGTCGCCCGCCACATTCAGCACGACCGTGGGTTTGAGGCCGAGCAGGCCTTTGAGAGTGTTCTGCGCCGCCAGATACTCCTGGGTGGCCGTGATCACCTGGTTCTGGAAGTCCACCAGCTGTACCCGCAGCTTGATTAAATCAACCTCGGGGATGGCCCCCTTCTTGAAGCGGATGTCGTTGATCTTGACCACCTCGGCGAAATTCACACTGTTCAGCTGGGCCAGTTCCAGTTTCTGCCTGGCCTGGAACACGTGGTAGAAGGCGTCTTTCACGGCGAAGCCCAAGGTCCGCACGGCGTCCGCAAAGGACGCCTCAGCCGATTGGACGCCATACTTCGCGCTTTCCTGCCGATAGCCCCTTTTGCCTGCCAACTCGAAGAGCTGGTCGATCCGCAGGGCGAGGACACCGACCTGCCCGAACGACAGGGTCATCCCGCCGGTGACATCGACGCTCATGTTGGGATTGGGAAAGAGCCTCGCCGTGACTTCCAACCCCTTGGCGGAATCGATCCCGTACTGGGCCATGAGCAGATCCAGGTTCTGCTTGAGAAAGAGCGCCATCGCCTCGTCCACGGTCAGGCTGAGGGCTTCAGCGCCAGCCGGAGACTGGAGCGCAGGCTCCGCGCCGAAGGACGCGCCGCACAGCAGTCCCGCAGCGATCGCCGCGCAGCCAAGCCAGGCCCGTAGCCTCGTACCACGGGTGTTCGAGAAAACGATCATAAGACTCCTGGAAACCGCTAGCCGACAGTAGAACAGTTGGTCGCAAGCGGCTGAGAGTGACCGCTCACACCCGACCTTCACGTATCGTGAAGATCAGATGCGATACGTCGAAAATCGTTGATAGAGGGGTAGGTCGGACTGTGGCGGTACGGAGAGAGCACTGGGAACAGGAAGCATCTGTGGTTGTGAAATAAACAAAGCGACACACCAAGCGACCTGCTGACCATGTAACAAACCCAGGAGATCTTCTCGGTTCTCCTCAGCAGGTGCAAGGGCCTGCTGCACCACCGTTAGAGGCTGAGGCAATGGAATGTCATCGCTCAGATCAAAAGTGTCCAGCCAGCACATCCCGCCCAAAACGATGAAGGCCAGGAGAAGTATCCGCACTCTTTGATTGACAGGCATATTCCGTAACATGATTCCTGTATTATAATTCAGTTTCAGATAGTGTCAAGAGCACCCTCCGTTTTGACCTGTCCCCGTAAACTGGTTGAGGGTTTATGTTAGGCTCTGGAAGCGTTAAATGGAATCTCGTACTTTGCACTAGGAGTTACTTCGAGAAGTCCTGCGGCGGGACGGGCGGCGCATCGTCCACTTTGCGGACCCGCCCCAACTGGTCGTACTCGACCCGAACGCCGTGGCGGCTCAAGGTCCCGAAGCGATAGTAGTAGGTCTCGTACACGTAGTTCCCGTACTGCTTCTCCTCGACGCTGGCGTAGTGGACCATGATCTTGCGGACCTCGTCCTTCGCCATGCCGTAGTGGACCACTTTCTTGTAGTACTCGTAGGGGAAGGTCCCGCGCCGCTCGATCTTGGACCACTCCATGCCGAGCTTAGCGGCCAGGGCTTTCATCTCCTGCACATACCAGATGCGGTCGGCAATGACCAGGAGGACGAACGTCCCGACGATGGCGGCGATCCATTTGGCGGTCCAGGGCATGAGCAGTCAGGGGACCGCCAGCGTCGGGGCGTTGATGACTTCCGCGTCCTGGGGCACGGTGAACTCAAACAGCTTGTCCTTGAGGCCAGTATTCGCCAGGAACGCGCTGAACGTGAAGGTGGATACGTTCCCGTTCACGTCGTGCAGCTCGACCCGGCGCAGGAAGTGGGAGCCCGGGTCCACTTCGACGACGATCCGCGGCTGATCCGGGCCGTCGTCGGGGCGGGTCAGACTGAGGAGCGGAAGGCCCCCGCTCCCTTTGGCTCCGTCCGGCGCGGCCGTGACGAGGTAGTGACGGTCCAGCCGCCCGATGCCTTGAAGCAGTTGGAATGGGGCCTGGGAGTTGGCCATCTTGGAAAGCTGCCCAACCATCACCTGCTTGTGCTCGGGGATGTAGAACTGGATCTTGTCGTTCTCCACGAAGATCTGCTCGAGCGTGGGCGCCAGGTAATCCCACCGGAGCTTGCCCGGCCGCTTGATGTAAACCCGGCCGGACGACTGGAGCGGCTTGGCAAACCCCTTGATGTCCGTGGACTGGGAGAATTCAGCAGTGAGGTCGGTCGTCTTCTGGTAGCGGGCCTCGACCTTCCGCACCAGATCCTTCACGGGATCCCCGGCGCAGGCGGGCGCCGGCAGCCAGGCGGTCCCCAGCGCGAGCGCGGCCAGGGCCACGCCCCTCGCGAACGCGCGGCGGGTCATAGTCCTTCATCCACACCCACGCGCTTGACGAGCACTTCCCGGCGGCCGTCTCTCGACATCGCGCCGACGATGCCGTCCTGCTCCATCATCTCGATCATGCGGGCTGCGCGGGGATAGCCGATGCGGAGCCGGCGCTGCAGAAACGAGGCCGAGGCCTGCCCGGTACCGATCACGATCTCCTTGGCCCTCTCGTACATCTCGTCCCGATCGGCGTCTTCGCCGGGCACCTCCGCCTCCACTGGCACCGCCTCCTCGGCAAAGGCCGGACTGCCCTGGCCCTGGACGAACTCCACGACCTTGCGCAGATCACTCTCCGGCACGTAGGCGCCGTGCACGCGGATCAGCTTGCCGCTGCCGGTGGCGAGGTAGAGCATGTCGCCGCGACCCAGCAACTGATCGGCGCCGTTCTGGTCGAGGATCGTGCGCGAGTCGGTCTTCGAGGCGACCTGGAACGCAATGCGCGCCGGGAAGTTCGCCTTGATGAGGCCGGTCAGCACGTCCACGGAGGGCCGCTGCGTGGCGAGGATCAGGTGGATCCCGGCAGCCCGCGCCATCTGCGCAAGCTTGGTGATGGAGTCCTCGACCTCCTTCGATGCGACCAACATCAGGTCGGCTAGCTCGTCAATGACGATGACCAGGTAGGGGAGCGGCGCCGGCGGCGTCTGCGCCTCCGGGCCGCCGAGAGCCTCCGTCTCGCCCGATGCCAGCCGCTCCTCTTCCGAGAGATGCGCCGGCTGCGGCTCCGTGCAGGGTACGACCTCCCCCTCCGGCGTCTCCAGGGGTTGCGGCGGCGGGACGCCCCGGGCCTCCGCGACGGCGCGGTTGTACGCATCAATGTTGCGCGCGCCGTACTCGGCCATCAGCTTATAGCGGCGGCCCATCTCCTTGACGGCCAGCATGAGCCCGCGCGAGGCGGCCTTGGGCTGCGTAATGACCGGACGCCACAGATGCGGGATGCCCTCGTACACCGTCAGCTCGAGCATCTTGGGGTCGATCAGCAGGAACTTGACCTCGTCCGGGCGCGCCGTGAAGAGGAGGCTCAGGATCATCGTGTTGAGGCCGACGCTCTTGCCCGATCCCGTGGCGCCCGCAACGAGCAGGTGCGGCATACTCCGGAGGTCCGCCACGACGGGCCTGCCGAAGATGTCCTTGCCCAGCGCCAGCTTCAACGGCGAGCGCGAGCCGACAGAGGCCTCGCTCAGGACGATCTCCTTGAGCATCACGTCTTCGCGCCGCGGGTTGGGCACTTCGATCCCGACCACCGACTTGCCGGGGATGGGCGCGACGATGCGGATGCTGATCGCCCGCATGGCCAGCGCGAGATCGTCGGCGAGGTTCACGATGCGGGCCACTTTGACGCCGGGGGCCGGCTCGAATTCGTACATCGTCACGACGGGGCCCACGTGCGTCTGGATCACCTGGCCGTCGATCCCGAAATTCGCCAGGGCCTGGGTCAGCACCTGAGCCTGCGCGCGGATCTCTTCGTCGGTGAGCCGATCCACGCGCACCGCCGGATCGCTCAGCAGCACAGCCGGGTCTGGCAGCACGTACCCGGCCACGTCCACGACGTGTGGCAAGATAAGTTGCTCCGAGCGATGCCCCGCGATGGCGAGCTTCCTCTTGCGGCGACGGTACGCCGGCTGGCTCAGCAACGCCGGCTCCACGGTCTCGGCGCTGTCTGCCGCCTGAACGACCTCCGCATCTACCGGCACGACCGGCTTCAGCCTGATGATCTTGATCGGTTTGTCCCTGCCGCGATTGGGCTTCTCGCCCGTACGCGCCTGGAACTGGTCCCACTGTTCCTGGACCCACTCGCGAAGCGTCGCCGCCATCTCCCCCCACTGTTGGCCGAGCGCGACCAGCGAGACCGGCAACGCGACGAGCACGGACAGGAGCAACCCGGCAATCATCACGATGTGGGCGCCCACCGGCGCGAAGTACGTCACGAGCAGCCCGCTGAGCGCGCCGCCGACATGCCCGCCCGCCAGTCCTTCCTGAACCCACCCGCTACTGATCGTCGGCACGCCAGACAGGTGCAGCGCCAGCAACATGGACAAGAACAGGAGCAACGCCGTGAAGCCGCCGGCGCTGCGGAGCGTGACCCCCAATCCGCCCCGGAGGAAGCACCGGCTCCCCAGGATCCCCAGTGCGATCGGCACGAGATAGCCCCCGCCCCCGACGGCCGCAAAGACGCCGGTGGCCAGCGTCATCCCGACCTGGCCGATCAGGTTTTGAACGGACTCCGGATGAAAGGACTCTTCGAACAGAATCGGATCGCGTGGAGAGTAGGATAGCAGCGAGAGGCCGAGGAGCAGGGCCAAGGTGAGGAGCACCACCCCCGCCATCTCATGGCGGGTCCCTGCCGCTCCGCTTTTACTCGTACCAGCAGCGGCCATTGTGGGGGAGGCTACCATATCAAGGGGGCGAGATCAATGATTCCCCTGCAGGTAGTAAGCGGGAAATACGAAGGGCTACCTTCCCGGGAAGGTAGCCCTCGCGGCGCTTGGGGCGCCTCAACAGTCCACTATTGGTCGCCTATGTCGGACCCGCCTACGACAGTCAGTTGGGCACCGCCGTCGTCGCCAGATCCACAGCCCCTCACCTTGCAGGCTGTGTTCCGTCGCCCAGAGTGCTTGTGTGTCGCTGTTCAGCGACCGCGCACCAAGAGGCGCCACCCTGGAAGCATACGGAGAAGGATTCGGCTCCGAGCGGAAGGCCCACCGCGGCGAGACAGTTCCCGTCGCCAGCGGGCCTGCATTGTCCGGAGGAGTGAGTTCGTTCATACGAGCACCTCCTCTCTCTATGACAGACACCCTTCGCGAGTGCGAGATCATCGTAATCCTCTCCGGCTGTCCTGTCAATTCGACCTTTCCCTAACGAGATACTACGGACCCGCCGACCTCGGACAGCGGCTTCACCGGGGATGCTATACTGCGGGTGTGGCGCGCACTCTTGGCACCTACCCGATCAGGATCTTCGATGACTTCCGCAACGTCGCCCAGCTCTACCAGTATTCCCGCGCCATCCTGTCCGCGCTGGAGTTCGATCTCTTCACCGCCATCGGAGCCCGCACCTGGCCGATCGCAGCGCTGGCACGCCGCCTCCGAGCCGACCAGCGGGGGCTCGACATTCTCTGCCGGATCCTCGCCGCGCTGGGCCTGCTGGTCAAGCGCGGCTCCGCCTATCGGAACACGCTGCTGACGCGCACGGAGCTGAACCGGCGGAGCCCGGCCTATCGCGGTGCCTACCTCGACCTCATCACGAACCACTGGCACGATTTCACGCAGCTCACCGACAGCGTCCGCTCGGGCAAGCCGCTGGACGCGGACGAGCCAGAGTCGCCCGCCTGGCGCCGCAGCTTCACCTGGGCGATGCACCACCGGAGCCGTGAGCAGGCGAAGACGGTCGCCCGGTTCCTCGACCTGCGCCGGGCGCGCACCCTGCTGGATTTGGGCGGCGGGCCCGGTACCTACGCCATGGTCTTCCTCGCGGCGAACCCGGCCCTGCGTGCCACGGTGGCGGATCGCCCCACAGCCCTCAAGGTCGCGCGCGAGATCGCGGCGACGCATCCCGCCAAGGCCCGGCTGAGCTTCGCGACGCTGGATTTCATGAGCGATCCTCTACCCGGCCGCTACGACGTGGTCTGGCTGTCGAACATCATCCACATCTACGCGCCGGCGCAGAACGTGGGGCTCTTCCGCAAGATCCGCAAGGCCCTCACCCCGGACGGGCGCCTGATCATCCACGACGCGTTCCTCACCGACCCGCGCGGGCTGTATCCTATCGACACGACGGCGTTCGCCCTGACCATGCTGCTCTTCACCGACACCGGCAACACTTATGCGTCGCGGGACGTGATGCACTGGCTGCGCAAGGCCGGTTACCGACGCGTCAAGTTGCTGACAGGGATTGGGAGAAGAAAAGACGGAGAGAACGGTCTAATCGAAGCGTCGAGAGAGCGCTAGCTCAAGCTGAGCAGCGCGTCGGTCAACGCGGCGAATTCCTCGATGCTCAACGTCTCGGCGCGGCGGCGGGGATCGATGCCGGCCTGCTCCAATGCCGCGGCCGTCGGCCCGCCTTCGAAGCCCTCATCGCGCAGCGAATTCGGCAGAGCCTTTCGCCGGTGCGCAAACCCGGCACGCACGATCCGGAAGAAGAACGCTTCGTCCGCCACCGAGACGCGCGGCTTCCGCAACGGCGTGAGCACGACGACCGCCGACCCCACCTGCGGCTTCGGGCGAAAGCATGTGGGCGGCACCCGGAACGCCTGCCGCACCTCGCAGTAGAACTGCGCCGCGATGGAGAGCGCCCCGTAGTCCCTGCCTCCGGGCGCCGCGGCCAGGCGCGCGACCACCTCCTCCTGGAGCATCAGCACCAGACGGTCGATGCGCCGCCGATCCTCCAGCAGGCGGAACAGCAGCGGCGTCGAGACGTAGTACGGCAGGTTGGCCACCACCAGAAACGGGCTCGGCACCTGCGCGTAATCGAACGTCAGCGCGTCGCCCTCGACCAGGCGGAAGTTCGACCGGCGTCTCAGCGTCGCGCGGAGGTGCGCGCAGAGGGCGGCGTCCAGTTCCACGGCGACCACGAGCCCGGAGCTGTCCAGCAGCGCATCCGTCAGGATCCCCCGCCCCGGGCCGATCTCCAGCACCGTCTCGCCAGGCTGCAGCTCGGCCAGGCGGACGATCTTGTGGACGATGTTCTTGTCGATCAGGAAGTGCTGCCCCAGGGACCTGCGCGGGACATGCGCGGGCGCGGCGCTGGCGCGAGGGCCGGGGCGCGTCATTGCGAGAGCCGGTTCTCCGCGAACTGCGCGGCGAGCCTGATCGCCTCGCTGAGACTGCCGTCATCGGCAACGCCCCTGCCGACGATGTCATAGGCGGTGCCGTGATCCACGGACGTGCGGATGATCGGCAGGCCCACCGTGATGTTGACCGACTTGCCGAAGGCGGCGAGCTTCAGCGGGATCAGGCCCTGGTCGTGGTACATGGCTACCACCGCATCGTACTTGCCCTGCGCCGCCTGCCGGATGAGCGTGTCCGCCGGCAGCGGCCCGACAGACGGGAACCCCTGCGCCAGCGCCCGCTCGATGCCGGGCCCGATGGCCGTGCGCTCCTCGGTCCCGAACAGCCCGCCCTCGCCGGCGTGCGGGTTCAGAGCCGCCACCGCGATCCGCGGGCGCTTGATGCCGAAGAGCTCCGTCAGCCCGCGATGGCACAGCCGGATCGCCTGCGCGATCCGCTCTGGCGTGAGGAGCGCCGGCACGTCCTTGATCGCCGCATGGATGGTGGCGAAGAGGATGCGCAGCGGCCCGCCGACGATCATCATGCCGACCTCCATGGCGCCCGTCAGGTCGGCCAGCATCTCGGTATGGCCGGGATAGGCATAGCCGGCGAGGTTGATCGCCTCCTTGCTGATCGGCGCCGTTACGATGGCGGCGATGCTCCCGTCCAGGGCCCGCTCGACCGCCTCCTCCACATAGACGGCCTGGGCCGCGCCGGTCTCCTGGGACACCTTCCCCGGCGTGAACGGCCCGAGCGGCTGCGGGAGCGGGTCGAGCACCGGAATGACCGCGTCCGGCGCCGCGAAGCCGGACAGGTCCACGCTGCGGACCTTCAGCGGCGCCTTCAACGCGCTGACCGTCCTGGCCAGCACCTCGGGCGAGCCGATGACCAGCGGCCGGCACACGCGCCGCACGCCCGGGCGCGACAGGGCCTTCACGATGACCTCCGGGCCGATTCCCGCCGGATCACCCATCGTGATGCCGAGCAGAGGCTTAGCGGTTTTAACGGCTGTTCTCACGATAGAAACTTCCGGAAGCGGTCCTGGTCGCGGATGCGGAGAAATTTGATCCCCATCCGTTGGCCGTCAGCCCACCGCACTGAAGCAGCGACCTCGATGGGCATTTCCGCCTCCGCCACGAAGAGCTTGAGCTCAAGGATCGTGTCAGCAGGCAACGGCGTGTCCGTCTCCATCATGCAACCCCCGAGCGAGAGATCGCGCGCGATCCCCTTGCCTTTTTTGTGCTCTCCCGCAAACGCGAGAGCAAACCGCACCAGGACCCGTTTGAATTCGCGCTGCTCCCGGCCCTCCGGCTGAAAGGGTCGTCCTCGAAGAAAGCCCCATAGGCGACGCATCAGGGATATGGCTGTTCCCCCTCCTTAGGGAGTGCCCCTATTGTACACTTTCTTCCCGACTTTCGATCGGTGTCGTCTGTTATGATGCCGGGAGACGCCGGAGGGCCGGCGTGAGTAGAGGGACAGACTCAACTCAGGGGGAATCGGTATGGCTGTGCAGGTCTACGGGTGCAACCACGTCGCCATCGAGGTGGACAACGCCGAGAAGGCCGTGGCGTTTTATGCTGACGTGTTCGATCTCGAGATGCTGCGGGGCGGCGAGGGCGCGGCCTGGTGCAAGTTGGGGGAGCACCAGTTCATGGCCATCTTCGAAGTGAAGGAGCTCCGCCCGGACCGCGTGAAGCACTTCGGCATCATGGTGCGCGATGAGGCGCAGATAAAGGAGGTGCGGGAGAAGCTTACCCAGAAGTACGGGCTGAAGCTGGAGCCGCACTTCCGCTGCGATTTCCGCGACCCGTGGGGCAACCGCATCCAGGTAGGGGACTTGCAGGACGAGTCGCTGGTCTGGCTGCTCCCCTACCGCGAAGTCCAGACGACCGGCATCAAGTTTACTGAATGACTATCTTTCTTGAGCCTCGCCGGTCATCGGAACGAAGGCAACGGGCAGGAGCGGGGTGCGCTCGTAGCCCGAGTGGGTGCGGCGGATCAGCATGAGGTCCTGGGAGAATTTCTTGCCAAGTGGAAGGATCATCCGCCCGCCGACGGCGAGTTGGTCCAGCAGCGGTTGCGGGATGTGGTCGGGCGCGGCACTGACGAGGATCGCGTCGTAGGGCGCGTGCTCCGGCCAGCCTTGATAGCCATCGCCGGCCCGCACCTGCACGTTTGCATAGCCCAGTTCCTTGAGCTTCGCGGCGGCCTGCTCCGCCAGCGGCTTCACGATCTCGATGGAGAACACGTCGCGGGCAAGCTGGGCCAGGACCGCAGTCTGATAGCCCGAGCCGGTGCCGATCTCGAGCACCCTGTCATCGCCGCGCAGCCGCAGCGCTTCGGCCATGAAGGCCACGATATAAGGCTGGGAGATCATTTGGCCGTGGCCGAGCGCCAGCGGACCGTCCCGGTAAGCCTGGGGCGCATAGGAGACCGGCACGAACAGGTGACGCGGCACCTGGCGCATCGCTCTGAGCACCGCCGTGTCCTTGACGCCGCGCGCCTCGATCTGGCGCTCGACCATCCGCTCCCGCTCCGCTTGGCGCGTGGGATCTGACGAAGGCGCTCCGGCATCGGAACCATCGAAGCCGTCGCCGCACCCCGGCGCCAGAAGCTGCGCTCCAAGCACGGCGGCGATCCAGAACCTCCGGCACCTCATCCAACCTCTCCTCTCACCACGGCGGGAAGTATTTTCATATGGCGGGTGGCACCGATCCAGGCCTTGATGCGTAGGGGCGGACCTGCGTGTCCGCCCAGGAGAGGGCAACCACATAGGGTTGCCCCTACGAAGAAATGAAGGTGCCGATCGGCGGCAGGACCCGCGAGCCGCAGGCGATAGGACCCGTTCTTAATCCTTCCCGCCGAACAGCTTCCTTTTGATCCACCCCGGAATGAATCGCGCCGCCCGCCGCGACATCGCCCTCAACCGCTGCAGCGTGGCCGGATCGCCCTTCCAGTATTCCGCCACGATCGCCTCGTCAATCTGATTCACCACGCCGTCGAAGACGAGGACCACCAACACCAGGTCGTCCAGATACCCCAGGACCGGGATGAAGTCCGGGATCAGGTCGAACGGCATGGCGAGATAGGCCACGACGCCGGCAAGCGTGGCCTTCGCCTGTGCCGGCACGCGCCGGTCCGCCAGGAGGTTGGCCACGAGCGCCGCCAAGTGCGGAACCGTGAGCGCCGCTTCTTTCCAGAGGGACACGCCTGTTCGCCTCTCTGCAGTGGACTGTGCGGTGGAGCACAGAGCAATCGCCGCGGCGGCGACGGCGCGGGCGACCTGCTCCATGAACGCCAGGTTCAATGTGTCGAGAGTGTCGGTCGGCTGGTGGTAATGGGGATTACGGAAGTTGGCGGTATCGGTCAGCATCACCGCCGGATAGCCGTAGTGCCAGAAGGCCGCATGGTCGCTGCGCCGCGTGTCCGGCAGCAGCTCGCCATTGCCGGGCACCACGAGCGAGATCGTCTTGAGATCCGGCACGGCGTGGTTGGCAGCGGCTTCCACTGCCTTGACCAAGTGCGCGGAGGCGGCATTCCCCACGATCCCGAGAAAGTCCCCCACGGTCGGCACGGCGACCGGCACGCCGGGCGGCTTTTGCTGCGAGCCTTCCTCAGAACGCGCGTAGCCGACACACTCCATCACGATGGCGCCGCAGATCTCCTCGTTGGCGGTCTGGAGGGATGCGGCGTAGGCCAGGCTGCCCAACAAGTTTTCCTCTTCCAAACAGAACGCGATGAAGCGGACACTTCTGGTCATCGGAACGCCCCGAAGACTGCGGGCGACCTCGAGCAGCACCGCCAGCGCGCTAGCGTTATCGTCGGCGCCGGGAGATGCTTCGACCGTGTCGTAGTGCGCCGCGATGATCAGCGGCGGAAAAGGGGACTGTCCCCTTTTTTCCGCAATGACATTGCGGTAGGTGCCTCCCAGCGCCTTGAACGGGTGAGTCGAGATGTCCAGCCCCAAGCGCGTGAACTGTTCTGCGAGATAGGCTTCGGTGCGGCGGAGGGCGGCGGGAGCAGTGACCGGATGGCGTTCTCCGATCAGGGTACCAAGGTGGGATAACAGCGTCTCATCCATGGTCTTCCGGCTCGACGTGCACGACCACCTCAGCCACGCCGGGGAACGCCTGCTTGAGCTTGTCCTCCACGTCGTGCGCGACGGTGTGGGCGCGGACGATCGTCATGGCCGGATCCACGTGGATGCACAAGTCCATGAAGACGTGCCGGGAGAGCCCGCGGGTGCGTATCTCGTCGCAGCAGCGCACGCCCGCCACGGTAAGCGCGACCTCGCGGATCGCGTCGGCGTCCAGACGCGCCCGGTCGGCGAGGGACTGCGTTGCCTCCTGGAGCACCAGCAGCCCTGTGCGGCCGATGAACCCCGCGATGACCACGCCGGCGATCGGGTCAAACAGCGGATAGCCCGCGGTCACCGCCGCCAGGCCGATCAGGACTGATAGGGACGAGAGGATGTCGCTCGCCGTATGGCGGGAGTCCGCGAGGAGGATCTCGCTCTGGAGGCGCGCGCCGCGCCGCCGTTCCCAGGTCATGACCCCCCAGTTGACCGCCATCGTCCCGAGCATGACCCCGAAGCTGATCCCGGTCACCATCGGCACGACGGACTCGCGCCAGTGGAGGTAGCTGTTCCGAAGAATGTAGAGGCAGGTCCCGAACAGCATCAGTCCAATCGCCGCCGCGGCAAAGGTCTCGTACTTCTTGCGGCCGTACGGGTGCAGGGCGTCGGGCGGATGGGCTGCCGCCCAGAGTCCGATCAACCCGATCACGTTCGACAGGCCGTCGAAGGAGGAATGGATGCCGTCGGCCTGCATGCTCACCGAGCCGGTGAGGAACCCGTAGCCGAACTTCGCCGCGGCGACGCCGAGGTTCAGCCACAGGACGATCCAGAGGATGCGGCGCGTCTCACGCGCGGCGGCGTCCTCCGTGAAAACTCCATTCGTCTGGCCGCGCCGGCTCATCGCAAGATCAAATAGCCCATGTACCCAGCATACAGCAGGACTGACAACAGCACGATGCGCGGGTCCAATCGCCCGATCTTCTGGATCTGAGCCAGGCCCAGCACTGCCCCGACGAGCGGCAGCGCCACGCTGAGCATGGCGCCCGCATCCAGGTTCCAGCCGGTGCCGACCAAGCCCACCGACACCGGAAACGTCCCTTGGAACACCATCGCCCCAGTGATGTTGCCCACCGCCAGCGTGTCCTTCTTCTGATGGACCCAGAAGAAGCTGTTCATCGTCTCCGGCAGTTCCGTCGCGATCGGCGCGACGAGCAGGGCGAGCACGAGAGGCGAGACGCCCATGCCGAGCGCGGCGTCCTTGACGACGTGGACGAATAGGTGCGCGCCCCCGATGAGCAGCCCCAGCCCGCCGAGAACCTGCGTCACGATCAGCGCGGTTGCCGGCCGGCCGGCGCGGCGCGAGAAGTACAAGGGATCCAGCTCCAGCTCGCTGACCTTGCCGCTCGTCATGTGAATCTTGACGTACCACGCATACATGAGCAAGAGCCCGACAGCCGTTGCGTAGTGCAAGGCCCGCGCCGGGACAACCGACACGAGCAGCGCCAGGCCGTAGGCCGCCAGGAAGAAGCCCAGGTCATGGCGAACGGCGGGGTAGTCCAATTCGAACTGGTCCGCCCGCTTCCGCATCCGCCCCAGAAGCAGGAGGAAGCCGGCCAGCAGCGGCAGGACCAGCGTGCCCAGCATCAGCGGCGCGCCAAGAATGGCGCCGATGCCAATGTCGGTTTCGGCCTGGCTCGTGCCCCAGAAAATGGCGATGACGGGAATCAGCGTCTCGGGCAGCGCAGTCGCGATGCCGGCCAGGATGCTCCCGATGGCGCCGTCGGAGATGCCGAGCCGCCGGCCCAGCCACTCGACGGCGTTCGTGAAGACCGCGGCGCCGCCGAGGATGATCCCGATCGCCACAAGAAAGAGCAGCAGCGAGAGGAGCATGGCGCGCGTCAGTTCCGCAGGCGGCGGAGGGCGCGCTCGACCTCGCGCACGACGTCCCGCAGCGGCAGGCCGGTCTGCTCCGCGATCCGCTTGCAGTCCTGGTACTCCGGACGGGCCTTCAGGCTGCGTCCCGCCGCCTTCGCCACCTTGACACGCACCGGGCCGAACCGCGTGGCCACTTCGGTCAGCTCCCGCGCGAGGAGACGACGCGCGACCTCCTGCACGCGCACGCCCAACGTCGTCGTCTCGGCGAAGAGGACCTTGAGCACCGGCTCCACCTTGGCCGGATCGGCCAGTACGCTCAGGACGATGCCGGGCCGGCCGCGCTTCATGATCACCGGCGTCAGCGTGACGTCCAGCGCGCCGCGCGCCAGCAGGCGCTCGATCAGCAGGTCGTACCCCTGCGGGTTCATGTCGTCGAGGTTAGTCTCCAGCATGGCGACGCGATCGGACTCCGCCGGCTCCAGCGTGTCGCCGACGAAGACCCTCACGGCGTTTGGCCAGCCGGGCGGATCGGCCTCGCCCGCGCCGTAGCCGATGGAGGTGACCGTCATCGCCGGCATCGAGCCGGAACCGGCGCTCAGCGTCGCCATCAGCGCCGCGCCGGTGGGCGTCGTCAGCTCGAAGCGCGGCCCCGCCGCGTACACCGACAGGCCTTTCAGCAGCGCGGCCGTCGCAGGGCCCGGCGCAGGGATGACGCCGTGCTCGGACCGGCTGGTCCCGGAGCCGACATTGATGGCCGAGACGTAGAGCGCCTCCACGCCGAGGAGGTGGCAGCCGAGCACGGTGCCCACCACGTCCACCAGCGAATCAAGGCTGCCCAGTTCATGGAAGTGGACCTTGGCCGCCGGCGTGCGGTGCGCGAGGCCCTCGGCCTCGGCGAGTCGATCGAAGACCGCGAGCGACCGGTCGCGCACCGGCTCCGGGAGGTGCGCCGCCTTGAGCACCCGGCGGACGTCCCGCAAGCTCAACATTTGGTCCCGTCCCTTCTCGATGAGGACGTCCACCTTGGTGCCGGACAGCGCGCCGCGGGCCACCCGCCGGCTGCGGAGAGAGAAGCCCCGGAGCCGCAGGACCTCGAGGCCCTGCACGAGATCGGCAAGCGGCAACCCGGAGTCCACGAGCGCGCCCAGGCACATGTCACCGCTGACGCCGGAGAAGCAGTCGAAGTAGGCGATGCGCATAGAGAAGGCCATCTTAGCAAAGCGCTTGAGTCTTTGCTATTCGTTGACCAGGGGTGGCACGTTGTGTTATGTGGTTGACTAGCATGCCACACTCTCATTGTCCTCGATGATGCGAACCGTCGCGGTGGCGATCGCCATCAGCGTCGGGGTGCTCGCCACGTCCCTTCATGCACCAAGCCACGCAGCCAGCGCCAAGGTCAAAGGGAAGTTTCCGGACCTCAAGATCCTGTCCGTCGAGGCGACGCCGATGCCCTTCTTTCTCAACGAGCATCCGCTGACCCTGACGATCACGGTAGCACTGCCGAAGAGCGTTCCGGGTGACGCATTGCTGGACGTGACGACCCTGATCACCTCGCCGTCGAAGACATCGTTCCGCCTGCTGACGAACCGCCAGGCGGTCGCGAACGACGCGGCGGCCGGGGCCGACGGCGCGAAGAGCATCCCGCCTCAGGTCCAAGTCATGCAGATGTGGGACGGGACCGACCATACCAGGCGCATCGTCGCCGACGGGCTGTACGACTACCAGGTGCAGGCCAAGCTGCTGGTGCCGGGGAAGAACGGTCCCCTGATGCGGGAGGCCTCGCTGAAGAAGCGGGGGAAATTCGAGGTCAGGACGCGCTGAGCGAATTGATGCGGTGGGCGACGCAGGCGGCCCCGTACCCGTTATCAATGTTGACGACCCCCACGCCGGCGGCGCAGGAATTGAGCATGGCCAGCAGCGCCGAGAGCCCGCCGAAGCTGGCCCCGTACCCGCGGCTCGTTGGCACGGCGATCACCGGCTGACCGAACATCCCGCCCACGACGCTCGGCAGGGCCCCGTCCATGCCGGCGACCACGACCAGCACCTTCGCCGCCTCCAAGAGCTCGTAGCGATCCAGCAACCGGTGCAGCCCAGCCACGCCGACGTCATAGAGCGTCGTTACGCGGTCGCCCAGCACCTGCGCCGTCACGCGCGCCTCCTCGGCCACTGACATGTCCGCCGTGCCGGCCGTCATGATCACGACGTGGCCCGCGCCGCGCAGCGCGCGGGTGCCCCAGCCTTTCGGCGGCGCGAGTACGACCGTCCGCCCCAGCGGCTCGTAGCGGGCGCGGCGGTCCAGCCGCAGCAGGGCGCGCGCCAGGGCCGGCTCGACCCGCGTGGCCAGCACCGGATGACGGTTGCGTAGCAGCCGGCGGGCGATCGCGACCGCCTGGGCGGTCGTCTTCCCCTCGCAGAAGATCGCCTCGGCCATCCCCTGCCGGAAGACGCGATGGTGGTCCACCGCGGCGAACCCGAGGTTCTCGTAAGGCAGCGTCTTCAGGCGGCGCGAGGCTTCCTCGGCGTTGAGCCGGCCGGCCTGCACCTGCGCCAGCAACTGCCGGATGCGATCCGCTGTCATGATTGATCAATTTCCGGGCGCGCGGCCCGCTCCATCAGGTCCGTGACGGCGCGCCGGGGATCTTTGCCCTCGAAGAGCACCGCGCACACCTCCCGGACGATGGGCATCTCCACCCGGTAGCGCTCGGCGAGGGCCTTCGCCGCCTTGGCAGTGCCGACCCCTTCCGCCACGGTGCGCGTCCCGGCGAGGATATCGGCAAGCTTTTTCCCCTGTCCGAGCTGGACCCCCACCGACCGGTTCCGGCTGAGCCCTCCGGTGCAGGTGAGGGCAAGGTCACCGATCCCCGAGAGACCCGCGAAGGTGCGAGCATCAGCGCCCATCGCCACGCCAAGACGGACCATCTCGGCCAGACCCCGCGTGATGAGCGCGGCGCGGGTGTTGTGCCCGAGCCCGAGTCCGTCCACCACGCCCGCCGCCAGCGCGATCACGTTCTTCAACGCGCCGCCGAGCTGCACGCCGATTCGATCCTCGCTCAGGTAGACGCGGAACGCGGGCGTCATCAAGAGGCGCTGCAGGGCTTCCGCCTGCGCGCCCGGCGACCCGGCCAGCGCGACCGCCGTGGGGAGATGCCGGCACACTTCCACGGCGAAACTCGGGCCGGAGAGCGCGAACACCGGCCCGCGGCGCGCCGGGAGCGTCTCTTCGAGCAGCTCCGAGATGAGCCGGATCTTCTCCGGCTCGATGCCCTTGGTCGCGGTGACAAGCGGCACGCCGGCCGGAAGGTGGGGCACCAGTGAAGCCGCGACCTTGGCGGCCGCATGGGACGGCACCACGAAGACGACCAGCGTGACACCGTCAACCGCTTCCGCAAGCGACGTGGTAGGCTCCAACGAGGCCGGCAACGAGACCCCGGGCAGAAAGAGTTTGTTCTCGTGATTGGCCACGATCCCGGCGGCCACTTCGGACTCGAACGCCCAGAGCCGGACCTGCTCGCCCTTCCCGGCCAGGAGCCAGGCCAGGGCGGTTCCCCAGGCGCCCGCGCCGATCACCGCGATCGGCGCGCTCATTTCAGGATGCCCTGGAGCACCGCGAGCAGATCGTCCTTCAGCTTGAACTCCTTGGAGGTCTCGATCCGCTCCGGGACCAGCAGGTGCGCATGGAAGGACACATGCCCGATGGGCAGGGATTCCTGCTGATGGACTACGCCCTCGACATCGGCGTCCGCCTTCTCCGGCAGGATCAGCTCGATCTTCTCGACCTCCGGCACGATGCTGGAGCTGTCGAACTTGCCGTACGCCTTGACGATGTCCTGAATGATCGCCACGATGTCCTCGTTGGGCGAGTGGCCCTTCACCGCGTTCGGCATGACCTTCACCACGGTCTCCCCCGCCGTCGTGAGCTTCCAGGCCGCCGGGTCCAGGAACTTTTTTGCCCCGAGCCCCACGAAGTCGTCCTGCAGGTCCTTGCTGTAACCCCCGTAGGCGTACCGGAAGAACCGGTAATGGAAGCCCTTGGCCTGCCGGCCGTACAGCATCTGCAATTCCGAGAGGAAGACGAGCTGCTGGAACTTGACATCCCCGTCGATGCCGTACGGCGCGGCGGTCTTGAGGAGGAACAATAACAGGAGCCGGTCAACGATGGTCTCGGCGGGCGAACGCACGCCGGATTATGGCCAACCCCCGCAAGCCTTGTCAACGGCGTAGGGGCGGACCTGTGTGTCCGCCCATGTCCCGCGTGGCCACCCACAAGGCGGACGCACACATAGGTGCGCCCCTACTTGACGGCCTCCAGAAGAATACGGTATTAATAATCGTTCTCAATTAGTCGAGGTAGGCCATGAAGCACGTCAAGGAGCTGGGGATCTTGCGGGAGCACCTCGCCAAGCACGGGCTCAAGGTCACCAAGCAGCGGGAGGTCATCCTAGACACCTTCCTCCGCAACGAGCACATCACGGCCGAACAGCTCTACCGGATGCTGGGCCGCCACAAACCGCATATCGGCCTGGCGACCATTTACCGGACCTTGAACCTGCTGTGCGAGTCCGGCATCGCCCAGGAGCGGCACTTCGGCTCGCAGACGCATTACGACAACGTGGTCCACAAGCGCCACCACGACCATATGATCTGCACCCACTGCGGGACGATCATCGAGTTCGAAAACTGTGACATCGAGCATTTACAGGAAGAGGTCGCCCGACGGCACGGGTTCACTATCACCACGCACAAGCTGGAGCTCTATGGCCTCTGCAGCAAGTGCAAAAATTAAAGGGCGTATTGTGACGGTCGTGCTAGCCGGCGTTCTCTTCGCGTTCGTGGCAGGGCTGCTGCCTGCCACAGCCGACGCGGCCGACCGGCTGGTGATCTATTCGGGCCGCAAGGAGAAGGCAATCAAGCCGGTCGTGGACGCGTTCACGAAGCAGACCGGCATCCAGGTGGACCTGAAAGTCGGCAAGACCTCGGGCCTGGCCAACGAGATCCGCATGGAGAAGGCCCGCCCGCGCGGCGATCTCTACATCTCCACGGAAAGCGGCATCGTGGAGATCCTGACCAAGGAAGGCCTGCTGGATCCGTACCAGTCGGCCGCGACCAAGACCGTGCCCGAGGACTTTCGGAGCGCGGCAGGGACGTGGACCGGGATCTCCGGCCGGGCGCGCATCATCCTCTATAACAAGAATCTGGTCCCCGAGAAGGACGTGCCCAGGTCGATCTTCGAGCTGACCAACCCTAAATGGAAAGGGAGGCTCGCCATCGCCGGAACCCGCGAGCGGACGACGCTGGCGTGGGCCACCGCGCTCGTCGCGATCAAAGGGGAGACGTTCGCCCGCGACTACCTGAAGGGCCTGCACGCGAACGACCTCAAGATCCTGACGGACAACACCGAGGTCTGGCAGGGCGTGGGGCGCGGCGAGTTCGCGATCGGCCTGACCAACTCGCCCAACTACTATCTGGCGCGACAGGCCAACCTGCCCGTGGACGTGGTATACCCGGACCAGGAGTCCGGCGGGTTCGGCACGCCGGTCAATCCCAACGCCGTTGCCGTGATCAAAGGCACAGCCAATCCGGAGTCCGCCCGCAAGTTCATTGATTTTCTCCTCTCGCCCGACGGCCAGCGCATTCTTGTCACCCAGGATTATGAGATCCCCCTGATCGCCGGCGTGAACTCGAGCGAGGTGCCCCCGCTCCAATCAATCAAGCGGACCGCCGTCACGGCCCAGCGACTCGCCGACCTGGAAGAGGCGACGCTCAAGCTGCTCACTTCGCTGAATCCGAACTGGTGAGATGACGCAGGCCGGCCCCCTCACTCTCACACCCTCATCGTCGCTCGCCCCGGCTTCCGGCTGGCTCGCGCAGATTGGCACCTTCGTGCTGCTGGCCGTCGTGGGCCTGCTGGTCCTGCCTCCGCTGCTGTATCTGGCCGCCGCGGCCTTGAAAGCCGGCGAACTCGGGGCCGTCACGATCGGCTCGCTCGTCGGCTTGGCCGCCATGACCCTGTCGCTCGCGACGCTCGCAACGATCTGGGCGATGCTCCTGGCCCTGCCGCTCGCCTGGCTCGTCATCCGCACCGATCTGCCTTTCCGGAATCTCTGCCGGTGGCTGGCGGTGATCCCGCTCGCGATCCCGTCCTACATCGGCGCCATGTCCTACATCGCGCTGCTGGGGCCGGTCGGTTCGGTGAACACCTGGCTGAGCGCGCTGATCGGAGCGCCGCAGCAGTGGGTGAACATCTACGGCTTCTGGGGCGGGGTCTTCGTGCTGGGCCTCTTCACCTATCCGTACATCTTCCTGCTCGTCAGCGCGGCGCTGGAGGCGACCAACCCCTCCATCGAAGAGACCGCGCGCTCGCTGGGCGAGAGCCCCTTGGGTGTGTTCCGACGCGTCACGCTGCCGATGCTCCGGCCAAGCATCCTGGCGGGCGGCCTCCTGGCCTTCCTCTATGCGCTGTCGGACTTCGGCTCGCCGTCGCTGCTCCGCGTGCAGGTATTCACCACCGCCATCTACCATCAGCTCAACACGCGGTTCGATCAGGCCGCCGCCGCCCTGCTGTCGTTCGTGCTCGTCCTGATCACCATCGCCGTCCTAGCGGGGCAGCAGATGCTCCTACACCGTCGCTCGTACGTTACGATCACCGGTACGGCGCGGCTCGCGCGGCCCCTCCACCTCGGCCGGTGGCGCTGGCCCGCCGCCCTGCTGGTGGGCGCGGTCCTGGGCCTGTCGGTGTTCATCCCGCTGGGCGTGCTGCTGGCGCAGACCGGCTCAGTCGGCCACTTCCTCGAGGTCGTCCGCGAGCAAGGCGACTACATCAAGAACAGCCTATTGTTGGCGGGCCTCGCCGCCACGCTCGCGGTGATCCTCGGACTCCTTATCGCGTTCACCGCCCGGCATACGCCGCCCCGGACTGGCACGCTACTCTCCGGCACCATCCAGATCGGCTATGCGATCCCGGGCACCGTCCTCGGCTTGAGCCTGATCCTCCTGTACAACACCTACGTCCCGTGGTTGTACGGCACGGTCGGGGTCCTCGTCGTGGCCTATCTGATCCGCTTTCTGACCCAGTCAGTCCAGGGCGTGGACGCGGCGATCGCGGGCATCAACCCGCACCTGGAAGAAGCGGCCCGTTCGCTCGCCGCCTCCCCGTGGCGCGTGCTGCGCCGCATCCTTGCGCCCTTGGTCCGCCCCACGCTGTTCGCGGTCTGGGCGCTCGTGTTCATCTCCGCCATGAAAGAGCTGGACGCCACGCTGCTGCTGCGGCCGGCCGGGTTCGACACGCTGCCGGTGCGGGTCTACATCCACACCGTGGAGGCGGAGTACGCGCGGGCTGCGGTCATGGCCCTGCTGCTCATCGCGTTCACGGCGCTGCCGTGGATGGTGGTCACGCGGCTGCGGGAGAAGAAACTCGTATGACGCTGATCGAGCTGTCCCAGATCTCGCTCACCTATCCCAACGCTGCCGCGCCGGCCCTGTCTGACCTCACGCTCGCGGTGGAAGAAGGCGCCGCCCTGTCCATCCTGGGCCCCAGCGGCTGCGGCAAGACCACGGTGCTCCGGGCGATCGCAGGCTTCGAGCGGCCCCAGGCCGGCGCGATCACGATCGCTGGCCGCCCGGTCTGCGACGCCGCCAATTGGGTGGTGCCGGAAGAGCGAGGTGTTGGCATGGTCTTTCAGGACTACGCGTTGTTCCCGCACCTCACCGTGGCGGAGAACGTCGCCTTCGGGTTGCAGCGCCTGGAGAAGGCGGCCGCCGTGCACATGGTCGCCCAGACGCTGGACCTCGTTGGACTCTCGGGCTTCGAGGACCGCTACACGCACGAGCTCTCCGGCGGCCAGCAGCAACGGGTGGCGCTCGCCCGCGCGCTCGCCCCCAAACCCATCGTCCTGCTCCTGGACGAGCCGTTCAGCAACCTGGATCCCGACATGCGGGGCCAGATGCGGGAAGAAGTGGAGGAAATCCTCCGCCTCACCGGCACGACGGCCGTGCTCGTCACGCACGACCACGACGAAGCCTTCGCCATGGCCGACCGGGTCGCCGTGCTGAACCACGGGCGGCTGGAGCAGGTCGACACGCCTGAGGCCATCTATCACACGCCCTCGACGCCCTTCGTCGCCAACTTCGTCGGCCAGGCCGACTTTCTCCTGGGACGCGTAGACAACGGCAAGATCCACACCGAGGTGGGCATCTTCGAGAACGTCGGGGAACACCCTCCGGGAGCCGCTGTGGAGATCATGATCCGGCCCGACGACGTGCACATCGTGCCGGCCTCGCCAGGCGGGGCGCGGATCGTCGGGCGCCAGTTCCGTGGCTCCGAGAACCTCTATACCGTGATTCTGCCCTCCGGGCAGCACGTGCACAGCAGCGAAGGCTCCACCACTGTGTATCCCATCGGCAGTTCAGTGGATCTCAAGATCGTGGCGACTCATATCGTCACGTTCCTGAAGAGTTAGTCTTTTTTTGTGCGTGTAATTGAGAACGAGTCGCAATTACATCTTCATCGAGGAGGAACATCATGCGACGATTAGCCATCATCGGGGCCCTCGCAGCCTGCCTTCTGGGCGGCATCCCATTTGAAGCTGTAGCAGATGAGAAGACCGAGAAGGCGCTCGAGGAGCGGATCAAGCGGCTGGAGAAATTGGTGGAGGAGCTGACCGAGCACGAGGCCAGAGAAGCCAAGGAAGGCAAAGAGAAAGAAAAAGAGATGAAGACGGGCGAGAAACCGCTGGGTTTCGGCAGCACCGGGAGCGGTAAGCTCATCTACGCCAAGCCGTTCGTGTCCTCGCCCCGGACGACGGTCGGCGGGTACATGGACCTGCAGTACCGTTTGTTCAGCAGCAGCAAATCTACTGGCATCGGCCAACCCAGCACCGGAGCCGGCAGCAGCTCGTTCGACCAACAGCGGTTCGTCCCGTTCTTCTACTCGGACATCACGGACCGTCTCAAGGTTGCCGCCGAGCTGGAGATCGAACATGGCATCCGGTCAAAGTCTACTCAAACAGACTCCGGAGGCATTGAGGTCAGTCTAGAATTCGCGACGATCGACTACCTGATCCACGAGAAACTCAATTTCCGTGCTGGCATCATCCTCTTGCCTGTTGGCAAATTTAACCTCCTGCACGACTCCCCGCTCAACGATTTCTCGGACCGCCCGCTGGTCGCCACCGCCATCATCCCATCCACCTTGTCGGAAACTGGCGCCGGCTTTTACGGGACGTTCTACCCGACTCGATTGTCGAAGCTGGATTACGAATTGTATGCGACGCAGGGCTTCAACGGCTACGATGGCATCACTCCGCTGATAACTGCAGCTAAAGGACTAAGGGACGCACGGCAGCGTGTGTCCACGGCGGAAGACGGACTGGACAACAACAACGGCAAAGCTGTCGTCGGCCGTGTGGCCTTCAGCCCAATCCTTGGTGTCGAGGTCGGCGGCTCGGGCTACTATGGCTCATACGATCCGGCCAGCAAGCGGCCCCTCGCCATCTGGGCCGCGGACTGGACCTTCCAGCGGGGGCCCTTTGAACTGATAGGCGAGGCGGCGTGGGTCTACGCCCGTGACAACCATTTGGAACTGGACGGCGCTCAGGCCACGGAAGCTAATTACCTCGGCAATCAGGTGCCCTTGCCCCGTCGCATGGATGGCTATTACGTACAGGGCAACTACCACTTCTTGCCGCAATTCCTGCGACGCTGGGCCCCGTCCTATTTCACGGAGGCTTCAACCTTTACGGCCGTGGTCCGCTGGGACTCCATCAACACCAACAGCGAGTTTTCCGACACCAAACGTGAACGTCTGACCTTTGGACTTAACTTCCGTCCCATCGAGGACACAGTCTTCAAAGTGGACTACCAATTCAATTTCGAGGATGGGAAGAACAACCGCGTCAGAAACGACGGGCTGGTCCTTTCGGTCGCGACGTACTTCTGAGCCCGTTCCTTGCTTTTGGCTGGGGGCAAAGTTAAGATGCCGCGCTTCATCAAAAGGCCGCTGTCATGATCTTAAAGCAGGTCTCGCTTCTGGCGGGCCTCACGCTGGCCGGGTGTGCGTCGCTGGAGGGAAAACCGACCGCGACATCGCCGTGCGCCTTCGAGCAAGTGTGGGACACCTCCATCGCGGCGCTCGAAGGGGTCCGCCTTCTGAAAGCCGACAAGGACGCCGGCGTGCTGGAGACGAACTGGGTGGCAGTCGGGAGCGCGACACAGGCGGGCATCATGCAACGCGACGTCAACAAAGAGCGTGTGAAATACGTGATCGAGGTGAGACGTGAAGGGCCCGGGGCCGCGGCCACGGTGCTGCAGCTCCGCGAAGAATGGTCGCCGATGGGCGTCCGCATGCGCCAGTGGCGCGCCGTGCCCGGCAACCCGACGGATGAAGAAGCGGTGGCCGCCGAGATCGCCCGGCGCCTCAAGGCAAAGGGATGTTGAGGCTCGTGGCGACCGTCGCCTTGCCCCTCTGGGTCATCCTCGCTCCGATCGCCATCGCCTCCGAGCCTGGCGGCCGCATCTGGGACCCCGACCTG
>Ga0209158_1000036_pt1 | contig 97067 bp, 84 predicted proteins | sample GraSoiAngelo_140_FD_185897 | JGI IMG/M metagenome (GOLD analysis project Ga0209158, IMG submission 185897) | Grasslands soil microbial communities from the Angelo Coastal Reserve, California, USA - 14_0929_12_30cm (SPAdes) (version 2) | ecosystem: Environmental > Terrestrial > Soil > Grasslands ...
TTGCGCAGAATAACACGAAGCCGATTGCGGCGACGGCCCGAACGCTCGTCGCGCCGGCTTGCGCCCGCTAGCCGGGGCGACGTACAGCGGCCATGTTCTCCCCGTGCAACCGCCACCTGTCCGTTGGCGCGCGCTGCTCGGCGACATCCATTTCTGGATCCCGGTCGCGGTGCTCCTCGCGGGACTGCTCGTGCTGCGGTGGATCGCCTGACCGAGCTCGATCCGGCGCGGCTGCGCCGGCTGCAGCGTGTGGGCACTCTCTCGGGGTTCGCGGCGGGGGCGTGGCTCGGCGCGGCCGAGGCGCCCACCAAGCTCGTCGCGCTCGGCATCCCGCCCGTCGTGATTTCCTTCATGATGGTGCTCGGTGTGTTCCTGGCGCGCTGGAGCCTCCCCGCCCTGGTGCGCGGCACCGCCGCCGTAAGGGATGACGTCCGGCAGGCCCCCCACCTCATCGTCTGGGCCGCCTTGGCGGGCTGCTTGTGGGCGGTCGCGAACACGCTGACGATCTTCGCGATCAAGGACATCGGGCTCGCCATCGCGTTCCCGTTGTGGAACGCCAACAGCCTGCTTGGCATCCTCTGGGGCACGCTGCTCTTCAACGAGCTGCGCGATGCGGGGTCCGCTCGCTGGCTCGGCGTGCTGGGGGGCGCGGTCCTGATGTTCACCGGCGCCACGCTGCTCGCGGTCGCGTCGTCGGCCCACGCGCCCGGGGGCAACGCGCTGCGCGGCGTCGCCGCCGCGCTCGCCGCCGGCGCCCTCTGGGGCACGATGTACATCCCCTACCGCAAGGCATACCTCACCGGGATGCATCCGCTCTCGTTCGTCGCGTTCTTCACGATCGGGGAGCTCGGCATGATGACGGCGCTCGCCCTGAGCTTCTCGGGTGGGCTGGACCCCCTGTGGCAGGAGCTCGCTCGGAGCCGCGACGTGCTGTTCTGGCTGCTACTCGCCGGGTTCGTGTGGGTCGTGGGTGACCTGTTCCAACAGTACGCGGCCAAGTACGTGGGCATCAGCCGCGGCATCCCGCTCTCGAACACGAACCAGCTGTGGGGACTCATCTGGGGAGTCTTCGTATTCGGCGAGCTCAAAGGCGGCGACCCGGCGCTGTACTGGCGGGTGGTCGGGGGCTCGCTCTTGATGGCCGTGGGGGCGGGCGCGATTGCGCTCGCCACGGCGCCCGGCCGCGAGCACCGCCGCTGGCAGGAAGCGGGGGCGCGCGAAAGCGCTCGCTACGGCGTGGATCCGGCCTACGTGGCGGCGGGGATGGCGGGCGAAGACTCGAGGGGCACCGGCCGCCCTACCCGCCGCGGCCCGCTCGACTGGCTGATCGTCGCCGGCACGAGTGCGGTCTTCGTGGGGTTCGCCGCGGTTGCCCGCGTGCCCGCGCTCGCGCTCGACTGGGGCTGGGCGGCCGCCCTGCTGCTTGCGCTGGTCGCGTTCCTCGCGGCGGGCGGCCTGGCGCTGTGGCGCGCCACGCGGTTCGGATGAACGTGCCGAAGCCACAGAAAGCTTCGAAGGGACTACTCTGAACCGGATGCAATGGCTCCGGCAGCGGTGCGCGCGTCGCCGTTCGGCTCGCGCATGAACCAGTACGCGCCGCCCGCGGCGGACCGGCCCAGCGCGTATCTTGCTGCCGACCCCTTACCTCGGCAACTCGCCAGCGCCATGTTGTGCGCCTCACTCCTCACCCGGAGGGCGCAATGCGTGCCGACTTCGCTCTCGCTGCTCTGTCGCTCATCCTCCTCACCGGCGCGGTTCCGCCTCCCAAGCAGCCGAAACTGAAGGGCACCTATCGGCTGGTGTCGCGCGATCTGCCCGATGGATCGAAGCTGGTTCCGCCGGCGATCGACGGTTTGCTCACCTACGCGAAGGGGTACCGCAACTTCAACATCTACTGGAAGGATGCGCAGGGGAAGTTGTTTTCCGTCTCGTACATCGCGAGTTACGAGCTAACCCCAAAGGAGTATCGCGAGAAGAGCATCTTCTTCCAGGTCAACGACGAGATCGGCGGCAAGGGGGCGAGCTACGACTTGTCGCCAGCGAGCGGCGCGTCGCCCGTGACGATCAAGGGGACGCGGATGGAGATACAGATGCCGTTGCACGGCGAGCCCGCGGTCGTGTTCGAGGGAAGCAAGATGACGGCAACGGGCAAGGGAGTCTTCGGGACCTTCGTGGACCATTGGGAGAGGGTACCGTAGCTGTCGCGTTTCCGCCCCTCGATGCCGCAAAACCGCCCTTGCTCTGTGCCGGGCGACCCTGGATCATAGCTCAGAGTCGCGCGTGCGGAGGGTAGCCGTCGTGCGTGCCGTCCGGTTAGGTCTCACAGGCTTGGTCGCGCTTTTACCGTCCGCCGCAGCGCAGCTGTCCGCTCGCTTCGACGTCTCCTTCAGCAACCGCTACGTATGGCACGGCATCTCCCGGGCAGCCGGCACGCTGCTGCAGCCATCGTTCGCAACGGGGTTCCGGCTGGGCCGCCTTTCGCTCGAGGGGGGAGCGGTACGTCACTACGAGCTGGACCGCGTCGCGAGTGGGGAGCTCTCGGAGTGCGGCGCCGGTGACGGGCATCTGGGTGAGGACGACGTGTGGGGCCGGGCGGTCTGGGGGATGGGGGCCGCGCGCGTCCACGCAGGCGTGGTTCGCTATCTGTTTCATGGTGACTCCACGCGCGGCGGTCTGGGACCGGGGCACAACACCACGGAGTGGTACGGTGCCGTGTCCACCACGGGCACCTACCTCAACTCCTCTCTGGAAGTCTGGTCCGACGTGGACCGGGTCCGGGGCACGTTCCTGCGCTACTCGGCGAGTACGCCCGCCTTGGCCTGGCCGTTTCCTCCCTTTGTCTTCGCCTTCGTCGACGGCGACGTCGGATTGAACCTCGGACAGGGGCCCGATCCGAGTCGGCCCGGCCGAGTGGCAAACTTCGCCGGCCGCGGAGTTACGCACGCCGGCGTCGGGGCGGCATTCGAGCTGCGGGCCAGGCGCACTCCCGGCGTGGGGTGGACCACCGTCGCCGCGGGCTTCCGAGTGCAGCTCAACATGGATGATGCCACGCGGGTGAACGGCGTCGGCCGGACCCGCGACCTCGGCGGGTGGCTATGGATGAGCGCGACCGTCTTGCTGGGCGGGGAAGCGCGGGGCCTGCGATGACGCCGCGCTGCGTGGTCTCGTGGGGGGCAGTGGCCGCGGCCGTGGCGTCGTGCGCTCCCGCGCGGCTCGAGCTGCCCGCCTCCCTCAGTCCCCCGCCCCGGCCAATGCTCGGGACAGGGCTGCGCGCCGGTTTTGCCCGCGTCGACATCACTCCGCCCCCGGGCGTGGGCCTCGCGGGAAACGGACCCGAGGGCGCCGCCGCGCGCGGCTATCGCTTGCGCTTGTACGCCCGGGTCCTGGTGCTCGCCGATGGGGAAGGCAACCGGTTGGCGCTCGTGGTCGCCGACTTTCCGCTCGGGTCCGCGCTGCTGCACCGCCGGGTCGCCGCCCTGACGGCCCGGACCGACGGCATCGGCGTGGATCGCTTGGTCATCGCGGCGACTCACACCCACGCTGGCCCGGGCCACTACTTCGAGGCCGCCGCCTACAACGACCAGGGCAGCTCGGTGGTGGGCTTCGACCCGCTGATGCTGGACTCGCTCACCGCGCGCATCGCGCGCGCCGTGCACGCGGCGGTGGCGGACCTGCGAGCGGCCCGGGTGGCCTGGGGCAGCCGGGCGGTCTGGGGTTACACCCGGATCCGCAGTCTACCCGCGATGCTGCACAACATTCCCCCACCCGCGGCGCGGCCCGATGCGCCGAGCACGCTGTTTCCGGAGTACCGCCTGGTGGATCCGGAGTTGGCCATGCTTCGGGTCGACCAGCTCGATCCGGCCACCGGCCGGTATCGGCCCTCCGGCGCGTTCAGCATCTTCGCGATGCACGGTACCGGCAACGCGCCCGCCAACGACCTCTTGGACGCGGACATTCACGGCATCGTGGAACGGCAGCTCGAGCGCCACATCGACCGCGACCTCAATCACCACAGCGACCGGCCATTTGTGCCGCGAGCGTTCCACCTGTTCGCCAACGGGACCGAAGGCGACGTGTCGCCCGCGTGGCCGCCCCAGAGCCGGTGCGCCGTGCCCGTGCTCGCCGTGCTTCCCGCGCTCGACGGGCCCTTCACCCGTTCCCTGTGGCAATGGCGGCCCCCGAGCGCCGCGCACGTCGCGGCCTGCCAGCACGCCGCGCGCGAAGCCGTCGTGCGAATCGGCGAGGCGCTCGGGGACAGCGCCAGCGCGCTGTTCGACGCGCTGGGCGGCGCCCTCATCGACCGGATGGAGCTCGCTCGCGCGTTCGTCACCTTGTCGCTGCGCGACAGTGCGACCGTGTTGCACCTGTGTCCGACGCCCGCGGTGGGCATGTCGGCGCTGGCCGGGGCGGACGACTCCCATTCGCGGATGCAAGGGTGGCGGCTGTTCGGTGCATTCCCGGTCGGTCTCGAGGAGGGATCCGCCAATCCCGACGCGCCCGGCTGTCAGGCGCAGAAGCGCGAGCTGCTGGACGGGTTGTTCGGGGAGTGGCTCAACAAGGTCGCCGTCGCCGGCGCGCTCCCGTCCTTCGCCCAGGTGAGCGTCCTCCGGCTGGGCGATCGGCTGATCGGCACGCTCCCCGGGGAGGTGACGACGACCGCCGGCCGGCGGATGCGGGAGCAGATGTTGGCGGCGGCGCGGGAACGCCGACTGCCGGTGAGCGCCGCGCTGATCATGGGTCTGACCAACGGCTACCTCGAGTACATCACGACGCCGGAGGAGTACACCGCCCAATACTACGAAGGCGGATCGACTCTGTACGGCCCCGGCGAGGCGGCCATGTTCGGCCGCACCCTCGCTGAGCTCGCCGCCAGCGTCTCGAGCGGCGACAGCCTCCCGCCCTCTCATGCAGCCCGGATTGTCGCCGTAGTCGGGCACTCACGCGACATCGTGCCCCGCAAGCCCGCGAAGCGGGCTCCACGGAGCACGATCGACACGGCGTGGTGCTCGGGTGACACGCTGTATGCACGGCTCGCGCTCGGCGCCGTCCGAGACTGGCCCGTCTCCACTGGGGACGTCGCCGCTCGCCCTCGAGTGGAGATCGTGGTCGCCGCCGCCGCCGCCGCCGGTTCGGTCGCGAGCTGGGATGACGATCCAATGTTGGAGCTTCGCTTGCAGGCGCGACACCGCGGTCTCGCGACGTGGGAGCTCCGGTGGTCGGGCGCGAGCCGTGGGAGGTATCGAGTCAGGATTCCTGAAGGACCCGAGAGGGAGGCAGTGGGATGCTCACCCGGGCCGCCGTGACCCCTGATTTCGTTGGTGCGATCATGGAGAACACCAGAGTCGTTTGGCTTCTCGCCGGGCTTGCCTGCGGGGGGAGTTGGCCGTCGCATGGCCAAACGCCGGCAGGCGCGCGCTTCGATCTGGTCGGCAGCCGTCGCGACGCGAACGGCTTGCTCCTGAACCCCAGCTGGGGAGACTCCGCCGCCCTTCCACAGACGCTCGATCCCGTGGACCAGTGTGGTATTCTGGCGGAGCACGGAACGCCGGGGTATCGGCAAATGCTGCTGCGAGACACGGCTTGTTTCAGCGCCCTACAGCGCCGCATCCTCCGCCTCAACGAGCCTCGCACCCTACGACTGGGCGGGGTGCTGTGCGGACAACCCGCGGAAGACGGTTCGGTACACGGCCACGTCAATTGGTTTCCTGTCACGCTGACGGGAATCCTGCGCTACGCTGGATCGTTGCGCGGGACGGGCGGAGACTACGATCTCACCTTTGAGCTGGTTTCCGCCGCCAACTGGCCGGTCACGCGCTGGAACTCGGCGAGCACGGGCAAGGACCAAGACAGCATTCTCCGAAGTATCCATCTGGAGTTCGATTATCGGGAGACCACCAACCGCCTGCCCGCGGGGCAGGGGGCGTGGTGGAGACTGCTGGACAGCCTTGCGCTCGGCGAAATCGCGGACACGTCGTCGATCACACGAGTGGACTCACTCCTGGGTCCGGGTCGGGCCATCGTCACCGGCCTCTTCAATCTCGACGCGGTGCACCAGGGGCATTCGGAGCTCCATCCGGTTTACGCGATCGCGATTGTCGTGGCCGAGGACACCAGCGCCGCTCGAGACGTCATCAAGCAGCGGTGGGCTCTCATGGCGCGAGATCGTGGGAACGAAGGAAACTGCGCGACCGGGGTCGTCCCGCTCCGACTCGGAGCCGTCAATGACACCGTCTATGAGTATCGTTTCGTCATCGAAAGCCCTGGCGGGGACAGTAGTGTGCCACGGATCGATCGCGCGGTCTCGTGGGTCGGTGCGACGGGCGCGGTCCTCGGGCCCGTGCTCCATTGGGCGCCAAGGCATGGGCTCGAGGTCGCGGTGCGGTGGCCGAGGCCGCGACCCGACAATCCGGCCGCCCTGATGCTCGGGGTCCTGGACGTATCCTGGAGCGGTCGATTCGGCGCCGCTCCCTCCCCGCAGCAGCTGAGCTTCATGGGATTGCAACGCGAGACCTACAAGGGTCGCTCGGCGGGCGACATCGTGCGCGCCGCACGGCGGCGGCCGCGATCGGCGCTGGTCCCTCCCCGCGAGGCCAATGACGTCGCCGCTGGAAAGGCAAAGCCCGGTCGGGCCGACGTCGGAGTGTTTCAGCAGTCCTACTATGCCCGAGTGAGCGCGACAGGCGTCAACCAGGTGAAGGACTGGGAGAGGGTCACGCGAGTGGACAGCCTGCGGCCGGCCGACAGTCTTCCCCCGGCGGCGGCAGAGATCTTCGACGTGCTGCCGACGGTTGTGGGGTGCGACCAGGTGCGCGACACCTTGAACCCGCGCTGCGTCGGGGATTGGTCGATCTCGCCGCAGTTCGGACTTCGCCTGCGTGATCCTGCCCGGGATGGTCGCCGGTTGGTCATACTAGCCAGTCTCGGGCTCGAGGGTCCGAAGCTGGACCGTCTCGTGGGCAACGTCCACTTTCGACCGGCAGTGGCCTACGCGCAGCGCCGCCGCGTGGAGGACACGGCCCAGGTCCGCACTCAGCATCGCTGGTCCGTGCAGGTGGGGGCGGCCCTGGGACCGTGGATGTGGTCGCGGGGCTTTTACGCCGTGGTCAATCCCGAGCTCGGCTGGGATTATGACGGCCAGGGGCGGGGGCCGTCGCCGGCCATGAGCTTCGGTCTGGGCACCAGACCGCGGAACGGCTATCAGGTCGACTTTGCCGTCGAGGTGCTCTACTGGGTCAGCCACGGCCGGGGGCCGTATCTGGCGGTGGCGCTCAAGATTCCGATCGTCGCGTTTTGAGCGGGGCGTGCCCTTCGAGACCAAGGACGGACCCGCCGGCGACATCCATGACCATGCCGGCGAGGGCATATTCATCAGTATGGACTCGGTGCGGGACGAGCTCTCGGCCGCCCTCCGCGATCGCTATACGATCGAGCGGGAGCTGGGGCGCGGCGGCATGGCGACTGTGTACGTCGCCCAGGACCCTCGGCACGGGCGCGAGGTGGCGGTGAAGGTGCTGCGGCCCGACGTCGCGGCCGCGGTCGGCGCCGAGCGGTTCTTACGAGAGATCGCGATCGCGGCGCGCCTGACCCACCCCCACGTGCTCCCGCTGCTCGACTCCGGCCAGGCCGCCGGCTCACTCTACTACGTGATGCCGTACGTGCGCGGGGAAACGCTGCGGCAGCGCCTGGTGCGTGAGACGCGGCTGCCGCTCAAGGACGCGCTGGGCATCGCGCGGGAGCTGGGGGCGGGGCTCGACTACGCGCACCGCGAGGGGTTCGTCCACCGCGACGTAAAGCCCGAGAACGTGCTGCTCGCCGACGGGCACGCGGTGCTCGCCGACTTCGGGATCGCGCGCGCCATCTTCCGCGCCGGGGGGGAGCACGTCACCGAGGTCGGGCTCGCCATCGGCACGCCAGAGTACATGAGCCCCGAACAGGCCGCGGGCGATCGCGAGCTGGACGGGCGGTGCGACGTGTACGCCTTCGCCTGCGTCATCTACGAGATGCTGGCCGGGGAGCCGCCGTTTTCCGGAGACAGCGCCCGCGCCATCGTCGCCCAGCACCTGAGCGAGCCGCCCCCGCCGCTCCGGGCCCGCCGCCCCGACGCGCCCGCGTCCGTCGAGCAAGCGCTCGCCCGGGCGCTCGCCAAGGATCCGGCGGACCGGTTCGCGAGCGTCGCCGCATTCATCACGGCGTTGGAAGACACGCGGCCCGGGGCCGCGCCGTCGCTCGTCGGCAAGACGCGCTCCATCGCGGTGCTGCCGTTCGTGAACGCCAGCGCCGATCCGGAGAACGAGTACCTGTGTGACGGCGTCACCGACGAGCTGATCAACGCCCTCACCAAGGTGGAAGGGCTGCGCATCGCCTCGCGCACGTCGGTGTTCGCGCTCAAGGGAAAGCCGCAGGACATCCGCGCCATCGGCGCGCTGCTCGGCGTATCCGCCGTGCTCGAAGGGACGGTGCGAAAGTCGGGTGATCGGCTGCGCATTACGGTCCAGCTCGCGGCCGCCGACGACGGACGGAACCTGTGGTCGGAGCGCTACGATCGCTTGCTCGACGACGTCTTCGCCGTCCACGATGAGATCTCGAGGACGATCGTGAACACGCTGCGGAGCACGTTCCTGGCCGACATCGCGGATCCGACTCCGCAGCGCTACACCGACAACGTCCAGGCGTACTCCCTGTACTTGAAAGGCCGGTACTGCTGGAACAAGCGCAGCCAGGAGGGCGTGCGCGAAGCAATTGCGTACTTCGAGCAGGCGATCGATCACGACCCGGGCTACACGCTCGCCTACTCAGGGCTCTCGGACGCGTACGCCCTCCAGGTCGACTACCGCGGTGTGCCCGTCACGGAGGGGTACGAGCTGGCCCGCCGCTACGCCCTCAAGGCGCTAGAGCTCGATGACGACCTGCCCGAAGCGCACACCTCACTCGCTTGGGTGCAATTCGCCTATGACTGGGATTGGGAAGGAGCGGAGCGGTCGTACCGACGGGCGCTCGAGCTGAGTCCCGGATATGCGACAGGGCACCACTGGTACTCGTTTGTGTTGCTCGCCACCGGGCAGGCGGAGCAGGCGCTGGTCGAAGCGCACACGGCGCTCGAGCTCGACCCCTCGTCGCTCTCGATCCGCCGCGGGTTGGGCTGGCTCTACTATTACACGCGTCGTTACGAGTCCGCTGTGTACCACCTGCGCCGCGCCATCGCCATGAACCCCACGTCGGAGGACACCTATCGGATCTTGGGATTGGTGCTCACGCAGCAGGGAGCCTATGACGAAGCCGAGCGGGCGTTCCGCGAGGCCATCACGCTGTCGCCGGAGCTGTCCTACGCGACAGCGGGCGTGGCCCACGTGTTGGCGCTGCGGGGGCGGCGGCGCGAGGCGGAGGCGCTGCTCGCGGAGCTCGAGGCCCGCGCCCGGAATCACTACGTATCGCCGGTGGCGTTCTGCATCGTGCACCTGGGGCTCCGCAATATCGACCAGGCGTTCGAGTGGTTCGAGCGCGCGTACCAGGACCGGCGCGGGTGGCTGACCTACCTCAAGGTGGACCCGATGCTCGACGCCGTGAGAGACGACCCCCGGTTCGCGGAGCTCGTGAAGAGAATGAGATTGTAGAAGGGCGTACCAGTGCGCTGGGCTTGTCGTTATGCGCGGCTGAAGCCGCGGCTCGGCATCAGCCGCTGGAGCGGCAACGTCACGCCCGTTCACGGGCAGGTGCCGAGCCGCGAGTTCACTCGCGCACTTCGGGCCACGTGACGTCCTCACGGGAGGTTGACGCGATGGATTTCTCTCTCGACCTAGCCCTCGAAGTCCTGACCCGCACCCCCGGCACGCTCAAGACCATGCTCGACGGGCTCCCCGCCCCTTGGACGGTCGGGACCGAGGGCCCCGACACGTGGAGTCCCCAGGACATCGTGGGTCACCTGATTCACGGTGAAGAGACCGACTGGATTCCGCGGGCGAAGATCATCCTCACCAAGGGAGAATCGCAGGGGTTCGAGCCGTTCGACAGGTTCGCCCAATTCAAACGATTCGCGGGATGGTCGCTCGAGCGCCTGGTGGATCGATTCGCCGAGCTGCGCGCGGCAGGCCTCGCCACGTTGCGGGGCTGGCACTTGACCCCGGAGCAGCTCGCGCTGCGCGGCCGGCATCCCGAGCTGGGCCAGGTGACGCTGTCCCAGCTGCTCGCATCGTGGGTGGTTCACGACCTGGGTCACATCGCCCAGATCTCGCGCGTGATGGCGAAGCAATACACGGTGGCGGTGGGGCCGTGGAAGGCGTACCTCCCGGTGCTGACGCGCTAAGCCGCAAGGCCAGGCAGCGCTCGCCGGCCTTCTCGTCGGTGCCGTGATCGGGAGCGGTGCGAAGAGCTGGCAGCTGCGCTACCCGTAGGACGCGGAGCACTACCAGGCTGTCGTTGCGGCGGCTCCCACCCCGTGTCATAATCGTGGCCCGGCCTGAGGCCGGCTTCCTGCCTTCGCCCTGACGCCTCCGCTCCGACGCCACTCCGATTCCGAAGCCGTCCAGGCACCGGTCGAACCTTCTACTCGGAGGATCCCGCCCATGCTCAGTCTCCAACACTTTCCTCACAAGGTCGTGCGCCTCGGCCTCGCCGGGTGCGCGCTCGTCGCAGCGGCGGCATGCACCGACCACAACGTCGCAGGGCCCCCCGGCCTCGAGCTCAGGCAGGTCGTCTCCTTCGACGATCTCAAGGCGGCGCTCGTCGAGGCCCGGGGTGAGGCCAACGGCGGCTTCAATCTGGACATGTGGGCGGCGGTCGTGGACCGCAACGGTCTCGTGGTGGCCGTCGTGTTCACCGGCGCCACGGCGACCGACCAGTGGCCCGGGAGCCGGGTGATCGCGGCCCAGAAGGCGAACACCGCAAATGCCTTCAGCCTGCCGCATCTCGCCCTCTCGACCGCTAACCTCTACGCCGCTTCCCAGCCCGGCGGCACGCTCTTCGGTCTCCAGGAAGCCAACCCGACCAACGATGACGTCGCCTATGGCGGCGACGCGGCCGACTACGGCACCAGGAAGGACTTCATGATCGGGAAGCGGATCGGCGGGACCAACGTGTTCGGCGGCGGCGTGGCGCTGTATGACGCCGATGGGGCGCTCGTCGGCGGCCTTGGCGTGAGCGGTGACGCCTCCTGCGCCGACCACAACATCGTCTGGAAGATGCGTTACAACCTCCACCTCGACCACGTGCCGAAGGGTGTCGCGGACGGCGGCAAGGATGACAACATCATCTACGACCTCAATGACGTGAAGCCCAGCGGGTTCGGGCACCCCGAATGCTCGGCCGACGCCACGTCGATCGGGAAGGCGCTCCCCACGACGCACCCGATCGGGCACTGAGCTCGGTGCGGAGGCGGGGAGTAGCGGCGTCGCTCCCGCCTCCGCTGCTAGGATCGCCCTAGCGCCGTGCCGCCGGCACGGCCGTCGCGATCTCTCCCAGCGACACGGCGCGGATCTGGCCCGCCTGCCCGGTGAGCAGCCGGCGGTGGTAGTCCACCTGGCCGAGGTGGTAGGTGAGGTGGGCGACGACGTGGAGCAGGAAGTCTCCGGTCGTCACGGCGAACCCGGCGGGCGGCTGCGGGTACGGCTCCTTGAGTCCCGCCTCGGCGAGGCGCGCCATACCGCGCTCTACCGCCGCGATCGCGGCGTCGATTTCCCGCAGCAGCTCCGCCCGCGGTACGTCCCGCCGCGCGAACTCGGCGTCGCGGTCGCGCACGTAGCCCGTCCCCGCCAGCACCGCGCCGACGAAGAACTGGATGTTTCCCCCGAGGTGGAGCGCCAGCGTGCCGGCGCAGTTGCTGATCCCCGGTGCCACGCGCCAGATATCCCGCTCGTCCGCGTACGCCTCGATCTCACGCCGGAGCGCGCCGAGGTCGCGCCGCAAGATCGCCGCGATCCAAGTGGTGAGCATGGAGGGAAGCCCCCAGCGCCTCTACGGTCGGTACAGCTCCGGAAACCGCTCCTTCAGTGCACCCAGCTTCGGGAGGTCGTTGAACACGATGTACGGCTGAGTCGTGTGGCGGGCGAGGTAGTCCTGATGATATGCCTCGGCCGCGTAGAACGCGCGCAGCGGCACGACCTCGGTCACGATCGGATCGCCATGCGCTCGCTCGCTCGATAGCGTCGCGATCATGGCGAGAGCCGCGCGCTGCTGCTCGGGCGTCGCGTAGAACACTACGGAGCGATACTGCGGCCCCTCGTCGGGACCCTGCCGATTGCGCTGGGTGGGATCGTGCGCCACGGTGAAGAACACGCGCAGCAGCTGGTCGTAGGAAACCTGCGATGGGTCGAACGTGACTTCGACCGATTCGGCATGTCCCGTCAGGTGCGTGCTCACCAGCTCGTAGCGCGCGGTGGCGGCGTTCCCCCCTGAGTACCCTGACACGACGCGCATCACGCCTCGGACGTGCCGGAACACCGCGTCCACGCCCCAGAAGCATCCCCCTGCGAACACAGCGGTATCGCGGCCCTGCGCGACTAGCGGCGCGGCAGTCGCCACCATCCACGCGAGCCCGAGCGGTACCAGCCTCGTCGCCTTCACCGGACACACCCCTCGCTCCGAGTCACCTCTCAAGTTAACCTGCCCGGGACCTGCGTGACACTCGACCCGTGCTGTTCGACGAGCTAGTCCAGACCTCACGCCGCGTCGCTCAGACGAGCGGGCGGCGCGCGAAGATCGAGCTACTCGCGGCTCTGCTGCAGCGCACCGGCCCGGAGGAAATCGAACCGGCGATCGCGATGCTGTCCGGTGCGCCGCGGCAGGGCCGCATCGGCATCGGCTACGCCACGCTCGAGGCGGCGCGGGCCGAGGGGGGAGCGGCTGGCGGCGGAGCGGCGCCCCGGGGTTCGCTCGACCTCGCGGAGGTGGACGCGCTGCTCGAACGGCTGGCCCGCACCACAGGCAAGGGGTCGAGTCAGGCAAAGGAGCGGCTGCTGCAGGAGCTGTTCGCTAGGGCGACTCCAGTAGAGCAGGAGTTCCTGTTCCGGCTGCTCACCGGGGAGCTGCGGCAGGGAGCCCTTGAAGGGTTGATGACGGAGGCCGTGGCGCGGGGCGCCGACCTCGAGCCGGAGGCGGTGCGCCGCGCCGCGATGCTGGTGGGGGACCTGGGCGCGGTGGCGCGAGCCGCACGCTCCGAGGGCGCCGCGGGGCTCGCCCGATTCCAGGTGCAGTTGTTCCGTCCGATCCAGCCGATGCTGGCGCAAGCGGCGGACGATGTGCTGGACGCGCTCGCCCAACTGGGCGAGGCCGCCTTCGAGTACAAGCTCGACGGCGCCCGCATCCAGGTCCATAAGGCCGGCGACCAGGTGCGCGTGTTCTCCCGCCAGCTCAACGACGTCACTGTGGCGGTACCGGAAGTGGTGGAAGCGGCTCGGGCGTTCGCCGCCCGCGAGGCGATCCTGGACGGGGAGGCGATCGCGCTACGGCCTGATGGCACACCCCTGCCATTTCAGGTGACGATGCGTCGCTTCGGCCGCAAGCTCGACGTGGACCGGCTGCGCGCCGAGCTGCCGCTGGCGTCGTTCTTCTTCGACCTGCTGTACGCCGACGGCGCGTCGCTGCTGGACGAGCCTTCCGCCCAGCGGGTCGCCGCGCTTGCCCGAGTCGTGCCGGCCGAGGCTCGCGTGCCGCGCATCGTGACGACGGACGGGCGCGAGGCCTCGGCGTTCTTCGAGCGCGCGATCGCCGCCGGCCACGAAGGGTTGATGGCGAAGGCGCTGGGCGCGCGCTACGACGCGGGGGCGCGCGGCGCGGCGTGGCTCAAGGTGAAGCCGGCGCACACCCTCGACCTCGTCGTCCTGGCTGCCGAATGGGGGCACGGGCGTCGCCGTGGCCGGCTTTCGAACCTCCACCTCGGCGCCCGCGACCCCGACGCCGGCGGCTTCGTGATGCTGGGTAAGACCTTCAAGGGAATGACCGACGAAATGCTCGCGTGGCAGACCACGCACCTCCTGGAGCTCGCGACCAAGCGCGACCGCTTCACTGTTTACGTGCGCCCCGAGCTCGTGGTCGAGGTGGCGTTCGACGGCATCCAGGCCAGTCGCCAGTACCCTGGTGGACTGACGCTGCGCTTCGCCCGCGTCAAACGCTACCGTCCCGACAAGGGGCCGGACGCGGTCGACACGATCGCCGCGGTGCGCGCGTTGCACGCCGGTTGACCTGCGTCTAGCGTCCCCTAGACTGTCTCGCACAACCGATCTCTTTCAGGAGCAACGATGGCCGCCAAACGCCCCGCGAAGCGGAAGAAGCTGGATCCTCAGGGACCGCTGCGCGCCCACGTGCGCGAGCTGCTGCGCGGTGGGCACGCTCACCTCGTATTCAAGGATGTCGTCGCCGATTGGCCTACCGCACTGCGAGGAGCCCGGCCCGCGGGCCAGCCGTTCACACCGTGGCGGCTGCTCGAGCACATCCGGATCACGCAGTGGGACATCGTCGAGTTCACGCAGAGCGCCAAGCACGTGTCGCCGGAATGGCCGGCGGGTTACTGGCCGCTCCCGGGGGCGGACACGCCCCCCGAGGCCAACGCCTGGGACACGAGCATCGCGCAGGTGGAGCGCGATCTCCGGACGATGGAGCGCCTCGTGACGGACGCCGACACGGATCTGTTCGCCCGCATTCCGCACGGCACCGGGCAGACCGTGCTGCGCGAAGCGCTGCTCGTCGCCGACCACAACTCCTATCATCTTGGGCAGCTGGTGTTGCTGCGACGCCTGCTCGGCGCATACGCGGGGTAGCTGCCCCCAGGCCCCTCACAGGTCTCCTTCGTACCGCATCTCGTTCGTCGCCACGAAGCCGAGCTGCTCGTACAGCGCCCGGCCCTCGGTCGAGGCGTGCAGCACCAGCCGCACGACGCCGTGCTCGCGCGCCCACGCGATGGCGCGCTCCATCAGTCCGCGCGCCACGCCGTGGCGGCGCCAGGCTCGCTCGGTGAAGACGTTCAGCACGATTGCTTCGAGTCCCTGCCGCAAGGGGCGCCGCGCCGGGTCGGGGCGGGGCAAGAGCGGCCGGAGCTGTAGCCCCGCGCCCGCAACGATCTCGTGGGGGCGCTCCACGGCGCTCGCCACCCAGCCAACGTATTGGCCGCGGGCCAGCCAGTCGGCGAGATCGCGGCGCGCCGCGTCCACCAGGGATGCGTACAGCTCCTCCGCCAGGTCGCCCATGTCGCGAAACATCTCGGCGCGATGTCGCGCCAGCACCGGCGCGTCCGCCACTGTGGCGAGTCGGATGGCGAAAGCATCTCTCATTGGGTCGCTCCTCGAGGGGAAGAAGTATTGACGCGGGCCCCCCAGGGCGGTAGCTCTTGCTCACCCCCACGGCGCGGTGGCCGTGATCTTCCGCAGTCCCTATCCCGACGTCCCGGTGCCCGCCGTTCCCCTGTATCGCTTCGTGCTCGGGAAGGCCGCGGAGCTCGGGGCCAAGCCGGCCCTGATCGACGGGCCAACCGGGCGGACGCTGACGTACGCGCAGCTCGCCGCCGGGGTCGATCGAGTCGCGGCGGGCCTCGCCGCGCGGGGCTTTCGGCAAGGCGACGTGCTGGGCCTGTTCGCGCCCAATAGCCCGGACTTCGCGCTTGCCTTTCACGGCACCCTCGCCGCCGGCGGCGTCGTGACGACGGTCAATTCCCTCGCCACCACGCAGGACGCGGAGTATCAGCTGACAAACGCCGGTGCCCGGTTCCTGGTGACGGTGGCGCCGTTCCTGGACCGCGCGCTCCCCGCCGCGGAGCACGCCGGGGTCGAGCAGCTATTCGTGCTGGGAGAGGCGAGCGCCGCCACTCCATTCGCCGCGCTGCTCGAGACGGCCACAGCCGCGCCGCTCGTGACCATCGACCCGGCCCTTGATCTCGCCGTGTTGCCGTACTCGAGTGGCACCACCGGATTCCCGAAGGGCGTGATGCTGACGCATCGCAACCTCGTGGCGAACCTGGTCCAGACCGCCCCAGTGTTTCACATCACGGAGCAGGATCGCATCGTCGCCGTGCTGCCGTTCTTCCATATCTATGGGATGCAAGTCGTCCTGAACCTGAGCTTGTGGCACGGCGCCACGCTCGTGACGCTGCCCAAGTTCGAGCTGGAGCCGTTTCTCGGGCTGCTGCAGCAGTATCGCATCACGCGCGCCTTCGTCGTGCCGCCGCTGGTGCTCGCCCTGGCCAAGCATCCCGCGGTGGACGGCTACGATCTCTCGAGCCTCCGCTTCATGTTCTCCGGCGCAGCGCCGCTCGACGCCGCCCTCGAAACCGCCTGTACGCGGCGCCTGGGGTGTGGCGTGACCCAGGGCTACGGCCTCACCGAGGCGAGCCCGGTGACGCATGCTACTTCGGACGAGCCGGGGAAGGCCAAGCCCGGGACGATCGGCACGCTGTTGCCCAACACCGAGTGCCGCATCGTGGACCCGGTGAGTGGGGCCGACCTGGGGCCGTGCGAGGACGGAGAAATTCTGGTGCGCGGGCCCCAGGTCATGCGGGGGTATCTCAACAACCGGGAGGCCACCGCGGCCACGCTCGACCCCGCCGGCTGGCTGCACACGGGTGACATCGGTCGGGTGGACGCGGACGGATACTTCACGATCGTCGATCGGCTCAAGGAGCTCATCAAGTACAAAGGCTTCCAGGTGCCACCCGCCGAGCTCGAAGCGCTGCTGCGCACCCACCCCGCGGTCGCGGACGCCGCGGTCGTCCCGCTGCAGGACGCCGAGTGCGGCGAGGTTCCCAAGGCGTTCGTGGTGCTGAAGGGAGACGTATCCCCTTCGGACCTCATGGCGTACGTCGCCGAGCGGGTCGCCCCCTACAAGAAGCTGCGCGCGGTCGAGATGATCGACGCGATTCCCCGGTCGCCGTCGGGCAAGATCCTGCGGCGGCTGCTCAAGCAGCGGGAGCCTATCCTCAGAAGCCCATGAGTCACGCCATCCCCGCCCTCCTGCTCGCGCTCTGCTGCGTGATTGGGCTGCTGCTCGTCCCCCTAGGGCTGCCGGGTTTGTGGGTGATGGCGCTGGGCATCATCGGATACGGCTGGCTCACGGGCTTCCAATCGGTCGGCGTCGCGACGATCGCCGTAGTCGTCGGGCTCGCCTTCCTCGCCGAGCTGGTCGAGTGGTGGCTCGGCTTCGGGCTGGCGCGGCGCTACGGCGGGTCGCACCGGGCGGGCTGGGGCGCGCTCATCGGTGGACTGGTGGGTGCGGCAGTCGGCGTGCCGGTGCCGTTGATCGGGAGCGTGATCGCTGGATTCGTTGGGTCGTTCGCGGGCGCGACGCTGCTCGAGTACACGACATCGAGGAAGGCTGCCTCCGCGGTGCGCGCCGGGTGGGGCGCTCTGGTGGGGCGTGCGGCCGCCGCGGCGACCAAGATCGCGGTGGGCGTCGTGATCGCGGTGATCGGCGTGTTCGCGGTGCTGAGAGGTTGACTGCCGCGCCCGCTGACACCTGCCATGCCGCGGCGCCGTAGGGTCTCGATCCTTCAGCCCGGAGTCGCGCCATGTTCAAGCCCATGCTCCAGCTCGCCGCCGTCGGCATCGTCGGCGTCGCCGCCTGGAAGCTGTTTTCCGTTTTCCTGATGCCGTTCGTGTGGTGGTTCGTGAAGATCGCGCTGCTCGTCGGGGCGGTGCTGTTCGTGGTGTGGTGGCTGCGCAAGGACAACACGAAGAAAGACGGCGAGAGTCCCGCGGGATGAAGCTCGGGAAGATCTTCTACGCCAAGCGGCCGTTCGACCCGTCATATAACCAGCCTCGCCGCGACACTCATATCCCGAGACCGAGCACGCCATGTCGCCACAGGACCTCGCCGCCCAGCTCGAGCAGCTGCACGCCGCGGCGTTCGGCTGGGCGCTCTCCTGCTGCGGCTGGGACCGGCCGGCCGCCGAGGACGTGCTCCAGGCGAGCTATTTGAAGATGCTTGATGGGCGGGCGCGGTTCGACGGGCGCTCCGGGTTTCGCACCTGGGCGTTCGGAGTGATCCGCCGGACCGCGCAGGAGGCTCGACGCCGCGCGGCATGGGGACGATGGCTCCCGCTGACCCGGCTGCTGTTCGGGCCGGAGGCGGCGGACGGCCGCCCCGACGCGGCGACGGCGCTCGCTCAGGCCGACGACACCGCCCGCCTGGTGCGCGCGCTCGCGCGGCTGCCGGCCCGGCAGCGCGAAGTCCTGCACCTGGTGTTCTACGAGGACCTGACGATCGCCGCCGCCGCGAACCTGCTCGGCATCGCGCTCGGCACGGCGCGCACGCACTACGAGCGCGGCAAGGCGGCGCTGCGGCGGAGGCTGGAGGAGAAGGACTGATGACGGACGACACGGAGCAACGGCTGCAGCAGCAGTTCCGTGCTTTGCGGGGCGAGGTGGGGGTGGGCGGAGGGACGCCCCGGTTTCACGACACGATCGCGGGCCTGGCCACGCGCCGGGAACGGGCGGCGCAGGTGCGCCGCCGGTCCTGGGAGGTCGCAGGGGGCATCGCCCTTGCCGCCGCCGCGGTGGCGCTCCTCGCGGTGCTCCGGCCGGGAGGCACGCGGGCGCTCCCCGTGAGCCTGGCGGCCGCCCGCTGGGAAGCGCCGACCGACTTTCTGCTTCGCACCCCGGGCGCCGAGCTGCTGCGCATGCTGCCGACGTTCACTACTGAAGGGAGATTGTTGCCATGAAACGCGCCTTAGGTATCGCCCTCGCCCTCGCCGTGCTGGGATCGGGCGCCGCGAGTCAGCAACCGTCACCGGGCCCCGGTGGCCCCCCTGGCGCCCCGCGCCCGGAGGACCCGCTCGCGCGGTTCCTGTTCCCGCCCGAGCTCGTGATGCAACAGCAACGTGCCATCGGGCTCAAGCCGGAACAGCGTACCACGATCACCCGAGTGATTCAGGAGTTCCAGACGAAGGTGCTGGACCTGCAGTGGCAGATGCAGGACGAGACTCAGCGGCTCACCGAGCTGCTCGACAAGCCAACGGTGGATCAAACGGCCGCGCTCGCACAGATCGACAAACTGCTCGCGGTGGAGCGCGACGTGAAGCGCGCCCACATCGGCCTGCTGATCCAGATCAAGAACAACCTGACGGCCGACCAGCAGGCGAGATTGAGGCAGGTCAGCTCGCCTTGATCGCCGTTACCAAGCGCTGCCGTCGAAGTACGTCAGCACCCAGTCCTGGACCGGGGGCAGCACGGCGTCCTCTCGAATCCGTTGCACCACCAAGGGGAGCGTGCCTTCGCGTCGAATGAAACCGCAGCGCTCGAGGCTACGTGCCAGCCGGGATTCGGCCAGGGTGAGCATGCTCAGTTTTTTGAACCCCTCGGCGCGCGCTGTCCGGGCCATGGCATGCAGCACAGACGCCGCGGACACTCGCGCCTCGTCCCACAGCACGTCGACCACGCTCAGTACGGCCTGACCGGGCGGCCGCGTCGTCAGCACGAGCGCCGCGACCGGGCTTCCCGGATCACGCTCCGGCCGGAGCAGCAGCCATTGCCAACTCGGAATTGTCTCTCCGCCGAGTCGGGTCGCGTACAGCTCGAGCGAGCGCTCCACTCGAAACTGCGCGCCCGGCCTCAGCGTCCGCAGCGCCTCGGCGACGGACGTGTCCTGCAGGCCCTCGGCCCGCGCAACCGAGAGGGGCTCGGGGCGCGATCTGATCCGGAACACACCGAGATACAGTGGATTCAGGGGGAGGACGAACCGCTGGAACGTACCGATCGTCGTGAAACCGGTCGCACGCAGCACGGCGAGGGCCGGTGGTGTCGGGTCCGTGTACGCGAAGTCGAAGCGGCCCGCGTCGCGCAGATCCGCGAGCGTCCGCCGACACAGCTCGACCGCCGACCAAAAATTCCTATGAGGACGGTCGAACAGGCTGTCGACGAACAACGCTCCCTGCACCACCCGGTGGACGTCAGCGAAACTGCGGGGGAAGACGGCCTGGTGTCCTACGATCCCAGCCGGCCCGTTGCGCGCGACCCAGCTAGCCCCACCGGCCGACATCGCGTAGCGGTAGGCGCGGTCGAAGAACGCCGCAAAGGTCGGCCGCTCGTTGCGGAGGAAGAGCGCCTTGATCTCCTCCTCTTGGGCAACGCTGTCGCATCGTTCCATCGTGAGCGCCATATCACCGGTCCCGCACGCTCACCCGGCCTGGTCCCCCCCCCGTCGCCCGGCCACGAACGCCGCGATCGCCGCGAGAGAGCGGAAATGATCGATCTCCAGATCTTGCATTTCCACCCGCACGCCGAATCGCTTCTCGAGCTGGAGCAGCAGCTCCACCATCCCGACGGAGTCGAGCCGCGCCGTCGCCACCAGATCGGTGTCGGGGGACGGCACGTCCACGTGGAGCTCGTTGGCAAACAGGTCGGCGAGCTCGGCCTGCAAGGCGCCGGTCACGTTGAACATGGCGGACCCACCGTCTCCGGCTCCCAGCGGCGCGCCCTCCACCGGGCGCGGGTAGGTCCCGGGGAGCGCAGTGTAGGACGGTTGACCAGGCATGTCTCTCCTCCCAAAAGCGCACAGCGAGTGATTGCTGTGCCTGTGCAAGAAACGGGCTCCCTTCACGCAGGCCCCGTCCGAGACGATCCTTACTTACACTGCCGACCACAACGAGGCTCCCCCCGCCGACTCGTCGACTGTGGCGTTGGTGCAACACCAGCCTTTGATGGGGCGGCCCCGAACCCATCGCGTACGCTTCTTGCCAAGCCCTCTTCCGCACGGTGAGTGAAAGGTCTAGCGGTGAAGATCCTCGGAATTAGCGGGTTCGAAGGCGCGATGCCGTTCAAGCGGGCGCATTTGCCCCAGCTGGACGAGCGGGAGTATCGCATCTCGCAAGGCCACGACTCGGCTGCTGCCCTCGTCGTGGACGGCACCGTGGTCGCCGCCGTCGCTGAAGAGCGCATCAGCAGGAAAAAGCATACCGGGGCTTTCCCGAAGGGCGCGATCGCGTACTGCCTCGCCGAGGCGGGCGTCACGATCGACCAGATCGACGAGCTGGCCCACGGGTTCGACTACGCCCCATATCGGGGCATCTACTCCCTCGACCCCGAGTCCCGCGACCTGTATCGCCAGGTGTACTCCCGGGAGGCGCTCCTGGCGCTGGTGACCCGCGACTTCCCGGCTTTCCCAGCGGAGCGGGTGCATCACGTCGCTCACCATCTCGCGCATGCCGCCAGCGCGTACTACACGTCGGGATGGGACGAATGTCTGGTCGTCGTGATCGACGGCATGGGTGAGGCGCACAGCGTCAGCGTGTACCGCGCGCACGATGGGCGGCTCGACCTACTGTTCCAGATCGCCGCCCAGGACTCGATCGGCATCCTCTACTCCGTCGTCACGCTGCACCTGGGCTTCGACTTCAACGCCGATGAGTACAAGATCATGGGGCTCGCCCCGTACGGGGACGCCGAGCGGTTCCGCCGCTTCTTCGAGGGGGCGGTGGAGCTGTCGCCGGACGGCGGCATTCGCATTCCCCTGCTGCGCATGAATCGCACCCACGCTGAGCGCGAACGCTATCTCGCCACGCGGGCGCACCTGACGGAGTGCCTGCTCCCACCGCGGGATCCGGAGCAGGATATCGCCGCGGCGCATCGCGACGTCGCCGCCACGCTGCAGGCCTGTCTCGACCGGGCGATGCTGCACCTGTGCAGCCATTTCGCGGCTGCCACCGGCCAGCGACGACTGGCGCTGGCGGGGGGCGTGGCGCTGAATTGCACGGCCAACGGAAAGCTCTTGTGCTCGGGCATGTTCGACGAGGTATACGTGCAGCCGGCGGCGGGGGATGACGGCAGCGCGCTGGGAGCGGCGCTGTACCGCGCCTCGCTGGCCGGGGAGGTCCGCAACGAGCGCATGCCGGTCCCCTTCCTCGGACCGGGGTACGCGCAGCGCGCGATTGACATAGCCCTGCGCGCCTACGGCGACCGCATCCGGGTCACCCGCTTCGACACGCTCGCCCAGGCCTGTGGGGAGGCCGCACGGCTCATCGCCGACGGCCGCGTGGTGGCATGGTATCGCGGCCGCATGGAGTTCGGGCCGCGCGCGCTCGGCCACCGCAGCATCCTCGCCGACCCCGGCCACCCGGAGATGCGTGACCGCATCAACGCCATGGTGAAAATGCGGGAGGCGTTCCGGCCGTTCGCGCCAGCCGTGTCCATAGAACAGGTCGATCGGTGGTTCGACGTGCCGCCGATGACCGCGCTGCCTTTCATGATCATGACGGTGGACGTTCGCCGCGAATTCCGGCAGGACTTGCCCGCCATCACCCACGTCAATGGCTCAGCCCGGGTGCAGACGGTCTCCGCAACGGACAATCCCGAATTTCACGCGCTGCTACAGGCGGTAGGGAAGGTGACTGGACGCGAGATGGTGCTGAACACGAGCTTCAACGTCAAGGGCCAACCGATCGTCAACACGCCCGGCGAAGCGCTCGAGACGTTTCTCGGCACCGGCATCGAGTTTCTGTTTCTGGAGAACACGCTGGTCAGCCGCTCGGGCTGACCGGTCCCCCTTCCAATACGACGACGGCCGCGGCCACGTCCGCCTCGTGCGTGAGGCTGACGTGGATGCGTCGCACTCCGAGCGCCTGGGCCCGCTCCGCCGCCGCGCCTGAGAGCTGGAGCTCGGGCTGGCCGCCCTCGAGCCCCCTCACCTCCACCTGAAGGAAGCTCACGCCTCGCGTCCAACCGGTGCCGAGCGCCTTGAAACACGCCTCCTTCGCTGCGAACCGGGCGCCCAGCGCCAGAGCGCGGTCGGCGCGCTCCCGGCACTCCTCGAGCTCCGCGGCGGTGAAGACACGCTCCGCGAAGCTGCTGCCGTCATTCGTGAGCGATCGCGCGATCCGCTCGGTCGCCACGATGTCGAGCCCGATGCCCAAGATCAACCGCCCCTCACCCGTGTCATGTGCAAGTGTCCCTTCGGCTCTCGAAGCACTGGCCCGGGGAAGATAATGAAAGGCGTCGCGGAACGAGACGGCGCCGCGCGTGTGTGTCGCGGCGTCGCAACCGACTTGTGGTGGGTGCGCAGCGGGCGAGGCACCGGCTCGATTTGGTGCTCAATTCACCTTAAGCACCGTCTCGATGAAGCTCAACGTCTTGGTCTCGACCCAGTCGGCGGACACGGTCTCCACTCTGATCGTCCCGATGCGGTCGGTGCTACTGGTGACCGCCCGGCCCCGCGTCGACGGCTTGATGTCCCGCCCCACGGCGATGCCGCGCCGCGGGTCGTACCGGAAGGTGAGCACCGAAACGAGCGCGGTCCCGCCAGTCGAGCGCGGCGTGAACGTCAGCGCCACACTCGGGTACGCATCGGCACTGTTCGTGTGGTCCCGTATCGCGGCCTCGTGTCCCGCGCTCTGTAGCTCGTCCGCGAAACCCTGGAGCACTGGCCGCACGACGTTCTGCAGCCGGTCCCCGCACGCCCGTCTGCGGCGCTCCCCCTCGTGGTCCACGGTCTTGACGTCCGTCTGCGGCTTCGCCGTGCGCTCGTCGTAAGTCTTTAGGAGGGAGCGCAGCCTCTCCATGGTCTTGCCGGTCATGAATCGTCCCCCCCTGGCTGGCCGCAGGAGATGATACGCTGCGACGGCCGGCGCGGTTTGACAAGCTATGGAGCGGGAAGTATGTCACGTTCGAGGCAACGTCGAGGAGGCATCATGGTCGGCCGTCCACTCGCTGCCGCCGCGCTTGGCGTCGCGGCGGCGCTGCTGCCCGTCATCGCGCCGGCGCAGTCCCGGCCCAACGAGAAGCTCGCGGAGCGTGCCCACCGCGCCGGCGAGATCATCGCGGAGCTGGTGCAGGAGCCCGACCACGCGCCGCCTCAGTCGCTGCTCGATCGGGCGACGTGCGTGGCCGCCGTGCCCAAGGTGGTGCAGGCGGGTCTCGGGTTCGGGGGAAAAGTCGGGTTTGGCCTGGTGAGTTGCCGCACCCCGGCCGGGTGGAGCCTGCCCAGCTTCGTGGGTCTGAAGGGCGGGACCATCGGGCTCCAGATCGGAGGGCAGGCGGCGGACGTCGTGCTGGTCTTCCTCAACCGCGACGCCCCACGCCTCATCGCATCCTCGTCATTCGATCTCGGCGGCCAAGCCTCCGTCGCCGCCGGACCGGTGGGCCGCAACCTATCCGCTGAGACGGACTACAAGCTCAGCGCCGAGATCTACACCTACTCGAAGACGAAGGGCCTATTCGCCGGGATCAACCTCGCCGGCACCAAGTGGGAGATCGACTCCAAGGCGAACCACGCCGTGTACGCGGAGGCCCGCGCTCGCGACGTGCGCGGCCTGCTGACGACCGGCGGGAACGGCGGCCCCGCGTTGGTGCAGCCGTTCCTTGCGAGCTTGCAGCTGCACATCGGGCCGCCGAAGCCGTAGGTCGCGGCGCCCTCGACCTACTGTTTCACCCAGGTCGACCGCAGGTCGTACGTCACGGCATAGACCAGGCGGTTGACCAGCTGCCCGTACGCGTCGTTCGGGTCTTTCGCGGAGAACACCGGCTCCCCATCCACCAGCGCCAATCCCCCGACCTTCTCGGTGGCGGCCGCGCTGGAACGCCACAGGGTGCCGCCGGACTTGGTCGACAACAGCTCCACCGACAGCTCGGCCGAGACCGTCGCCTCCAGCCGCGGCACCGCCAGCCGCACCAGGCCGCCGCTCGGCTTCACGTTGGAGACCTTGAGATGGCCGAAGAAGACCACGGGGACGCCGCGCTCTCCGCCCAGCGCCTGCGCCGCGGCGGGGCCGAGCTCCGTCGCGTGGGTCCGCCGCAGCACCGAGTCGGCCGCACCCAGTTCCATCACCTCGATGCCGGTCTGGGCGGCGAGCATGTACTCCGAGAAGCGCCGCGTGGCGAACTCGTGCAGCGAGCCTTTGGCGTTTTCGGCGGTGAAGGTGACGAGTCCGATCTGACCGTAGGGCACGAGATTGAGGCGCGGCGGCACGAGGACGCTGTGCGACGCGCAGGCCAAGCCGGACGCGATGACCAGGAGCACGCCGGTGACGAGGCGCACGGATAACGAGGACGAGCCGTTCGGTTCGGTCATCGTGGACACCTCGGGCACAAGTGGTTTGCGACGCACCAACATAACAAAACGGTCGTGACGCGCCATGCGGGCCGGCGGCGCCGTGCGGGGCACCGGTGCTAAGTCGCACCGTTCAGGCGGAACTCCGCGACTTGGTACAGCGTTTGTAACAGTCGCGTTTCGGATGGCACCAAACCCGGTTGACTGACGTTCCTGTGGTAGCTATGCTGCGACCCATGGCGAATACGAACTGCTGCCTGCTTAATGCGCTCGGGGTCAACGCGGTGTGCTCACCGCTCGTCCGATTGCGTGGGATGATGCAGTAAGATCGGCAGGCGCAGCGCCGCTGCGAACGCCCCCACGCCTCGGTGTAGACGCGTGGGGGCGTTTCGTTGATCCGAGGTTCCCAGTGAGGAGACATCCAAGATGATGGCCAAGGAATATTTGCTGGCAAGTGATTTCGATCAGACGTTGAGCTTCAACGACTCGGGGATCATCCTGAGCGAGATCGTCGGCATCCCGGGGTTTCGCGAGAAGGTCGCCGGCCTCTCGCGCACGAACCTCATCCAGCAGGGAGGGGAGCTGGCCTACCTGCTGCGGCACGATCCGGACTACCGCGCCGTACGGCGGGAGCACCTCGTCGAGGCGGGGAAACGCATCCGCCTGAAGCACAACATCCCGCTCCTCGTCCGCCTGCTGCAGGAGGGGATCGAGGGCCACCGCTTCGCCTTCTACGTGATCTCCGCCGCCCCCGAGGAGGTCATTCAGTCGGCTCTCGAGGGCATCGTCCCGCCCGACCACGTATACGGCACGCGGTTCGAATACGACCGTTCGACGGGCGAGATCCGGTCGATCACGCGAGTCGCGGCGGGATACGGCAAGGTGGCGGTCCTGGACGAGCTGCAGGCGGCGCTGCAAGTGGGCTCTGACCGGATCGTCTATGTCGGGGACGGCAGTTCCGACGTCCACGTGATGCTGCACGTCAACCGGCGCGACGGCTTCACCATCGCCGCGTCCGAAGCCAAGCTGGTCGCGCAGATCGCACGACGCACCATCATTGGTGACGACGCGCTGAGCGTGCTGGTGCCCGTCCTCGAGGAGATCGTCGGCATGAATGCGGCGCGCATCCGCGCGTTTTTCGAGGAGCACGGCCTGGCGATCCAGGAGTGGGACAGAGTCCGGACGGATTGGCTGACCATCGGTCAGAGCGCGTCCGACAACCGCGCGGTCGCGACGGAGGTCGCGTCCTAGGATGCAGCCGGCCGCGGGCGACGGCCTAGCGGTCTTGCGAGCGTGAAACGAGGGGCCCAGCTGCGGCCCCTCGTGTCGTATAGCTCTCTTTCACTCCGGCGACGCCACCCGCGAGGCGCTACACGCCCTCGGGATCATGCCCGTTGCCGCTGCCATTGCCATTGCCGAGCACCTTGGAGCGTCCGCCCGTGACGGCGAGCCAGCGCCGCCGCATCGCCGTCAGGTCGTCGAGCTGCTGCCGCAGCTTCGCCACGTCGGCATCCACGAGGTGGATCCGCCAGTCGATGTACTGCTCGGCCTGCTCCGGCGTCCAGTCCGCAGGGCCGGTAAAAATCAGCCGATCTTTGGATTCGACCTCCTGCCTGAGTTGCGCGTCCTGCGCTTCGAACACGTCCATCTTTTCCAGGACTTCCTTCCGTCCCATGAGATCCAGCTTACGACCCATGCGGTCCTCCTCCAGCGTGTAAGAGCGGTTGAGCCAGGGCGCGTGGTCGTGGGATTGCTTGCGAGAGTCGTGGGTGACTGACTGGTACTATGACAACGCTTCATGTTCTAATCGACAGCTGTTATAATATCTAGAGTTGGTATATCTCGCAAGGAGGGGGACCATGGCCCAGTATCGGGGCCAGCACGTGCGCTACCGTCGGAGGGGCCTGCTGCGGCTGCGGTTGCGGCAACTGCTGGAGACACGGGGCCTGACGCCCTACGGGCTCGCCAAGTTCACCGGTCTCAGTTTGAACACGATCTACCGCCTCACACGGCGTACTGGCCGGTTCGGCCTCATCCGGGCCGACACGATCGAACGCCTGTGTGGCGCCCTCCGCGTGCCGCCCAACGAGCTGTTCGACTACCAGAAGCCGTCCGCACCACGTCGCTAACGCCGCGGTGTAGCTGCGGCGTCCGCGCCACACCGCAATAGCGTGCCGATGTGTGACGCGGCGCTCGGTCCCTGAGGTATTCATCTCCAGGAGCTCACTTTCTCAAGGGATCACTGCCGAGCGAGGCGTCCCATGACGACCTGGACGTGGCTTCGGGGCGGCGCAAGCGCCGTCCGCATCTCGATCCTGTTGCTGTTGGCCCTCACCCGACCGGCGCCGGCGCAACTCATCTCGATCAAGACGGTCCCGATCGCCCAAGGCGACCAGTTCGCGATCTTTCCGTCCAACAATTTCGGGATGGGCGGCGTCTCGATCGCGTTGGCCGACACGCTGCTCGATCCCTTCGTGAACCCTGCAAAAGGGGCGCGGCTTGGCGCGGCGCGCTTCTTCAGCGCGCCCACGATCTACGGCATCTCACAGGGGGCGGGCGGCGGGCGCACGTTGCCGCTCGCCACCATCGCGTCGTCGGACGTCTGGTTCGGCGGGCTCGCACTCGCGCTGCAGCAGGTCGACGCCAGCAAGCCGCCGTTTGACCAAGGCGGGGGGGTGGTGTTGGCCACGCCTCTACCTTCGGGCCAGGTGGCGCCGGCCCTGCCCACCGTGCCGCGGCGGCCGGACTCGTACGGCAACCAATACTTCTTTGCGATGGCGGGTCGGCGGGTCCCCGGTGCTCGGCTCGCGCTCGCCGGCAGCGCGCTCTGGGCCAGGCTCACCGGGGTGGACGGCGTCGATCTGCTGTACGCCGGCAGTACAGGGCTCAAGCAGTTCGGCCACGCGCTCGACCTCCGGCTCGGGCTCCTGAAGGAATGGGCCGGCGACCGGTCGCTCGAGGCGCTGGTGCTGCACAACCGCTTCGGGATGACGCACGACGTGACCTACGTCGACCAGTTCTGGGACCCCGCCACGCAACAGTTCTCCTTGCGACCCAGGTTCGAGAACAACCACGATCAGACGAACACCTGGGGGCTGCATGTCGAGTACGCACGCCCGCTCACGGCCTCGGGCTGGCGGATCGGGTGGCTCGGGACCGTGAACCGGATGTCCCACCCCAAGCTCCCAGATTACGAGCTCGCCAACGTCGCCGTGATCCCGCGCGACCCGGGACACTCGTCCGCCTACAACGTGGGCGTCGGGCTGTCCAAGACTCGAGGGCCCATGGCGTTCGCCATCGACGCGATCTACGAGCCGATCTGGAGCTACACCTGGGCCGATGCCGCCTCACCGGTGCTCACCGCGCGGGGCGACACGATCCCGGTGGGCGGCAAGACCATCGAGAACCATTTCCGCTTCTCGAACGGGCTCATCCGCCTCGGTCTCAGTCGTGACGTGGAGCTGGGGCCGCTCGGGAAGGCGGCCGGACTGCAGCTCGGTTTGATGGTCCGCTCCATCCGCTACCGGCTGGCGCAGTCCGACAACGTCCAGGCCGTTGGGCACCGGCTGGAGGAGGGGTGGGTCGAGTGGACGCCCACCTGGGGGCTCAGTCTGCGCTTCCCGGATCTCGAGATTCGCTACCGCGGGCGCGTCACTCACGGGACCGGCCGGCCGGGCGTGCAAGCGCCAGGCTTCTTCCCGAGCGGTCGCGATTTCGCCGTGGCGGGAGGCGGCATCCTGGTGGCGCCCAGCGGCCCGCTCAGCCTCCAAGGAGTCAACACCACCACGCACCAGATCTCGATATCGCTCCCGCTGCGGTGAGCGAGGAGGCACCATGACGACACACCTCGTCCGCACGATCTGCCTCGGCTTGATCGGGCTCGCGGCGGGCTGCGACGGGATCACGCCGCCGGAAACGCTGCCGGCGCCGCTCGACACCGATCTGCGGCAGAGCATCGCGCGCTGGGGCGTGGTCCCGATCGGCCCGATGCCCGCTCAGAACCCGGCGCTCGTCGATCTGGGTCAAGCCCTCATGTTCGATCCGATCCTGAGCGGCAACCGCGATATCGCGTGCGCGACTTGCCACCTGCCGGCCCAGCACGCGGCGGACGGCCTGTCACTGGCGATCGGCACCGGCGGCAGCGGGCTCGGGCCAGGGCGGACGCTGGGCCCAGGGCGCGAGTTCGTCCCGCGCAATGCGCCCTCGCTGCTCAACGGGGGACTGGGCCTTCCCTATTTGTTCTGGGACGGCCGCATCTCCCGCCTCGGATTCGGCCCCGGCCCCGGCCCCGGCGGGTTCGTGACGCCCGCGGGCGCGGCCCTCCCCCCCGACCTGCCGAGCATCCTCGCCGCGCAGGCGATGTTCCCAGTGGTGGAGCGCCGCGAGATGCGCGGCGCGCTCGGCGACCGCGACGTGCTCGGCAACCCGAACGAGCTGGCGCAATTGGGCGATAGCCAGTTCGCCGGGATCTGGCAGGCGGTCATGCAGCGCCTGTTGGCGATCGAGCAATACAAGGCGAAGTTCGCCGCGGCCTTCCCGACCGAATCGCCCGGCACGCTCGGCTTCCAACATGCCGCGACGGCGATCGCCGCGTTCGAGATGCAGGCCCTCACGAAGACGAACTCCCCGTTCGACCGCTACCTCAACCGGGACGACGCGGCGCTGACCTCACAGGAGAAGCGCGGTGCGGTGCTCTTCTTCGGGAAGGCGCAGTGCTCTACCTGTCACAACGGCCCCTTCCTCGGCGGGCAGGGCTTCTCGAACGCCGGCGTACCGCAGATCGGACCGGGGACGGGCGCGGCCGCGCCGTTGGACCTGGGGCGCGGCGGGATCAAAGGCAACGACTTCTACAAGTTTGCGTTCCGCATCGCCCCGCTGCGCAACGTCGAGCTTACGGCGCCCTACATGCACGACGGTGCGTTTGCCACGCTGGAGGCGGTGGTACGCCACTACAACGATGTGCCGCTCGCGTTGCGCACCTACGACGTCTCACAGCTCGCCCCGGAGCTCCGCGCCGCTTTCCACGGCGACGCGACCACGATCGATACCGTGCTCGCAACGCTGGACGGCCGGCTCAGGAGACCGCTGGGGCTCACGGAGGACGAGCAACGCGACCTGGTGGCGTTCCTCAACTCACTGACCGATCCGGCGGCGCGTGACCTGAGCTCGCTCGTTCCCGCTGCGGTGCCGAGCGGCTTGCCGGTGCAGCACTGAGGGCGTAGAGGGGGGCTACGCCGGCCGCAGCTGGTCCTTCACGGGGAGCTTGCGGATACGCTTCCCCGTCGCGGCGAAGATGGCGTTGGCCACCGCGGGCATCACCGCCGATGTCCCCGGCTCGCCGACGCCGCCCGGTGCCGCCGTGCTCTGGACCAGATGGACTTCGATCACGGGCGCCTCAGGGAGGCGCAGCACGCGGTAGTCGTTGAAGTTGTGCTGCTCGACCCGGCCGTTCTTGAGCGTGATCTCGCCCCACAGAGCCGCGCTGATCCCGAAGATGATCCCGCTCTCCATCTGTGCTTTGACGGTGTCCGGGTTCACGATGGTGCCGCAATCCACCGCGCAGACCACGCGGCCGACGCGCACGTCACCTTGCTTCGAGACGGAGACTTCGGCGACCTGGGCGATGTAGCTCCCGAAGGCGTGTAGCAGGGAGATCCCGCGTCCGCTTCCCGGCGCCAAGGCTCGGCCCCACCCGGCTTGGAGCGCGGCGAGTTCGAGCACCCCCTTAGCGCGCGGTGATTGATCGAGCAGGGCCCGTCGGTATTGGAACGGGTCGTGCTGCGTCGCCGCCGCCAGCTCGTCGATGAAGCTCTCGACCACGAAGATGTTGTGCGTGGGCCCGACACCGCGCCAGAACGCCGTCGGAATGCTCGGCGGCTCTTGCCGGACGTACTCCACCCGGATGTTGGGAAGCGCGTAGGGCGGCTCGGCGGCCCCTTCCACCGCGTCCACATCGAGCCCCTTGACCATGGCCACCAGTTGGTGCCAGCCGGCCGCACGCATCACCCGCAGCGTCTTCGGGAAGAGCTCGCTCGTCACCCGTGCCATGATCGAGGAGCCGGTGACGCGGTGCGACCAGGCGATCGGCGTGCCGCGCTCGTCCAAACCGGCGGCGATGCGGTCGTAGTAGTACGGCCGGTACATGTCGTGCTGGATGTCCGCTTCGCGGGTCCACACGACCTTCACGGGGCCGGCGACCTGCTTGGCGATCTCGACCGCCCGGACGATGAAATCCACCTCGAGCCGCCGGCCGAAGCCGCCGCCCAGCAGATGGTTGTGGACCAGCACGCTGTCCTTCGGCAAACCGGTCACCTTGGCGGCCGCCGTCTGGGCGAACGTCGGTACTTGGGTCCCCACCCAGAGGTCGCAGCCGTCCGGGCGCACGTGCACGGTGCAATTCACCGGCTCCATGGTCGCGTGCGCCAGGAACGGCACCTGGTAGATCGCCTCGATCTTCCGGGCGGCGCCCGCCATCGCTTGGGCGACGTCGCCGTCCTTGCGTGCGACCACACCAGGTTTCTGTGACGCCGCGTCGAGCTGCCGCACTATGTCGGCCGTGGTGAGCTGCGCGTTCGGCCCCTCGTCCCAGCGGATGTCGAGCGCCGCGACGCCCTGTTGCGCCGCCCACATGTGCTCCGCCACGACTGCGACGGCGTCCGCGAGGCGCACCACCTGGTGCACGCCCGGGATCGCCTTCGCCCTCGAATCGTCGACGCTCGCCAGCTTGCCGCCGAACACCGGACAGACGGCCACGGTCGCGACCTTCAATCCGGGGAGCCGCACGTCGATGCCGTACTGCGCCTTGCCGTTGACCTTATCGGGGGAGTCGAGGCGCTTGGCGGGCGTGCCGATGAGCTTCCAGTCCTTGGGATGTTTGAGCGGCACGTCGCCCGGCAGGGACAGCGTGGCCGCGCGGTCGACCAATGCGCCGTACGCCAGTGTGCGGCCGGTCGGCCCGTGGATGACCACCCCACCCGTCGCGTGACAGGAGCTGGTATCGACGTTCCACGTTTGCGCCGCGGCGGCCACCAGCAGCGCGCGAGCGCCGGCGCCGGCGCGGCGCAGCGGCTCCCAGTTGCCACGCACCGATGTCGAGCCGCCCGTCTCCTGGACTCCGAACAGCGGCTCGGCGTACAGTGCGTCGTTGGGCGGGGCGTGCTCGAGCCGGACCTGGCTGAGCTCCACCTCCAGCTCCTCCGCGAGCAGCATGGGCATGGAGGTGTAGGTCCCCTGGCCCATTTCGACCTTGTGCATAATCAGCGTCACGCGACCGTCGCGGTCGATGCGAATGAAGGCGTTGGGTGCAAACGGACCGTCGTTCCGGACTCGCGGAGGGAGCGGGGAGAGCGGGGGGAGCGTGAAGCCCAGTAACAGTCCGCCGCCGACCGCGGCCCCGGTCTGGAGGAAGGTCCGCCGGGAGAGCTCGCGACGCATGGGGTCAGTCTCCTGCCGCATGCTTGATCGCGGCGCGGATGCGTGGGTAGGTGCCGCAGCGGCAGATGTTACCCCCCAGCGCCGCGTCTATGTCGGCGTCGGTCGGGTGCGGCTTGGTCGCGAGCAGCGCCGCGGCGGACATGATCTGGCCGGACTGACAGTAGCCGCACTGCACCACGTCCAGGTCGAGCCACGCCTGCTGCGCCTTCCTGCCGCCCGGCGTTTCGCCGATCGCCTCGATCGTGGTGATCTGCTTTGCGGTAGCCGCGGCGACGGGGGTGACGCAGGAGCGGACCGGCCGGCCGTCCAGATGCACCGTACAGGCGCCGCACAACGCCATGCCGCAGCCGAACTTGGTGCCGGTAAGGCCGATGACGTCGCGCAACACCCACAAGAGCGGCATGTCGGTCGGGACGTCCACCGTGTGGGCCGTGCCGTTGATCTTCAGCGTGACCATTTGTGCCGTCCTCCCCCCAAGAGCGATCGTCATTTTTGCACACCGCCAGCGACGGGTGGTTAGCTCCCGGTCGCGAACCGCACGGCACCCAGGTCGCTGAGCCCGACCAACGTGGTCTCGAGGTCGGTGGCCCGCAATCCGGCCTCGCGCGCCAGCTGTTCCAGCGTCTTCCGGCCGTCGGCGAGCTCGACGACGCTGGCGACCGCGGCGTCGGCGCGCGCGACCGTCACACGTCCGTGGGGCGAGCGGGCGATCAGCAGCTTCACAGGCTGCGCCGGCGCTTGCGGTACCTCGACCCACGACTGCAACAGCCGGGGGAGTACCGCGGGCAGGTCATACGCCAGGTCCAGCAGGGCGGTGCCTTCGACTCTCTCGGGAGCGGACGGCTCCCTGCTCCCGGCAGCTCGCTCGTGCGCGCTGTCCCGCCACATCCTCGGCCCGGCCTCCGCGATCATCATCGCCTCCTCGTAACGCAGCAGATCATTCAGATAGGGCAGTTGGGGAGGGGGAGGGGGAGGGGGCGTGACTTCTTTCACGTGCCGCACCGCGAGCCCGGCGACGTCGCGTGCCGTCTCGCGGCTGCCCAACACCGCGGTCGCGAGCAGCGCGTCGAAGTCCGCGCTCTTGAGCACCGCCTCGGGGCACCGGCCGGTGACGCGTGCCAGCGCGCGTGAGTACTTGAAGAAATGGACGATCCGCTCGTAGTAGAAGTGGCGCGCCAGGAACCGCGCGAACCGCTCGAGGCGGCCCGGCTCGACGAGCGCGCGGTCGCGCCACTCGCGCGACGCGCGAAACGGCGCGTCGGCGAGGGCGCGGAGCACCAGATCCTGTAGCTCGCGGTCGCTCACAACGCCTCGCGGATCCGCTCGACGCTCTTGAACAGCACGTCGCTCGTGAGCGACGGCGCGAAGGCGTCGAAGGTCACGGCCTTGGCGGCAGGGCACCGGCTCACCGCCAGTGCCGTGAAATCGAGCATCTCGTCGGTCGGCTCGGCGGGCGCGATCCACGGCCCCTCGAGATCCCGGTCTTCCTCCACGCCCGCCACGTGCAGCTCGACGACTTGCTCCAGAGGAAACTCCGCCAGCCACGTCGCGGGCTTCACCCCGCGGTAATGCGCTTCCAACCAGACATGCGGCAGGTCGAGTAGAAAGCCGGCCCCGGTTTGGTCGAAGAAGCGGCGCAGCCACACCGGCTCGGGCAGCTGGCTCGCCTTGACATCGAAGAACCCGGGGATGTTCTCCATTACGAGCGGTTGGTCGAGCCGCGCCTGCAGCGCCTTCGCGTTGGCGACGAAGCGGCGGAGGAATTCGTCGGTGTACAGCGGGGGGAAGACGTAGTTGATGTTGTAGCGGCCGTCTTCGGTGTGCAGGCATTGAAAGTGCTCGGCCACCCACGGCGTGCGGTACAGCTCGGCGAGGGCACGGGCGCGCGCGATGGAGCGCTCGTCGAGCGGCTCCGACAGCTGGCCCAGGTAGTCGTGCAGCAACAGCGTGTAGCGCGCCTTGATGGCAGGCCAATGCGGGTCGGTCGGCGCAGGAGGGTCCGCCATCGCGAGGTGGTCGATGCCCTGGGCCCGCGCGAGCTCCGCTCCGAGGTGCGGATTATAAAAGGCACCGACCATTAAAGGCGCCATCGGCACTCAGCCTTCAGCCAGTCCCTGTTCGACGAGCTGGTCTACGAACACCTTGACCTGTGCCGCGATCATCGGCTTGTCCCCGCGGTCGGTCCACTCGGCCGCGATCGCCTCGTAGCGGGTCTTCCCGTCCAGCCGCTCCGCGATGAACCGCTCCCGCTCGCCCCACGTCCGGGCGGCCTCGGGGAGCTGCGGCGTGGGGCGCGCCGGGCGAAAGACATCGGCGACGATGGCGTCGATCGCACGGCCGACGTCGGGGGTCAGGGGTCGGGAGTCAGGGGTGAAGGTCTCGTCCACCTGAGCCGCGTTCTTCGCGCCGGCCAGGACGATGCTCACGTCCGGCCGGGCGCGCAGCCAGCCGAGGGCGAGCCCGATGAGCGAGAGCCCTTCGCGCTGCGCGATCGGCAGCAGTCGTTCGATGACGCAGCGCCGCCGCTCGAACTCCCGGCCCTTGAACCAGTAGATCTGGCGGCGATGGTCGCCCTCGGCGAATTGAGGGGGCGGGGGCGCAGGGGGCGCAGTGTACTTCCCGGTGAGCAGGCCGGCGGCGAGCGGTCGGTAGGCGAGAAACGCGAGGTCTCGGTCTCGGCACAGTGGCAGCTCGCGCTCCTCGACGTCGCGGTCGAACAGGTTGTAGGCGGCCTGATAGGTCGCGAGCGGCGCGATGGTGAGCGCCCGTTCGAGCTGCAGGTGCGTGGCGTTGCACAGGCCCAGCGCGAGCGCCTTACCCTCGACCTGGAGCGTATGGAGCTTCTCGAGCCGCCACTCCCAGCGCTCCAGCGGCTCGTGCAGCTGGACGAGGTCCACGTAATCGCTGTCGAGGCGGCGTAACGAGCCTTCGAGCGATGCGCGCGGGTCGTCGCGCGGGCCGACCTTGGTGGCGATGGCGACGCGCGCCCGGTCCGCCTTGAGCGCTCGGCCCAGCAGCCGCTCCGATTCGCCGGCGCCGTAGGACGGCGCGGTATCGAAGAAGGTGACCCCGCGCTCGACGGCGTGCCGGATCGCGGTCGCGCGCTCGCGCTGGTCCCCCGCAGCCCCCCATCCGGCGCCCCCGACCGCCCACCCGCCGAACCCCAGTCGTGTTTCCGCGCCCAGGAAACGCGAAAGGGGCCCGAGATCGGCCCGGGCCCCTTCGTACATCCAGCCGATCTCCCTCAGGAGTGGCAGGTGGGCTGCAGCTCGCTCGTCTCGACGATCTCGGGACGATGACAGCTGGGCACCAGCTCTTGAGTCTCGACGATCTGCATTGGATAGTCCTCCCTGCTTGGGTAAACAGTCGACGGCTGATGAGACTACCATAACGGGTTGCCGTCACACCCGTCAACCGATAACTCTGAGCCGTGATCGCGATCCACTCGCTGCTGACCGAGAACGAGCTCGCCGACGAATTCGTCGCCGCGTTTCAGGCGCGACGCTTCGCCGAAAAGTTCTTCTACTGGTTTCCGCTGTCCGTGCGGGCCTGGCTGGCCCTCTGTTCGGACGGCGCCTACCGCAATTACGTGCGGTCGCGCTCCCTCATCGCCCAGTCCGCGGACGACCTTGCACGAACGGTCAGCCCTGGTCCGCTCGAGGTCCTGAGCCTAGGCTCGGGGCAGGGGGACAAGGATCTGCTTCTCATGAACGCGCTGCGGCAGCGCGGGGTTCGCGTCTCCTACGTTCCCGTCGACACCAGCCAGGCCCTGCTCGAACTGGCCTGCCAAGGTGCGATGGGGGCAGGACTTCCGGCGCAGGGTATCAAGGCCGACTTCACGCGCCCCGATCACTTGGCGGCGCTCGCCCCCGCTCCCGAAACACCGCCCCGCCTCGTCCTGCTGCTCGGCAACACGCTGGGCGCCTTCGACCCGCTCGCGGAAGCGCGGGAGCTGCGCTCGCTGCTGCGGCCGCACGACTCGCTCATCGTGGACGGCGAGATCTACGCCGCCCAGCAGACCGTCGCGGGCTACGACAACCCGCTCAACCGCCGCTTCGCCTGGGCGCCGCTCGTCGCGGTCGGCATCACCGAGCAAGATGGCGACCTCGTCTTCGAGGACGGGGTGGATGCCCGCCTCCCGGGCTTGCACCCGCTCGCCAAGCATTTCCGCGCGACGCGCGACGTCGCCGCGCGGATGGGCGGTGAGTCGCTCACGCTCTCCGCCGGTGAGCGGATCGACCTAAACCACTCCTATAAGTACGACGCGGCCACGTTTCTCCGGATTCTCGCCGACGCCGGATTCGCCGTGCGGTGGCGCGGCACCAGTGACGACGCTCGCTTCCAGATGGTCCTCGCGGGCCCGGCGTGACCGCGGCGCTCGAGGTGCGGGGGCTCGGGTACGTGCTTCCCGCCGGCCGCAATCTGGTGGAGAACGTATCCTTCACGGTCGGTGCTGGCGAGACCCTCGTCCTGCTGGGGCGGAGCGGGTCGGGCAAGACGACCACCCTGAAGCTCATCAACCGCTTGCTCGAGCCCACCGCCGGGGAAGTGCTGGTCGCTGGGGAGCGAGCGGCCGGTCTCGAGCCGACGCGGCTGCGCCGCCGCATCGGTTACGTGATCCAGGAGGTCGGGCTGTTTCCCCATTTCACCGTGGCGCGCAACATCGGGCTCGTGCCGCGGCTGGAGCGGTGGCCGGCCGAGCGCATCGCGGCGCGCGTGCACGAGCTGCTCACGCTCGTGGGGCTCGACCCGGCGGCGTTCGTCGCCCGCTACCCGGAGCAGCTCTCCGGCGGCCAGCGTCAGCGGGTCGGCGTGGCGCGCGCCCTCGCGGCCGATCCGCCGCTGCTGCTGCTCGATGAGCCGTTCGGCGCGCTCGATCCGATCACGCGGGTGGAGCTGCAGCGTGAGTTCCGCGGCCTGGAGGGCCGGCTGGGCAAGGGGATCGTGTTCGTGACGCACGACGTGCGGGAGGGGTTGATGCTGGGGACGCGGATCGGGCTGATGCAGGGGGGGCGGCTGGCGTTTCTGGGCACGCCGGACGAATTCCGGGCGTCGACGCAGCCGGAGGCCGTGGCGTTCATGAGCGCGGCTGACCCCGGGCCGGCGGTCCGGGGGTAACCGAGGCACGATGGGCCTCCTGTCCTTCTATTCCCGCAACTCGGCCGAGCTGCTGGGACTGATCTGGCAGCATGTCTACCTGGTCGCAGTCTCCACCGGCGCGGCGATCCTGGTCGGCGTCCCGCTGGGCGTCGCGCTCACGCGTCGCGCGGCGTGGCGCGCGCCGGTGCTCGGCCTGGCGAATGTGTTCCAGACGATTCCCAGCCTCGCGTTGTTCGGGTTCCTGATCCCCGTATTCGGGATCGGGGCGTGGACGGCGATTACCGCGCTGATCGTGTACGCGCTGTTGCCGATCATCCGGAACACCTATACCGGGATCGCCGGCGTGGACCCGGCGGTGCGCGAAGCGGGTCGGGGGATGGGCATGACCGACGGCGAGTTGCTGCGGCTGGTCGAGCTGCCGCTCGCGGCCGGCGTGATCCTCGCGGGCATCCGCGTGGCGACGGTGGTGAGCGTGGGGGTGGCGACCATCGGTGCGGCGATCGGCGCGGGCGGGCTCGGCGTCTACATCTTCCGCGGCGTGGCGACGGTGGACGATACGCTCATCATGGCCGGCGCGCTGCCGGCCGCGCTCCTGGCCCTGGGGGCGGATGCGGTGCTGGGGTTCGTGGAGCGGAGGCTCGCGTGGCGGTAAGGGGGGGGGTCGTGTCGCTCATCGCGCTCGGCTCGCTGCTGGGCGGCTGCGCGCGGCGCGACCGCGTCGTCGTGGGCGCGAAGAACTTCACCGAGTCCGACCTGCTGGCCGAGATCGTCGCGCAGCAGGTGGAGCGCCGGCTCCACGTGCCGGTGCAGCGGCGGCTGCACCTCGGTGGCACGTTCGTGTGTCATCAAGCGATCATCGCCGGACAGATCGACCTGTACGTCGAGTACACCGGCACCGCGTTCACGGCGGTGCTCAAGCACGCACCGGTAGCCGACCGCGACAGCGTGTTCCGCCAGGTGGCGAGCGAATACGCGCGGCAGTTCGACCTGCGCTGGCTGGCGCCGTTCGGCTTCAACAACACCTTCGCGATCCTGGTGCGCGGCACCGACGCCGCGCGTTACGGGCTGAAGGCGATCTCCGACCTGAGCAGGGTGGCGCCGCGCTGGCACGCCGGCTTCGGGTACGAGTTCCTCGAGCGTGCCGACGGCTTTGCGGGACTGTCCCGCGTCTATGGGCTCCGTTTCGCCGCGCCGCCGACGGCCATGGATCTCGGCCTCACCTATCGGGCGCTGGCGGACGGGAAGGTGGACGTGATCGCGGGGAACTCGACCGACGGGCAGATCGCGGGGCTGCACCTGGTCGCGTTGCAGGACGACAAGGGTTACTTCCCGCCTTACGAGGCCGCGCCGGTGGTACGGGCGCGCACGCTGGAGCGGTTCCCCGGGCTCGCGGCGGCGCTGGAGGAGTTGCGAGGGAAGATCTCGGACGACGAGATGCGAGGCCTCAATGCGGCCGCCGACGTGGAGCACCGGGACATCAGGACCATCGCGCAGCAGTGGCTCGAGACACACCTGCCGTGAGCGCGCGCATCATCCGCACCTATCTCCTCATCACGGGGCTCTTCAACCTGGCGATGTCGCTCATCTGGGGTATCGACACGCTGTTCAAGCTCCACGCCGGCTTGGACATCTTCCAGGTGATGCTCACCAACGCCGCGTTCACGCTCGGGAACGTGCTGTTCGAGATCCCGACCGGTGTCGTGGCGGACACGCTGGGTCGGCGGGTCTCGCTGCTGCTGTGCTTGGTCACGCTGTTCGCCACCACGCTGCTGTACGTGGCGATCGCGCGGGAGGGCTGGGGCTTCTGGCCGTTCATGTGGGTCTCGGTGTTCCTCGGGTTGGGCTACACCTTCTACACCGGGGCCGTGGACGCCTGGCTAGTGGACGCGCTCAAGGCGACCGGTTACACGGGGCCGCTCGAGGCCGTGTTCGCGCGGGGCCAGATGGTGTTCGGCGCCGCGATGCTGCTGGGCACGCTGAGCGGGGGCGCGCTGGGCCAGATCAGCCTCGCCCTCCCGTATTTGGTGCGCGCGGCGGTCGTCGTGCCGCTGTTCGCCCTGGCGTGGTTCGCCATGCGTGAGGTCGGCTACACGCCCCGCGCGTTGCAGCTTTCACGGGTGCCCGCTGAAATGCGCCGCGTGTTCGTCGAAGGCCTGCGGTACGGCATCCACCATCCAGTGGTCCGGCCGGTGATGCTCGGGTCCCTCGTGACGATGACGTTCATGATCTTCGGGTACTATAGCTGGCAGCGCTATTTCCTGGACCTCCTGGGGCGCGAGGCGGTGTGGGTGTCGGGCGTCATCGCGGCGCTCATCTCCCTGACCCTGATCGCCGGGAACGCGCTCGTAGTCCCACTGTCTCGGGTCGTGCGCACCCGCACCGCCATTCTGATGGGCTCGATCGTCGTCCAGGCCATCGCGATCGTGCTGTGCGGGCTGCTGCGCGATTTCTACGTGGTAGTAGGTCTCTACCTCGTGTACGGAGTCGCGCTGGGGGTGGCGATGCCCGTGAAGGCGGCCTACTTGAACGCGCACATTCCTTCGGAGCAGCGGGCCACCATCCTGTCGCTGGACTCGTGCTTCGCGAACCTGGGCGGCGTGGCGGGCCAGACCGGCTGGGGCTGGCTGGCCAAGCGGCGTTCCATCGCCGAGGCGTGGGTCGCCTCGGGCGCCACGTTGCTCTTGGGGGTGCCGCTCCTCTGGATCGCGCGGCGAGCCGACGGAGAACTGGACCGGTTCGAGGCTACTTCGCCCTGAACTTCGGCAGCTCGGCGCGATGGCGCTTCACGAATTCCTCGTAGATGTGACAATCGGTGTAGTCCCGCATCTCGCTGATCTGGTCGCCTCGGAACCGCATCACGACGCAGGTGCGCTGGTCCAGCACGTCCTCCGAGGCGCTCTTGAGCCAGCTCCGCTCCCGGATTTCCACGATCACGCGCTGCTCGGCGTCGTACCAGTCGCGCCACACGTCCTCGTAGCCCCAGTCGGCTGCACCCAGGCCGGGCTCGCGGTTCCACAGCGCATCGAGCACCCGCTCCCGACCCCGCCACTCGCCGCCGATCGGCGGCACCCCGGCCACCCAGTACGCGATGTCGTCGTGAAACATCTTTCCGACCGCTACGCGATCAGCGGCGAACAGCGCTTTCTCGTACGCTTTGGCGATATCCATCCGCCTGCTCATACGATCGCCTCTTCCGGGTTGGCCAGGGGACTCGCCTTGCGGCCGGCCCGCTCCATCGGCTTCTCCATCATCGCGTGGTTCTGCTCCAAGATCTTCCAGAAGTCGAGAGCCCGCTCCACCAGCTCACGCGCCGCCTCGCGCAGCGCCTCGCTCGCTTGCACCTGCCGCACGTTGTTCTGCATGTCTTCGGCATCCCAGCCGCGCGAGTGCGCGATGAAGGGGAACGGCGGGAACACGAAGCCGAGCTCGGACCAAAAGGTGAATAGGCCGCCGGCCACCGCTTGGATGTTGTCCTGTCCGCCGGTGATGATGAACGCCGCGACCTTGTTCTTGATGAGGCGGTTGTTGTGGATGGTGATTTGGTTTTGCACGCAGTTCAGCCGCTCGGCCAGCTTGTAATAGAGCGCCGAGGCATTGCCCCAGCGGATCGGCGTGGAGATGATCACCACGTCCGCCCAGTGTACCAGCCCTTCGTACACCGCGCTGAGCTGATCCTCGGGGTCGCGCTCCGTGATGGCGCAGGGCCAGGTGCAGGCGTGCGATGCCTTCGAATAGTTCCCCTCGCAATGCTGAAACTTGAGGTTGCGCAGCTTAATCAGCTGCGTGTCGGTCTTGAGCTCGCGCGCCATCTCCATGGCGTGCTCGAGCAGCGCATCGGAGGTGGAGAAACGCGGGTTCCCCCCGTCCATCGCCGTGGTGGAGATGCCGAGGACGCGGGGCGGCGCCCCGGGAGTCTTGGGATGCGCTTCGAGCAGGTGGGACGGTTTGTGCTTCACGAGCCTGCGCGGCATGACGGGCGGCGTCTGCACGTACACCCCGTCGGCGCGCTCCTCGACCGCGAACGAGGGTACCTGCTCCTCGTCGTAGCCCGCCGGCCCTTTTCCCGTGACCACGCTGTACTCCCAGCCGTGCCAGGGGCACATCACGAATTCGCCGCGAACCCGGCCCTCGCACAGCGGCCCGCCCTTGTGGTTACAGATGTTCGAGATCGCCGTGAAGCGGCCCTCGTGTACGAACACCGCGATTTGATGGCGCTCCAGCTTGATGGAGAAGGGCACGCGCGCGAGCAGCTCGTCGCGGAGCCCGAGTCGGTGCCACGTGGCCATGGGCGCTCCGGAAGGAGTGGGGGTCTCGAACATACCGCCCCACGTACGCCGCGGAACCCACGGTCGCGTTTGTCAGGCCAGCGGGTGGCTCGGAAGCCGGTTGGCGCCCCTAATTTGGTGGCACGGAGTAATCGAGCGGCAGGCGAACCAGCGCCCGCACGGCCCGACCCTGTATGCGAGCCGGGCGGAACAGCGCAGCCAGCGCCCATTGGCTGGTGGACCGGTTAAAGCCGGGACTGGGGGTCTGGACGATCTTGATCGAGCTGGGCTCGACCCGACCCGTCGTGTCCACCACGGCCACAAGCACCACGCGGCCCTGGATCCCCGCGGCTCTGAGGAGATCGGGATACGAAGGCGGACCCGAGAGCAGCTCCGGCCGCTGCTCCACGACCGATTCCAGGTACACCTCGTTGCCGTCGGGCACGACGCCGTTCGCGCGGCCGCCCTCCACGCCGCTGCCCGAATAGTCCTTCGGATCGAAGCGCTCGTGCAGGTCCACCGGCGGAATGTTGCTGGGAATCTCGGGCGGCACGACGATGGTCTGGAAGCCCCGCAGCGGCACTTCGAGCTGGAGTGGCTGCTCCTCGGGGGGTTTCGAGTGCTGCTGCGGCGCGAGCACTACGACCGTGGTATCCAGCCTGACGGTGGTGTCACCGCGGGCGGCGTGCAGCGTGCCGTACACCGCTGCGGCGATGACGCCGGCGTGAATCGTGGCCGAGACGAACCCGACGCTGAAGATTCTCCGCTTGTCCGTCTTGCGGTCGGACTCGAGTAGCGTGGGAAACACGGCCGTCCTCCGTGTTGGGTGGCGCGCAGCATGACCAAGGTGGGACGGCACCTCCGCTGGCCTGCGGAACTGTAAGACGTGCCGGCCCCCGCAAAGGTTGCAGCCGCACTGTCCGGGGTGTGTCAAGCGGTGCAATTTGGGTCATGACCAGTGCAGCTCCGCCGCCGGCGCGGCGTTGGCCGCCCTCCGTCATCCCGCTCGTCCTCGTCAACGCCATCCCTCTGGTTGGCGTCCTCGCCCATCACTGGACGGTCTTTGTCGTCCTGCTCCTGTACTGGTGCGAGAACGTAGTCGTGGGCGCGTTCAACGTCTTGCGCATGGTGTGCGCGTACCCGCAGGTGAGCATCGCGTGGGTGGGGAAGCTCTTTGTGATCCCCTTCTTCATGGTGCACTTCGGGATGTTCACGTTCGTGCACGGCATGTTTGTTCTCAGCCTGTTCGGCGGAGGGCAGACCCACGGAGGCGGGGGCGGCGGATCGGGCGTGCCCGCGCTGATCGAAGCGGTTCGTCAGGCCAAGCTCGGCGTCGCGGTGGTGGCGCTCGTCGCGAGCCACGGGTTTTCCTTCGTCCACAACTATCTCGCTAACGGCGAGTACCGTCACGTCCAGCTCACACAGCTCATGACGCAACCGTACCGGCGTGTGGCCGTGCTGCACATCACCATTCTCGGCGGCGGCTTGCTCGTGACTGCCCTTGGGTCGCCGCTGCCGGCCCTGGTGGTCCTGATCGTGCTGAAGACGGCGCTCGACGGGCGTGCCCATCTGGCCGAGCGAACCAAGCTCGCGGCGAGCTAGCGCGTCACGACCAGGACGTCGATCTCCACGTTCGACGGGTACCGCGCGGTGTGGTAGACCCGATGCACGCGGGCCTTGTAGTCCTCCGCGCGCGCCTTGAAGATGTTGGGCACGAAGGTCTGCGGATTGCGGTCGTACAGCGGGAACCAGGTGCTCTGCACCTGGACCATGATGCGGTGGCCCTTCTGGAACGTGTACGCCTGCTGGTGCAGGTCCACCGTGAACGGCTGAATCGCGTTCGCGGGGATCGCTTCGGGGTGCTCCCAGCTCTTGCGGTAGCGCCCGCGCATGATGTCCCCCGTCACCATCAGCTCGTAGCCCTGCATCTCCGTTCGGCCCGGCACGGTATCGGGATAGACGTCGATGAGCTTCGCCACCCAGTCGGCATCGCTGCCGGTGGTGGAGGCGTAGAGGTGCGCGACGACATCGCCTGCGACGGTCACGGCCTCGGTGAGCGGGAGGGTCTGCCAGGTGAGCACGTCCGGCCGCCCGTCCACGAAGCGCTGATCCTCGGTCTCCCAGCGCCGCCAACGCGAGGGGCGCGAATAGGTGAGCTCGACCGGTCTGGGGCGGTACGGCACGGGATGGGCCGGGTCGGATGTGAACTGGTCGCTCCCCTCAGGGCTGGTCGGCGGGTCGAACGACAGCGCGCCGTCGGCACGGAAGTACAGCCGGCGGTGCGCCGCGTCCGCCGGGGGCCACTTGTCGAAGCTACGCCAACTGTTGGTGCCGGCGTCGAACAGCCACGCCTTGGGGAAGCGGCCGTCTCCTTCCCCCTTGAGCCAGTACGCAAACCAGCGCGACTGGAGCTCCCGGTACTCTAGGCCGGTGGCACGGCCGAAATGAATGTTGCCCAACGCGGTGCCGGAATCACTGGACCACTGACCGTGGTACCAGGGACCCATCACGAGGTGAGTGAGCCCCGCGGTGTCGGTGCGCTCGAGCGCGGCGTAATGGGCGAGCGGGCCGTACTCGTCCTCCTGATCCCACCAGCCTCCCACGACGAGCGTCGGCACGGTCGCGTGCCCCATGTAGCGTGGCAGGGCGCGGGCTTGCCACGCCGAATCGTAGGTCGGGTGCGCTTCGAAGCGGCGCCACGTCGGCCACCGGTCAGCGCGGGCCGCCTGGGCGAGGGCGCCCAAGGTCGGGAACGAGCGATACCACTCGTACAAGTCGTAGCGGGACGGCGACGGATCTTCGCTCGCGTCGGATGAGGACTCCATGCTCCAGGTGTATTCGGTACCGTAGCTGAGCCGGAACGCCCCCTGGTGGAAGAAGTCGTCGCCCATCCAGGTGTCGCCCATCGGCGCCTGGGGTGAGATCGCCTTGAGCGCCGGGTGCGGGCCCATCCCCGTGACCGCCGTGAGCCACCCGGGATATGACACGCCGATGGTCCCGACCTTGCCGTTGTTGTTGGGCAGGTTCTTCACGAGCCACTCGATCGTGTCGTACGCATCGGTGCTTTCGTCGATACTTTGCGATCCCAGACGGGGCGGACGATTCATGTCGAACGTCCCCTCCGAGCCGAACCGGCCGCGAATGTCACCGAACACGATGATGTAGCCATCCAGGCCGATCTCCTTGGCGTGACGCGCGACCCCGATCGCTCCGTTGGCGTTGTACGGCGTGCGTTGCAGGAGAATGGGGAGCGGTGCGGCCGCGCCACGCGGGGCGAAGATCACGACGCGAAGCTTGACGCCGTCGCGCATCGGAATCTTCGCCTCCGTGCGCGCGTAGGCCGAATCACCGGCGGTGGGCTGCTGCGCGGGCGCGGCCGCCGCGGCGAGGGCGGCGCTGAGCGCACCAGCGATCAGAACGAGGGAACGACGCATGCCGGCTCCGGGAGGACGGGAGGGGTACGATGCCGCATGATCGGGACGCGGTCCAGAGTGTGAGCCACGCCACATTTCAGGGCGACGTAGCACTCCGGCAGCACCCGAATGGGGCTCAGCGGGTGCGCTGATCGGCTGCCGGATTTCCACCTAACATATTCACGGGAAACGTGATAGAGATCTCGCCCGGCGCCGGTATGCTGTCTGCTAAGCCCGGTCGCCATGCCCACACCCGTTCGCCAGATGACCACGCCTCCCCACTCCTACGCCGCCCGACTGGAGCAGCTCGCGCACCTCCACGTCCCCGAAGCCGAGGCGGAGCGGTTGTGGCGCGACCTGTCCCGGCACCGCCGGGAGTTGCTGCGGCGCCTCGGCCGCGACGTCGGAGAGCGGGTCGCGTTGCTCGACTTCCTCCTGAACGTCCACCCGCAGCGCGTGGACGCCACCATCATCGAGACGACCGCCCTCGACGCGATCGAGCGCCGCGCCATTTCCGACGCGCTCACGGGTCTATACGATCGCGGCTACTTCGAGCACGCGCTCAAGCGGGAGTTGGAGCGGTGTCACCGCCATGGCAACCCGGTCTCGTTGCTACTGCTCGACCTGGACGGGTTCAAGGAGATCAACGACGAGTTTGGTCACCGGGTCGGCGACAAAGTGCTGCAGGCGTTCGGCGAGCTGATCCTCAAGCATCTGCGCGGCGCGGACGTCCCCTGCCGCCTGGGCGGGGACGAGTTCACGATCATCCTGTCGGACACCGCGCAGGCCGAGGCCTGCACGGTGGCGGAGCGGTTCCGCGCCGACGTCGAATCATGGTTCGAGACGCATCCGGTGTGCGGTCAGTTCCTCGAGGTGACGGTCAGCGGCGGCATTGCCACCGCACCGTGGGATGCCAGCGGGCAGGACCAGTTGTACGCGCTGGCGGATCGCGCGCTGTACGAAGCCAAGCGGCTCGGGTCGAACCGGATCGTGACCACGAGCGGCACCGCACATCCCGGCACTCCAGCCGCCGCCTGACCGTCGCTACCAGATCTGCGCCCTGAGGCTGTCGGGCCGCACCATCGGGTCCCCGGCCCCGCAGTGGAACGCCTGGCTGAACTCCGGCAAGTTCGACAATGGTCCCATCACGCGCCAGCGCGCCGGCGCGTGTGGATCCACGGTCACCAGGTTGCGGAGGTACTGGTCGGTCGCCTTGGAGCGCCAAATCTGCGCCCAGGCGAGGAAGAAACGCTGCTCGGGCGTCAGGCCGTCGATGTCGGGCGGCCGCGGCTTCCCCGCTAGCGAACGCTGGAACGCGGCATAGGCGATCTTGAGCCCCCCCAGGTCCGCGATATCCTCGCCCAGCGTGAGCCGGCCGTTCACGTGGGTCGCGCTGTCCACCACCGTGTACGAATCGAACTGCTTCACCACGAGCCCCGCACGGTCCTTGAAGCGCTGGCCGTCCTCGGGCGTCCACCAGTCGCGCAGGTTGCCGACGGCGTCGAACTGCCGCCCCTGATCGTCGAAGCCGTGCGTCATCTCGTGTCCGATCACGGCGCCCATCCCGCCGTAGTTCACGGCGTCGTCGGCGGCGGGGTCGAAGAACGGTGGCTGCAGGATCCCCGCGGGGAAGGTGATGTCGTTGAGCGACGAGTTGTAGGAGGCGTTGACGGTCGGCGTGGTCATGCGCCATTCGTCCCGATCCACGGGCCGGCCGATGCGCTCGAGGTTGCGCGCGGTGGCGAAGGCCTGGGCGCGGGCGACGTTCCCGATGAACGGGCCCCGGTCCACGACGAGCTTCGCGTAGTCGCGCCACTTGTCGGGGTAGCCGATCTTCTTGCGGATGGCGCGCAGCTTGCCGAGCGCCTGCGCGCGGGTCGCGTCGCCCATCCACTCGAGCGTGTGCAGCCGGTCGTCGAGCGCGGCGATGAGGCGGTCCACCATCTCGAGCGCGCGGTGCCGCGCATCGGGGCTGAACGTCTCCCTGACGTACGCCTGACCGAGCGCGTCGCCCATCAGGAAGTTTGCGGCCTGCACGCAGCGCTTCCAGCGCGGCTGCTGCTCCTTCACGCCGGTGACGGCACTCTGGAACCGGAAGCTCTCGTCCACGAACGGCCGGGACAACCACTGGGCGGCCTGGCGCACCAGATGCCACCGCAGGTACGCGCGCCAGTCAGCGAGCGGCACGGCCGTGAGCAGGCTGTCCGCGGCGGTGAAGAAGCGCGGCTGGCCCAGGTTGATCGCGTCGGTCTGGGGCGCGCCGGCGTCACGCAGAAAAGCGGCCCAGGCGATGTGGGGTGTGACCGAATCCGCCGCCGCGAGCGACATCTTGTGATAGTTGGCGTTCGGGTCGCGTCGCTCGACCCGGGTCAGCGACGCACGGGCGAGCGTGGCTTCCAGCGCCAGCACACGCTGAGCGGTCGAGTCGGCGGTGCTGGGCCGATCGCCCAGCAGCTGGAGGGTCGCCGATACGTAATGGAGGTATGCCGCGCGCAGCGCCGTCGCCGCCGAGTCGGAGCGGACGTAGTAGTCGCGGTCGGGGAGCCCCAGCCCGCCCTGCGAGGCTGCGGCGATCGTCATGGTGCTGTTCTTGAAATCCGGCGCGCCGGCGAAGCCGAACAGCGCGCTCGAGCCGCGGCGGTGCGACCGCGCGATTTCACGCACCAGATCGGCGCTCGACGGGATCGCGGCGATGCGAGCGAGGTCGGCCTGCAGGGGGCCGGCGCCCGCCTGCTCCACGGCGCCCGAGTCCATGCAGGAGGCGTAGAACGCGCCGAGCTTGTGCTCGGTGGTCCGTGGGACCGCCGGGGCCGCCGCGGCGAGCCGGTCGACGATACGATGCAGCGTCTCGTTGTTGCGCTCCACCAGCTCGACGAAGCTGCCGTAGCTCGCGTACTCGGGCGGGAGCGTCGTGCGCGCGAGCCAGCCCCCGTTGGCATAGCGATTGAAGTCCTGGCAGGGCGCGCACGTAGTGTCGAGGTTCGCGGGGTCGAGTCCAGGGTGGCCGCTCTGGGCCGGAAGCGCCCTCACGACGCAGCACGCGACGGTCGCGGCGAGCCAACGGGAAGTCGCTGACAAGGGGAAGCCTCCAAGAGGGGAGTTCTGTAACCTACGCGGGGCGGCGCGGTGGCGTTTACATCGCTCGGCCGCTGGCGAGGGGTGCGACCCGCGGTGCAGCTTATAGGCCCGACTATGCCCTATCGCCCGGCGGATATCCGGTACGATGCCATGACCTATGAGCGCTGCGGCAAGAGCGGTGTCCAGCTCCCCGCCATCTCACTGGGACTGTGGCACAACTTCGGCGGGGTCGATCGCTTCAGCAACTCGCGCGCGATGGTACTGCGCGCCTTCGATCTCGGCATCACCCACTTTGACTTGGCCAACAACTACGGGCCCCCGCCGGGGTCCGCGGAAACGACCTTTGGTCGCATCCTGCGTCGCGACCTCGCATCGTACCGCGATGAGCTGATCGTCTCGACCAAGGCCGGCTGGCCGATGTGGCCCGGCCCGTACGGGGATTGGGGCTCCCGCAAGTACCTGATCGCGAGCCTGGACCAGAGCCTGCGCCGCATGGGGCTCGAGTACGTGGACATCTTCTATCACCATCGCCCCGACCCGGACACCCCGCTCGAAGAAACGATGGGCGCGCTCGATCACGCCGTCCGCAGCGGGAAGGCGCTGTACGCCGGGATCTCGTCCTATTCACCGGAGGAGACTCGTCGCGCCGCGCACTTGTTGCAGACGCTGGGAACCGCGTGCCTCATTCATCAACCCAACTACAGCATGTTCAACCGCGCGCTCGAGGGCGGGTTGCTCGCCGTGCTGGGCGACCTGGGGATCGGTTGCATCGTCTTCTCGCCGCTGGCGCAAGGGTTGCTCACGGATCGCTATCTCTCGGGTATTCCTGCGGACTCTCGTGCCGCCAAGCCGCACGGCTTCTTGAAGCGCGAGCAGGTGACGGAGGAAGTGCTGGCGCAGGTGCGCCGGCTGAACGAGTGCGCCCGCGCCCGCGGCCAGACACTGGCGCAGATGGCGTTGGCGTGGGTGCTGCGTCATCGCGAGGTGACGGCGGCGCTGATCGGGGCCAGCCGGCCTGGCCACATCGAGGACGCGGTGGCGGCGCTCGACAAGCGGGCCTTCAGTGACGACGAGCTCCGAACCATCGACCGGATCCTGGCCGGGAACGTGGGGTCTTAACGTTACCGCCCCGGGGGCGTCCACCCTCTTTACAGGTGTCGCCACCCGGTCCAGACCGTCCAGGAGGATGCCCTATGCTGCTCACCCGCCGTCTCCGCCGGCTCGCCGCCGGCGTCGCGGCTGCCGCACTCGGCGCCGTGGCCGCTTGTACCACCGACAGCACCGCCCCCGCTTCTTCCGGCTCCAATAATTCCGCGCTGAGTGCCCCGGAGGCGAGCCTGCTCGGAGAGGCCGTCGCCGCTGACGCGCAGAGCGTGCTGGACGGAGCCACGCTGTCGGGCGGGCTGTTCCTCCCGGGCCTGGCCGCGCCGATCGCACCGTTCGCCTCGGGCACGGCGTTCTGCATGCCCACGCGCAGCCCTTCGCCACCAGCGAACTCGGACGCGGATCCCGTGCCGGACTCCGTGCGGATCGCGTTCAGCGCCTGCGCCTTCGCGTCCGCGACCGAGGCCGACACCGTGCGCGGCGCGATCGACATCGTCGATCCCACGCCCACCACGACCGACCGCTCGGTGAAGACGGTGTTCACCGATTTCTCCTGGGTGCACGTGCGCGATGGCAGACGTCGCTCGCTCGAGCTGAACGGCACGCGCGAGGCGATACGCGACGCGTCGGTGATCTCGCTGATCGAGAAGGACTTCAGGAGCACCTACACCTTCCCCGACGGTAGCACGTCGAGCCACGACCGCACGTGGAACAGCACCTTCACCGCGGCGACCCCCGGCTCGATCCAGCCCGACGCGCCGCTGCCGAGCGGCACGCTGAGCATCGACGGCACGTCGACGTGGACGCGCGGCACGAACACCTACTCGCTGGCCGTGTCCACCGATCCGGTGCTTCACTTCAACGCGGCTTGCACCGTCCGGCCGAAGTTCGACGCCGGGACGCTGCACGTGACGGTGACGCGCGGCAGCACCGCGTCCAACGTGACGATCGCGTTCACGGCGTGCGGCCAGTACACGGTGACGCGGTCCTAAGGCCTGCGGTCCCGACGTTGACGAGCCCCGCGGTCGCCCGGCGATCGCGGGGCTTTGCGTGTGGTGCGGCGCCGCTGCAGGTTACGACAACCCCCCAAACCGAGGATCCCATGACGCAGGCCGATCACGACCGGCAGATCGACTATGTCGAGTTCGTGGCCACCGACATCGCCCGCACGAAGCAGTTCTATCAGCAGGTCTTCGGCTGGCGGTTCGAGGACTACGGACCCGATTACACGAGCTTTCAGGACGGTCGCTTGAGCGGCGGCTTCGCGAAGGGGTCGACCGTGCGGGCCGGCGGACCGCTGGTCGTCATCTACGCCTCCCGGCTCGAAGCGACCGAGGCCAAAGTGAAGCAGGGGGGTGGGAAGATCGTGAAGCCGCCGTTCACGTTCCCCGGCGGCCGCCGCTTCCACTTCACGGACCCGAGCGGCAACGAGTTGGCCGTGTGGACGGACCAGTAGGCGGCCAGGGCGTTACCCGCTGGCTCCGGTGTAATGCTTGAGCGCGGTCCGCCACAGCAGCCGGGCGAGCGCGAACACGATTGCCGCCACCGCCGCCGCGGCGAGCCCGATCTCGGGCCCGAGCCGGCCGGTGAGCGCGGACGCGGGGATGGTCGTGGTCCACGCGATCGGAATCAGGTACACGAACAGGAACCGCAGTGCCTCGGGGTACGCCGAGACGGGATAACGCGCGCCCTCGTACACCGCATCGAACAGCACCGATAAGTTCTCCACCGACACGAACCAGAACGCGAGACTCATCAGCACGACCCAGATCGAGTAGACCACGACGCCGGCGGAGGCGAGCGCCACGACGAACGCCCCGAGTTGGAGCAAGCCCGGCGTCCGGCCGAGCCGGTGGAGGGCGTAGCCGGCGAGCGCGAGGCCGAGCACGACGTCGCTGAGGCGCCAGATGTCGAGCCGTCGGAACGAGACGAACCCCTGCGCGTCCACCGGCTTCGCGAGCACGAGATCGAGGCCGCCGCTGCGGACTTCTCCGGCCAGCCGGCCGATCCCCGGCCGCAGCACCGCTTCGATCAAGCCGGTGAGCGCGTTGAACACACCCAGCAGCACGACGACTTCCCAGTAGTCCCAACCGCCCAGGCGCGTGGTGCGGGAGAAGAACACCGCCAGCGTGAGCAGCGCGGTGCCGATCCAGAACAGCGTGCCGAGCAGGCTCGCCACGAGGTTGGCGCGGTACTGAAGCTCCTCAACGACGTTGAGACGCCAGAGGGCGATAAGAATGCGGATTGCGGATTGCGGAATGCGGATTGTCATGGCGAGTGTCGTGCCTCGGAACCCGCTTCGTGGCTCGAGTCTCCCCTGCCAATCCGCAATCCGCAATCCACAATCGTCAATTGCATTGTCTCATCCCCCCACCGCCCCGTAGCGCCGCAGACCCCGGGTCCAGGTGAAGCGATACGCCGCGACCCAGACCCCGAGCCACACCAGTTGCCCCGCGAAGCCGTGCGCCACCGCCGCGCCCTGCGCGGCGCCGGTGAGGAGCTCCACGGGAAACGCCAGCATGTACGGGAACCACAGGACCGCGGCGACGCCCGCGACGGCGGGCGGAAGCAGGGCGAGCGGCGCGAGCCGGCCCGAGAGAAACAGCGACACGCCCGCGTGCAGCTCCATGATCGCACTCGCCCGCGTGGTCCAGAAGGCGAAGAGGCCCGTCGTGAAGCTGATGAAGAAACGCATCGCCGCGGCGAGCAGCACGGCGAGGGCGGTGAGCGCCCAACGGGCGGGCGCGAACGGCAGCCGCACCGCCGGCCACACCAGCGACGTGAGCAGCCACACCACCAAAATGACGCTGGCGGTGCGCGCCTTGTAGGCGATGTTCTCGGCGACCGCCTCGTGCGCCGGGTGCAGCGGCCGCGCCAGTCGGAAGTTCAGCTCGCCCTCGCGGATCCACCCGTCTAGGTACCAGGAGTCCCAGGCGATCGTGAGCTGGTTCACCAGCATCAGGGCGAAGAAGTAGCGGGCAAAGTCGGCGCGCGCGTAGCCGGCGATCTGCCCGTCGCCGGCGATCGCCCACCAGATGCCGAGGGCGACCGCCGGCTCGGTCACGCCCCACAGTAGCCACAGTACGATGGACGCGCGGTACTGGAGATCGACCAGCCACGCGTTGCGGAGCAGCGCGGCGTACTGGCGGATCACTCGCCCTCCTCGACGCCCTGTGCGAACGCCAGCCGGATCACCTCCTCGATCGGCGGGTCCTCGATCGAGAGGTCGGCGACGGGAAGCGCGGCGAGCAGGCGCGCGCTGGTCGCGGCCGCTTGCTCCCGCGGCACCTCCAGCACGGCGTTGGGGAACCGGAAGCTCTTCACCGCGCCGAACGCGGCGAGGGCCTCGGCGGTGACGCCGTCGGCGAGGACGAGCTCGATCCGCTTGGTGCGCGCGATCCGCGCCACGAGCGCAGCCAACGCGCCGTCGTACAACAGCCGCCCGCGGTTGATGATGAGGACGCGCGAGGCCAGGGCCGTCACGTCCTGCATGTAGTGCGACGTGAGGAGCACTGTCGCGCCGTGGCGGTCGCGGTACTCGGCGAGGAACCGGCGGATGGCCTCCTGGGCGGTGACGTCGAGGCCCAGGGTCGGCTCGTCGAGAAACAGGATGGAGGGACGGTGCAGCAGGGCGGCCGTGAGCTCGCACTTCATCCGCTCGCCCAGTGAAAGCTGGCGCACCGGCTTCTGGAGCAGGTCGTCCAGCTCGAGTAGCGCGACCAGCTCCGCCAGCCGCTCCCGGTAGTCCGCCGCGGCGATGCCGTAGATCGCGCGGTTCAACTGGAACGTCTCCTCGGGCGGGAGGTCCCACACGAGCTGCTGGCGGTTGCCGAGGACGAGGGCGATGCGCCGTTTGAACTCGGGTCCCCCGCTCCACGGCCGGAACCCGACCACCTCCACCCGCCCGCCGGTGGGGAAGAGTAAGCCGGCGAGCATCTTCAAGGTCGTGGTCTTGCCGGCACCATTCGGGCCCAGGAACGCCACGATCTCCCCAGCGTCGATGGCGAAGCTCACCTCACGCACCGCGTGGACATCCCGGTAGCGCGGCCGCACCAGCGCGAGCAGCGCGCCCTTGAGGCCGGGGTCCCGCACCTTGACTTGGAAGGTCTTGCTGAGCCGATCGGCCGTGATGGCGGGCGGCATACTGGGAGAATGTAGCGCCCCGCGCGGGCCCTCAGCGCGCCAGGGTTTCGAGGGCGGCCTGGAGACTACTCGCGTCTGTTGATTTGAGCGAGCTCGCGATGGCGCGCTGCGCCTGGGCGAGCGCCCGCATCCCCCTGGCGTAGGCCCGCTCCCCGGCTGGCGTGAGGCCGGCGCGCACGCTCCGACGGTCGTCCGCGTCGGCGCGGCGCCGGACCAGCCCGTCCTTCTCGAGCCGATCCACGATCTGCGTGATGTTGGATCGCACGCAGCGCTGGTGCTGAGCCAGCTCGGAGAGCGGCAGCGGCTGCTTCGCCTCGGCCAGCAGTCGGAGCAACCCCAGCTTGGCCAGGGACAGCCCCAACGGGCTCACGGCCGCTTCGAGCCGCGCCTCGACCGCTCCCGCGGCTCCGAGGAGCGAGAAGACCAGCGCGTCGGGGGCCGGCGGGCGGCGCGGGCGCTTACGCGCACGGTTGTTCATGAATGAAAATAATACCGCGCCGCCCGCTCGGGCACCTACACGCCCGGTGGGGACGCCCGCCGCGCGTCCAGGCTCAGCGGGCCCGCGCCAAAATGCGTGATCAGCAGCGCCGCGCCTAGCATGGACACGTTCTTCATGAACATCGCCATCTGCATCCCGCGCATCATCGGGTCGGGCACCGCCCAGAAGTTGTGCATCGTGAGCGTGACCGGCACCAGGAACAGCACCAACAGCCACGCCCCGAATTTGGCCTTGTAGCCGAGCGTCACGCTCAACCCCCCGAGCGTGGCGATCACGCCCGACAGCGGGACCAGGAACGCCGCGGCCGGCACTCCCTGCTGGGCGGCATATCCGATGTAGGCTGGGGAGAAATGCCCCAACACCGTCGTCAAGAAGATCGCGGAAAAAAGGAATCGACCTACGGGGACGAGGTAGACCACGGAAATCTCCTTTTCGATGGTGGGAGAACGAGTCAGGAAGACAGCGCGCCGAGGGCGTTTTGGAGGCTCGTCGCCTCGCCCGCCTCGAGCGCTCTCACGATGGCGCGTTGCGCGCCGGCCAGCGCGCGTACGCCCTTGGCATGCGCCTGCCGGCCCGCCGGCGTGAGCTCCGCCAGGACACTGCGGCGGTCGTCGAGATCGGCGCGCCGGCGGACCAGACCGTCGTTTTCCAGGCGATCGACCAGCTGGGTGATGTTGGAGCGCACGCAGTGCTGGCGCGCGGCGAGATCGGACAGGGGCAGCGGCTCCTTCGCATCCGCCAGGAGATGCAGCACCGCGAGCTTCGCGAGCGACAACCCGGTCTGGCTCAAGGCCGCTTCGAGGCGTGCCTCCACCGCGTCGGCCGCGCTCAGGAACGAGAACACGAGGGAGTCGGCCGCGGGTCGGCGCGCGCCGTCTCGGGAACGCGTACGCATCGCCCGATTATGGCTCATTGCTTGGCGGCGGGCCACCCGGCGCCGACCGCGCGATACAGCTGCACCGCCGCGACGAGCTGGTCCCGCTCCGCCTGGGTGAGGGCGAGCTCCGCCCCGAACAGGCCACGCTGCGCGTCCAGCACGTCGAGGTAGCTCGACACGCCGTTCTGGTATCGCATGGTGGCGAGCTCGAGCGCCCGGCGCAGCGCGATCACCTGGCGCTCCTGCGCCGCGCTGCGATCCTGGGCGGTGCGCAGTCCCACGAGCGCATCCTCCACTTCGCGCAGCGCCACGAGCACCGTCTGCTCGTAGCGCGACCGCGCCTGCGACGCCCGCGCCTGGGCGATGTTGACCTGCTCGCCCGCCCCGGGCCGGCCCTGGCTGAACAGCGGGATCGAGACGCCGGCGAACGCCTGCCAGATGTTCGTCCCGGAGCCGAACCACTTGGAGAACTCCGTGCTCTGCGTGCCGTACTGCCCGGTGATCGTGAAGGTCGGCAACCAAGCGGCCTGCGCCACACCGATCCGCGCCGTGGCGCCGCGCAGGGCCGCTTCGGCGCTCCGGACATCGGGGCGGTTGCCGAGCAGCGCCGAGGGCACGCCGGCGGGGACCGGGATGCTCGCCGCCATCTCCGTGAGCGCGCGGCCCCGGCGGATGGCGCCGGGGTTGTGGCCGACCAGCACGCTCAGGGCGTTCTCCTGTTGGGCCACCTGCCGCTCCAGGTCGGCGACACTCGCCGCGGGAGTCGCGACATCGGCCTCGAACTGGCGCACATCGAGCTCCGAGATCAACCCGCGGTCGAGCCGCTGCCGGGCGAGCGCGAGCGTTTGCCGCCGCGAGTCGAGCGTGCGGCGGGCGATCGCGAGGTTCAAGTCGGCCGCGCGGAGGTCGAAATACGCGGTCGCCACGTCGCCGATCAGCGACAACTGCAGCGCGCGCCGGTCTTCCTCTCGGGCCACGAGGTCTGAGCGCGCGGCGCTGGTGTTGCGGCGCAGCCGGCCCCAGAGATCGAGCTCCCAGCTCAGGTCGGCCGTCGCCCGGTACGTGTCGTAGGTGAACGACCCGAACGTGCCGAACACCTGCTGGTTGCGGCCGGCCTGCCCGTTGGCCGTCAGCTCGGGCAGCAGCACGCCCCGCGTGGCCCGGTACTGGGCGCGGAACTCGTCGACCACGGCGAGCGCGGTCCGCACGTCGCGGTTCGCCCGTAGGCTTGTGTCCACGAGCTGGCGCAGCACGGAATCCTGGATCAGGTCGAGCCACTGCAGCGCTGCGCCCGAGTCCCGGCGCAGACCCGGCGACGTGGTATCGTACGCGAACGGCACGCGCGCCGTGTCAGCCCCGGCCGGCAGCAGCGTGTCGCGGGCGGTGCGCAGCGAGTCGTAGAACGACCGCAGCGAGTCTTCCGACGCCGCCGGCCGCCGCCAGCCGTCGGGCATGCCGACGGCGGAGCGGCGATAGCGCGGCCCCACCGCGCACGCCTCCACGAGGGCGATCAGCGCGACGGACGCGAGCAAGACGATGCGGCGCATGTCAGTCGCCCTCCACCGCGACCGGCGCGGCCTGCGGGACGACGGCACTCGCACCGCGGCGGAACAGGCCCCGCTCGCTCAAGCCCCGAATCACTGCGAAGAACAAGGGGATGAAGAAGATCCCGACGGCCGTCGCGACCAGCATCCCGAAGAACACGCCGGTGCCGATCGAATGGCGGCTCGCGGCCCCGGCGCCGCTCGACGTGAGCAACGGTGCTACACCCAGGATGAAGGCGAACGACGTCATCAGGATCGGCCGCAGCCGCTCGCGCCCGGCCTCGAGGGCCGCTTCCTTGATGGAGCGACCTTGGGCCCGCAGCTCGTTCGCGAACTCGACGATCAGGATGGCGTTCTTGGCCGCGAGTCCCACGACGACGATCAGGCCGATCTGCACGTACACGTCGTTCGGCATCCCGCGTAGCCAGACACCCAGCAGCGCGCCCAACGTGCCGAACGGCACGGCCAAGAGCACCGCGAACGGAATCGACCAGCTCTCATACTGCGCCGCGAGCACCAGGAACACCATCACCAGGCCGAGCGCGAACACGAGCCCGCCCTGGCCGCCCGAGGCCCGCTCCTGATAGGACTGGCCGCTGAAGGCGTAGCCCACGCCCTGACTGCCGTACTTCTCCTGCACCAGCCGCTCGACCGCGTCGAGCATCTGGCCGGAGCTCTTGCCCGGGGCGGGCGCGCCAATCACGAGCGCCGAGGTAAATCCGTTGAAGCGCGTCAGGACGCTCGGCCCGGTCTGGAACTGCGTGCGCGTGAGCGCGGAGACGGGCACCATGTGCTGATTGGGAGCGCGCACGTACAGGCGGCCGATGTCGTCCGGCGTCTGGCGAAACTTGGACTGCGCCTCCGCCTGCACCCGGTACGTCTTCCCGTACAGGTTGAAGTCGTTGATATAGAGGGTCGAGAGGAACGCCTGGAGCGTCTGGAACAGGTCAGTGAGCGAGATCCCCAGCGCCTTGGCCTTCTCCCGGTCCACCTGGACGTAGAGTTGCGGCGTGTTCACCCGCAGCGTCGAGTACACGCCCCGCAGCTCGGGGCGCCCGTTGGCATCGCGCGTGAAATCATTGACGAGCCCGGCAAACCGCTGCACGTCGTTCACGCCGCGGTCCTGCAGGTTCATCTCGAGGCCGGCGTTCGTGCCCAGACCGATGATCTCCGGCAGATTGAACGCGAACCCGCGCGCGTTCCGCATGCCGAACAGATAGCCGTTCGTGGCGCCGAGCACCGCGTTGATCTGGTCCTTCCGGGACGTGCGCTCGTCCCAAGGCTTCATGTTGACGAAGATGATCGCGGCGTTGGTCTGGTTCGCGTTTTGGATGAAGTCGAGCCCGACGAGTGCCACGACGTGATTCACGGCCGGCTGCTGCTTGAGGAAGCCTTCGATCCCGCCGACGACCTGCTCGGTCCGCTGGCGCGACGCGTCGTCTGGCAACGCGACGAGCATCGCGAAGTAGCCTTTGTCCTCACTTGGGATGAACCCGCTGGGCACGCTGCGGATCAGCACGACGACCAGCGCGACGACGACGCCAAAGGCGGCGAAGAACGTACGCGGCCGGTCGATCACGCGGCCCGCCGCGCCGAGGTAGCGCTCCGTGACAGTCCGGAAGCCACGGTTGAACCGTCCGAAGAATCGCGTCGACAAGCGCCCGAGCGCCGACGCTGTCGCGGCCGGGCCTGCGGTGGCGGGCTTGAGCAGCACGGCACACAGCGCCGGCGTCAGCGTCAGGGCGACAATCCCGGACAGCACCACGGCGACGGCGATCGTGATGGCGAACTGCCGGTACATGAGGCCCGTGATGCCTCCCAGGAAGGCCACGGGGACGAAGACGGAGCACAGCACCAGCACGATCGCGATCAGGGCCCGGCTCACCTGGCGCATCGCCCGGTCCGCGGCCACCGCGGGCGACACGCCCTCGGTTGCCATGATGCGCTCCACGTTCTCGATCACGACGATCGCGTCGTCCACCACGATGCCGATCGCCAGCACCAGGCCGAACAGCGTGAGCAGGTTGATCGAGAAGCCGAGCACCTGCATGCCGAAGAACGCACCGATGACGGAAACGGGCACGGCGAGGACGGGGATGAGCGTCGCCCGCCAGCTCTGCAAGAAGAGGAAGACCACGAGGGTCACGAGCAGCATGGCCTCGAACAGCGTCTTGACGACTTCGTAAATGGAGGCGGTGATGTACGGGGTCGTGTCGAACGGCACCGACCACCGGACGCCGGCGGGAAAGCCCTTGGCCAGCTCGCCCATGCGCTGCAGCACCGCCCGCTTCACCTGGAGCGCGTTCGCTCCCGGTCGCAGGAAGACGAGGAACAGCGCCGTGGGCTTGCCGTCGAGCCGCCCCACGACGTCATAGTTGCGCGCCCCCAGACGGACCTCGCCGATGTCGTTGACGCGCACCAGCGAGCCGTCCGGCCGCCCCCGCACGATGATCTGCCCGAACTGGGCGGGGTCCGTGAGCCGGCCCGCGGTGACCACGGGGATCGTGAGCTGGGTGCCCGGCGGCGAGGGCTCGCGCCCAATGCGCCCGGCTGGGTTCGTGGCGTTCTGCTCTTGAACGGCGCCGGCGACGTCCGACACGGTCAACCCGAGCTGCGCCATGCGGTCGGGGTCGAGACTCAGGAGCATCGAGAACTCGAGCTGTCCCACCGTCTGCGCGTCGCCGACGCCCGGCAGGCGCTTGAGCTCGTCCTGGACGTAGATCTTCGAGTAGTTGCTCAGGTATTCGGCGTCGAAGCGCGGGTCGTCGGCGGTGAGCGCGCCCACCACGAGGATGCTCGTCTGGCGCTTCTGCACCGTGATCCCGTTGCGCACCACCTCCTGCGGCAGCTGCGGCTCGGCGAGCGCGATCTGGTTCTGCACGTCCACCGCCGCGAGGTCGGGGTTGCGCGAGACGTCGAAGTAGACCGACAGGTTCATGACGCCAGCGCTCGAGTTCGACGACTTGAAGTAGAGCAACCCGTCGAGCCCCGACAGCTGCTGCTCGATCGGCGCGGCCACGGCCGCGGCGACGTCCTGTGCGGTCGCGCCCGGGTACACCGCCTGCACCTGGATCTCGGGGGGCGTGAGCGCTGGATAACTGTTCACCGGGAGCGTGCGGAGCGCGAACAGCCCCAACAGCACGATCACGATCGAGATGACGCCCGAGAAGATCGGGCGCCGGATGAAGACGTTGCGGATCTCGGGTGCGTTACTCACGGGACCCTCGCGGCGCTGTCGGCGGCCGGCTGGTAGGCCACCGCCTTGACCGGCGCCCCGGGGGCGGCCGTCTGCACGCCATCCACGATCACGCGGTCCCCCGTCTGCAGCCCTTCCGCGATCAGCCACGACCCGGCATCCCAGGATGTCGCAACCACGTTGCGCACCGCGACCTTGGCGTCAGCCACCACGTACACGAACGCGCCACTCAGCCCCTGCTGCACGGCGCGCTGCGGTACCATAATCGCGTTCGGGATCTTCAAGCCGAGCAGCCGCACCCGCACGAATTGTCCCGGGAGCAGCACGTGCTTCGGGTTCGGCAGCACCGCGCGGAGCTGCTGCGTTCCGGTCTCCGGTTGCAACGCGAGGTCCACGAAATTCAGCTTACCAGCATCGGTCAGGACGGTCCCGTCGGCGAGCACCACCTGCACCGACATGGCGTGTGGCATCAGCAGCTGACCGGTCGCGGCGTCGCGCCGCCAGCGGAGAATGTCCTGGTCCGAGGGGCTGAAGTTCAGGTAGATCGGGTCGACCTGCTCGACCGTCGTGAGCAGATCACCCGGTCCGGTCACGCGGCCGCCCAGCTCGAGCCGGGCGCGTCCGACGCGTCCGGTGATCTCCGAGCGAACGAACGTGTCGTCGTAATCCTTCTTCGTCTGGTCGACCGCCGCTTGCGCCTGATCGAACGCCGTCTGGGCGTCGTCGGCGTCCTTCTGGGCGACGGCGCGCGACGCGAGCAGCGATTTGAGCCGCGCGAGGTTCCGCTCGGCGTTCTCGAGGCGCGCTTGGGCGCTGCGGTAAGCGGCCTCGTAGGTCGTGGGGTCGATCCGGAACAGCAGCGTGCCCTTGGCGACGTCCGTGCCTTCGGCGTAAGGGCGCGCGACGATTACCCCCGTGACCTGGGAGCGGACTTCGACCGAGCGCGACGCTTCGGCCTGGCCGACGTACTCGTAGCGCGCCGCAACGGTCTCGGGAACGACGGTCAGGACGGACACTTCCGAAGGAGGTGGAGCTGCGGGGGCGCTGGGCGCCCGGCGGAACGCGGCGGCGCCGGCCGTGAGGACCAGTACGCCCACTCCAACCAGGACCCATGCCAGCGGTTTGATCGAACGCGTCATTGTGAATCCTCTCCGTGTGGTGCTCCAACTAGACCGAGCAGGGTGATAGTGCAGGAATGAACTATGTGCGGGAAAGGTTCCGCGGAGGTCGTACGGCCGGCGCACTTTCACCCGAACGGGTGGGTCGCTCCCACCCGCTCGGGTGAACGACGTCTAGAAGGACAGCGTGAGGCCGCCCTGCCAGGCGATGTCGTGCTGCGTCTTGTCGAACCCGTAGCGGTCGAACTTGTAGACGAAGTCCCGACCCTCGGCGCGAACGCCGACGCGCCGGAAGCGGTACTCGAGACCCACCCCGTAGTTGCCGGCGAACTTGGACCAGGTGCTGTCCGAGCCCAGTTGGTGGAGGCTGATCGCGCCGAGGCCCCCGAGGAGATAGGGGCTGAACGTGCCGGAGCCGGCGCGCAGCGGATAACGCAGGACGACGTCGGCGTCGTAGGTGAACTTGTTGAGCTTGCCGCGGCCGGTGAGGCTGGCGCCGCGAATGCTGTCCTGGGCCCAGCCACCGCCGGCGCGGACGCCGACGTAGTCGTTGAGCCATCCCGTGGCATCGAACGACGCGGCCCAGCCGAGCCGCCAATCGGCGGTTCCGGCCTGATTCAGGTTGGCCGCGCCGGACAGGCCGCCAAAGGCGCCCGCCACAGTCACGGCGTCATAAATGGGACGGCTGCTCGCGGACAGCGGGGTGCTCGCCTGAGCGTGCAGCGCGGGGGGCGGGACCGCCAGGGCCAGCGCCAGGGAGAACAGGGAGATCGTAGGCTTCAGCATAGTACCCTCCAGAACGGGCTATAAGGTCGGGGCGTCGGCCCCAGGGAAAACGCCGTGTGTACTGCGCTGCTCGTGCTCGATGCTTCATGAATGAACTATATTCCCGAAAAAGTTCCCGCAGCCTGCGTGTGGGTCACAAGCTCAACCCCAGCCCGAAGCCGAGCGACGACACGCGATCCCGGAAGAATTCCCCGTACGGGGAGGGCCCGCTGTACCCCTTCAGGAGCAGGCTCCACCGCCACCCGGATCCCGGCACGAGCAGCGGGTCGGCCAGCTCGAGGCCGGTGACGAAGCTCCAGCCGATCTGCCAGCCGCGGTCCTGCACCGATCTGCCGTCCAGCGCCGCCACGAGCCGCCCGGCGGCGAGCCGGCCGAGCCGCACCAGCGACCCCGGCTGGCGGTATTCGAGGCCGGCATGGAGCACGCCGGGCTTCAGATCGGCTGGGGAGTGGGTGAACAGGTACTCGCCGCCGCCGTACACTCGCCAATGTGCCAGCTCCCGCGAGAGGAGCAGCTCGGCGGCCTCGAAGCTCAGGTCCACGCGCTGCGCGTGCGCGTGGAGCATGTACTCATCGCCCAAGTGCGAGCTCTGGTGGTAGAGGCGGAATCGCAGCGCCGTGCCGCCGCGCCGGTAGGCCAGCGGGAGGCCGACGAGGTAGTCGGTGTTCATCAAGTCTGCGGTCGAGGACGAGAGGTCGAACTGTGAAAACACCCCGGCGGCGATCGAAAGCTGCCAGTCTCGTGTCCCGAGGACGCCGAACGTCTGGCCGAATCCGACGGCGCCGAGTCTGGACGCGAGCCGCGAGGAGCGCTGCCACAGATAGGTGGCGAAGAATTCCGGCTCCTTGGGGTCGGCGAGCAGCGATGGGAACAGCGCGCCGCTCGGGCCCGGCGCGGGCAGGGGAGCTTGGGCGCGGGCTCCCGTCCGGCCGACGATCAGCGTCGCCGCGACGATGAGTGCCTCGATTCTTCCGCGCAAGTATTCCCGCTCCGGTATGGTTGGTGCCGCCAGCCCCTGCAGTTCATGAATGAACTACATCGCCTGAAAGGTTCCCGCCCCGCCCGCCGCGCCCCTTGCCCACCGGGCGGCCCCGGGCTAGCGTTTTGCTCCCTGGCAGGAGGTGACGCCGTGAGCGTTGCAGCGGCGCGACTGCGGGCGGTCGGCATTTCCGGCAGCCCCGCCGCGACGTCCAAGTCCCGCACCCTGGTCGCGTACGCGCTGGCGCAGCTCGAAGCCGGGGGCGCGGCCGCCCGGCTGGTGGACCTGGCGACCCTTCCGGCGGACGCGTTGCTCGGCCGGGGGGTGGCGCCGCAGGTCGCGGACGCGCTGGCGGCGGTGGCGGAGGCCCGGATCGTCGTGGCGGGAACGCCGGTGTACCGCGCCACCTACAGCGGGCTGCTCAAGGCGTTCTTCGACCTCCTCCCCCAGGGTGGGCTGACGGGGAAGGTCGGGATTCCCCTGGTGACGGGCCACGGCGTGGCCCATTCGCTCGCGGTGGATCACGGGTTGCGCCCGTTGTTCGCGAGCGTCGGCGCTATGGTGGTGGCCAACGCCGTGTACGCCTCGGGTGAGCAGTTCCGTGACGGCCAGCCCGCGGCCGAACTGCGCTCGGCCGTGGACCGCGCGGTACAAGAAGCCTTGGCCCTTGCCGGCGCAGGCATCGATTGAGGAGACTTGAATCACCTGTGAGCGCCACCCCCCAGCGTCCCATCGCGATCTACTTCGAGCACCCCGACTGGTTCCGGCCGTTGTTCCAGGAGCTCGATCGACGCGGTGTGCCGTATGTGCGGCTCGACGCCGCGCGGCACCGGTTCGAGGCTGGCGACGGGCGTCCGTCCTACTCGCTCGTCTTCAACCGCATGAGCCCGTCGGCGTATCTGCGCGGGCACGGGAACGCCATCTTCTATACGCTGCACTATCTCGCGTACCTGAAGCGGCACGGCGTCCGCGTGATCAACGACTACGACGCGTACGTCACCGAGACGTCCAAGGCGCTGCAGCTCTCGTTGCTGCGCGAGCTCGGCCTGCCCTACCCGCGATCCCGCGTGATCAACCACGCGGCCGAGGCCCCCGAGGCGGCGCAGGGGCTCCGCTTCCCGGTGGTCGTGAAGCCCAACATCGGTGGCTCGGGGGCGGGCGTGCGGCGCTTCGAGACTTTGGAAGAGCTCGAGCGGGCGGTGCGCGCCGGCGCGCTCGAGCTCGGGATCGACCACACCGCGCTGGTGCAGGAGTACATCCCCGCGGACGAGGGGCGCATCGTGCGCGTCGAAGTGCTCGGCGGCCGCTACCTCTACGCGATCCGGATCTACACCCCCGGTGACAGCTTCAATCTCTGCCCCGCGGACGTGTGTCAGACCGTGGGGGGCGCCGAGCTGGTGCGGGCGGCCTGCCCGGTGGACGCGCCGAAGAACAATCTCCGAGTGGAGGGCTACCAGCCGCCGCCGGAGATCGTCGCCCAGGTCGAGGGCATCATGCGGGCGGCGCACATCGACGTCGGCGGAGTCGAGTACCTGATCGACGCGCGCGACGAGCGGCGGTACTACTACGACATCAACGCGCTCTCGAACTTCGTGGCCGACGCGCCGCGCGTGGTGGGGTTCGACCCGTTCGCGCGGCTGGTGGATTACCTCGAGCGCGAGGCGCAGTGACCATGCGCTTCGGCTACTGGCTTCCGGTGTTCGGCGGGTGGCTCCGCAACGTGCCCGAGGAAGGCATGGAGGCGAGCTGGGACTACGTGCGCCGGCTGGCCCGGCGCAGCGAGCAGCTCGGCTACGACGTCACGCTCATCGCCGAACTCAACCTGAACGACATCAAGGGGCCGGACGCGCCCGCGCTCGATGCCTGGACGACCACCGCGGCGCTCGCCGCGGTGACGGAGCGGCTCGAGTTGATGATCGCGGTGCGCCCCACGTTTCATGCCCCGGCGCTCGCCGCCAAGCAGGCGGCCAACATCGACCACATCAGCGGGGGCCGCGTCACCCTCAACGTGGTGTCCTCGTGGTGGGCCGACGAGGCGCGCCAGTACGGCGTCGAGTTCGATCAGCACGACGCGCGCTACGCGCGCACCGCCGAGTGGCTCGCGGTGGTGAGCGGCATGTGGGCCGAGCCGCGGTTCAGCTTCGCGGGGACGTACTACCGGGTCGAGAATGCGATCCTCGAGCCGAAGCCCAAGTCCCGGCCGCGGCCCACGCTGTACGCGGGCGGCGAATCGGAGACCGCGAAGGAGCTGATCGCCCGGAGCTGCGACGCGTACCTGATGCATGGCGACCCGCCCGAGCGGATCGCCGCGAAGGTGGCCGACCTGCGGGCGCGGCGCGAGCGGTTAGGGCTCCCGCCCCTCAAGTTCGGCGTCGCGGGCTACGTCGTGTGCCGCCCCACCGAGGCCGCCGCCCAGCGCGAGGTAGCCCGCATCACCGACGTGCGCCAGAGCGCGGCGGGCTACGCCAACTACCAGGAGTGGATCGCTAACACCCAGCTCGAGCAGCGCGTCAGCCTCGAGGATTACTCCGTCTCGAACCGCGGGCTCAAGGCGGGCCTGGTGGGTACGCCGCGGCAGATCGCCGACCGCATCACCGAGTTCGAGCGCGCCGGCGTCGAGCTGTTGCTGCTGCAGTTCAGCCCGCAGTACGAGGAAATGGAGCGGTTTGCGGACCAGGTCATGCCGGCCTTGACACCCCGGGCTCACGCGGGTAACCTAGCTGGCCACCACCTGAAACTCGGAACGCCTTACTCGTGATGCCGTTCGCGCTCGTGCTGGTCCTGCTGCTGGTCCTGCTGCTGAGCATTATCGCTCAGGAGGGGTCGGCGGCGCGCGAATCGAAGACATGAGCAGCTAGCGACACAGCAGTGCAGCATCAGCGCCGCGGACCCCTTCAAGGTCCGCGGTTTTTTTTGGTCACCCAGCCGATTGGGAAAGGGGGCGGAGCGGTCGCCATGGGGAGAGACGTCATCATCTTCGACACCACGCTGCGGGACGGCGAGCAGGCGCCGGGCAACTCCATGACGCCGGAGGCGAAGCTGCGGCTCGCCGGCCAGCTGGACGCCCTGGGCGTGGACGTGATCGAAGCGGGGTTCCCGAGCGCGTCGCAGGGGGATCAGCAGGCCGTGCGCGGCGTCGCCCAGGCGGTGCGGCGTTCCGCCGTAGCCGCCCTGGCGCGCTGCCACGATCGCGACATCGATCTGGCCGGGGAGGCGTTGCAGGGGGCGGCGCGACCGCGGCTCCACGTGTTCATCGCCACCTCGGACCTGCACCTCGAGCACAAGCTCAAGATCAGCCGCGACGACTGCCTCGCCCGCGCCGAGGCGGCGATCCGGCGGGCCCGTCGCTACACTGATGACGTGGAGTTCTCGGCGGAGGACGCGACGCGCACCGACCTCGCCTTCCTGTGTCGCGTCGTGGAGGCCGCGATCGCCGCCGGGGCCACGACCGTCAACCTTCCGGACACGGTGGGCTATGCGCTGCCCGCCGAGTACGGTGCCATGTTCCGCGCGGTGCGCGAGCGCGTGCCCAACAGCGAGCGGGCGGTGTTGAGCGCCCACTGCCACGACGATCTGGGCCTGGCCGTGGCCAACTCGCTCGCCGCCATCGAGGCGGGCGCGGGCCAGGTGGAGTGCACCATCAACGGGATCGGCGAGCGCGCGGGCAACGCCGCGCTGGAGGAGATCGTCATGGCGGGCCGCGTCCGCTCGCACGCGGTGGCGTTCCGATGCGGCGTCAACTCGAAGGAGATCTTCCGCACCAGCCAGCTGCTGTCTCACGTAATCGGCGTCTTCCCCCAGCCGAACAAGGCGGTCGTCGGACGGAACGCGTTCGCCCACGAGGCGGGCATCCACCAGCACGGCCTGCTGCAGAACGGCTTGACCTACGAGATCATCCGGCCCGAAGAGGTCGGGGTTCCCCATTCCACGCTGGTCTTGGGGAAGCACTCCGGCCGCCACGCGCTGGAGCGGCGCTACCAGGAGCTCGGATACGAGCTCGACGAGGCGACGATCGCCAAGCTGTACGCGGAGTTCGCCGCGCTGGCGGACCGGAAGCGGGAGGTGCTCGACGAGGATCTCCTGGCGCTGCTGCATGGGCGGTTTCACGACGCCCCCGAGGTCTATGGGCTCGCCCACCTGGAGGTGACGTGCGGCTCCACGCCGGCCTCCGCAACGGTCCGACTCACCGGCCCTTGGTCGGGCGAGCGCAGCGCGACGGCCAGCGGCAACGGGCCGATCGCGGCCGCGATCGCGGCGATCAGCGCAGTCGTCGAGCGCCGCGTCGAAGTCGTGAACCTCGCGATCCAGTCCGTCACCCCGGGCGGCGACAGCCTCGGCCAGGTGTTGGTGCAGGTGCGCGTCGCGGGCAAGTCGCTCTCGGGGCACGGCGCCTCCACGGACATCGTCGAGGCGAGTGCCCGCGCGGTGCTGCACGCCATCAATAAGGCGAGCTACGCCGACGAGCTCGAGGACCGGTCGCTCAACGCCATCTACCTCTGGGGAGTGTGAGTCGATGACTGAGATGCTCACGGGCGCCCAGATTCTCTGCCGCACACTGGTGGAGGGAGGCGTCGACGTGATCTTCGGGTACCCCGGCGGCGCCATCATGCCGTTCTACCACGCCCTGGGCGACCACCCGCGGCTGCGGCACATCCTGGTGCGTCACGAGCAGGCCGCGGCGCACGCGGCAGACGGGTACGCCCGCGCCAGCGGGCGTGTGGGCGTGTGCGTCGCCACGTCGGGTCCCGGCGCCACGAACTTGGTGACCGGGCTCGCGACCGCGCACATGGACAGCTCGCCGGTCGTGGCGATCACGGGGCAGGTGCCGCGCGCGATGATCGGGCGGGACGCCTTCCAGGAGACCGACATCATCGGCATGACCCTGCCGATCACCAAGCAGAATTACCTGGTGCAAGACGTCGCCGAGCTGGCAGCGGTGGTGAGGGAGGCGTTGGCGATCGCGCAGGAGGGGCGTCCCGGCCCGGTCTTGATCGACGTGCCCAAGGATGTGCAGAACCAGAAGACGGCTTTCTTGGGGCTCGGGCCTCGGGGTTCGGGGCTCGACACCCGAGCCCCCAGCCCCGATCCCCGAGACCCGGACGGGGTCCGCGAGGCTGCCCGCCTCATCGCCGCCGCTGAGCGCCCGCTGCTCATGGTGGGGCACGGGGTGATCCTCGGGAACGCCTACACCGAGGTGCGCGCGCTCGCGGAGAAGACCGGGATCCCGGTGATCACGACGCTGCTCGGCATCAGCGCGTTCCCCGACGGCCACCCGCTGTTCCTCGGGATGCCGGGGATGCACGGCGAGGTGCGCGTGAACCGCGCCATCCAGCACGCCGACCTGATCGTCGGCATCGGGCTGCGGTTCGACGACCGCGTGACGGGCAACACGGCCGGCTTCGCGCCGCGTGCCCGCATCGTGCACATCGACCTGGACCGCGCCGAGATCGGGAAGAACGTGCCGGTGGCCGTGGGGATTGTGGGCGACGCGCGCGACGTCACGCGCCGTCTCGCCGCCGTGGTACAGCCGCGGACCTGCGTGCCCTGGCTCGAAGAGATCCGCGAGTTCACGCGACCGCGCGCGGCGGCGTTCCGAGGCGACCTGGCGCCCGAGACGATTCTAGCGTCGCTTTACCAGGCAACGGAGGGACGCTGCACCATCGTGACGGACGTGGGCCAGCACCAGATGTGGGTCGCCAAGCTCTATCCCTACCGGGAGCCCAACTCGCACATCACGTCGGGCGGCCTCGGCACCATGGGGTTCGCGGTACCCGCGGCCATGGGCGTGCACCTGGCGCGGCCGCACGAGACGGTGTGGGCGATCTCCGGCGACGGGGGCTTTCAGATGAACATGGCCGAAATCGGAACCATGGTGCAGGAGCGGCTCCCCGTGAAGATGGCGATCTTCAACAACGGCTACCTGGGGATGGTGCGGCAGTGGCAGCAGTTCTTCCACGGCAAGCGCTATTCGTGCACGCCCATTTGGAGTCCTGACTACGTCAAGCTCGCCGAGGCATACGGCATCCCCGGGTGGCGAGTGAAGGATGCCGCCGAGCTCCCGGATGCTGTCGCGCAGGCCAACGACCACGCGGGGCCGGCGCTGGTCGAGTTCGTGATCGAGCAGGAGGCCAACGTCTACCCGATGATTCCGCCGGGCGGCTCGCTCTCCGAGCCGATCGAAACGGCGCCGGCCGCTGGAGACTGAGCGTCCCCCCCCAAATGCCCGCCTCGCACACCGTCGCGGTCCTGCTGGACGACGCGCTGCTCACTCTGAACCGCGCGGTCGGCGTGCTGCGCCGCCGCAACGTGGCCATCGAGCACCTTGCCCTGCGGCCCAGCGACACGGCGGGCGTGTCGCGGCTGACGTTCGTGCTGAAAACCGACCCCGCCACCGCCGATCGGGTCGTGCAGCAGTTTCACAAGATCGTCGGCGTGCGTGACGTGATGCTGGTGGCGACCGAAGATTCCACTACGGAGGTGTGAACATGAGTCCGTCAGGAGTGCGCGTCTTCTACGACGCGGACGCCGACCTGGCCCGGCTGCGGGACCGCGTCGTCGCCGTCATCGGATACGGCAGCCAGGGGCACGCGCACGCGCTCAACCTGCGGGACAGCGGGGTGCGGGTGATCGTCGGGCTGCGCCCGGGCGGGGCGTCGTGGGAGCGCGCGCGGGCGGAGGGCCTGGACGTGCGGCCGATCGCCGACGCCGCGGCCGCCGCCAGCATCGTGATGGTGCTCGTCCCCGACCAGGAGGCGCGCGCCGTGTACGAGAGCGGCATCGCCCAGACACTCGGTCCGGGCAAGACGCTGTTGTTCGCGCACGGCTTCAACATCCATTTCGGGGAGATCGTGCCGCCACCCTCGGTCGACGTGGCGATGATCGCCCCCAAGTCCCCCGGCCACATGGTGCGCAGCGAGTACCAGGCGGGCCGCGGCGTTCCCGCGCTCGTGGCCGTGCAGCGTGACGCGAGCGGCCAAGCCCTCGCCGACGCCCTCGCCTACGCCGCCGGGATCGGCTGCACCCGGGCCGGTGTGCTCGAGACCTCGTTCCGCGAGGAGACGGAAACCGATCTGTTCGGGGAGCAAGCCGTGCTGTGCGGCGGCGTGACGGCGCTCGTTCAAGCCGGCTTCGAGACGCTCACGAACGCCGGCTACGCTCCGGAGATCGCGTATTTCGAGTGCCTGCACGAGCTGAAACTGATCGTGGACCTGATGTACCGCGGCGGGATGGGGTTCATGCGGCGCTCGATCAGCGACACGGCGGAGTACGGCGACTACACGCGCGGCCCCAAGATCGTGACGGACGAGGTGCGGGCCGCCATGCGGCGCATGCTGGCGGACATCCAGTCCGGCAGCTTCGCGCGCGAGTGGATCGGCGAGACGCGCGGCGGCGCCGCGCGGTTCCAGGCGATGCGCCGGGCCGAGGCCGAGCATCCGATCGAGCGCGTGGGCGCCCGGCTGCGTGCGATGATGCCGTGGACGGAAGAGGGGAGCTCGGGGCTAGGGGTTCGGGGCTCGGGAAGGAAAACCGAACCCGAGGCCCGAGCCCCGAGGCCCGAGCCCCCGAGGCCCGAGCCCCCAAGGCCCGAGCCCCTCAGGGCATGACGTCCCGCACCCTCTTCGATAAGCTGTGGGACGCGCACGTCGTCTCACGGTTTCCCGAGGGGCCGGCGCTGTTGTATGTGGACCTGCACCTGGTGCACGAGGTCACGTCGCCGCAGGCGTTCGCCGGCTTGCGGCAGGCCGGTCGGCGGGTGCGCCGGCCGGAGTTGACGGTGGCCACGGTGGATCACAATGTGCCCACCGGCGACCGCGCGCTGCCGATCGAGGACCCCCTCGCCGCGCGGCAGCTCGACGCGCTGGCCGTGAACGCGCGCGAGTTCGGCGTCGACCTGTTCGACCTGCAGTCACCCAACCAGGGCATCGTGCACGTGATCGGCCCGGAGCAGGGGCTCACCCAACCGGGGATGATCATCGTGTGCGGTGACTCGCACACCTCGACGCACGGAGCGTTCGGGGCGCTGGCCCTGGGGATCGGCACCAGCGACGTGGAGCACGTGCTCGCGACGCAGTGCCTGGTGTGGTCCAAGCCACGGACGATGGAGGCACGCATCACGGGCGCCCCCCGGCCCGGTGTCACTGCCAAGGATCTCATCCTGGCCCTGATCGGCCGGATCGGGACCGCGGGAGCGACCGGGCACGTCATCGAGTACACCGGGGACGCGATCCACGCCCTCTCGATGGAGGAGCGGATGACGGTGTGCAACATGTCGATCGAGGCGGGCGCGCGGGCCGGCATGATCGCCCCCGACGAGACGACCTTCGCGTACCTGGCCGGCCGACCGCGGGCCCCGACGGGCGCGGCGTGGGCGCGCGCGGTCGAGGCGTGGCGGCAGCTCGCGACCGACCCGGGCGCGGCGTACGATGCCTGCGTCACGCTCGACGCCTGGGCCGTCGCACCCCAGGTGACGTGGGGCACGAACCCGGGCATGGTCACCGACGTGACGGGCGCGGTGCCCGATCCGGCCGACTTCCCGACCGACGACGAGCGGCGCGCCGTGTCGCGAGCGCTCGAGTACATGGGACTCGCTCCGGGCACCCGGCTCGCGGGCCTCCCAATCGATCGCGTGTTTCTGGGCTCCTGCACCAACGCGCGCATCGAGGACCTGCGCGCCGCGGCGCGGGTGGTCCGGGGTCGGCGCGTCGCGTCGGGAGTGCGGGCGATGGTCGTCCCGGGATCGCAACAGGTCCGGGCCCAGGCGGAGCGGGAGGGACTCGACCGGGTGTTCCGCGACGCCGGGTTCGAGTGGCGCAACGCGGGGTGCTCGATGTGCCTGGGGATGAACCCCGATATTCTCCGGGCGGGAGAGCGCTGCGCCTCGACCTCCAACCGCAATTTCGAGGGCCGCCAGGGGCGCGGCGGCCGCACGCACCTGATGAGCCCGCCGATGGCGGCGGCTGCCGCGGTCGCGGGCGGGATCGTCGACGTGCGGCAGTGGGAGCCCGTCGCGTCGTGATCGAGCCCTTCGTCCGCCACACCGGCGCCGTGGCTGCCCTGCCGCGCGCCGACGTGGACACCGACCAGATCATTCCGAAGCAATTCCTGCAGCGAGTCGAGCGCACCGGCTTCGGTCCCGCCCTGTTCTACGACTGGCGCTTCCGGCCCGACGGCAGCGTGAATCCGGCGTTCGAGCTCAACCGGCCCGAGGCCCAGGGCGCGACCATCCTCGTCGCCGGGGCGAACTTCGGGTGCGGCTCGTCGCGGGAGCACGCGGTGTGGGCGCTCTCCGAGTACGGCTTCCGGGCGATCCTCGCTCCCTCGTTCGCCGATATCTTCTACGCGAACTGTTGCCAGAACGGCGTGTTGCCGGTGCGCCTCTCGCCCGAGGAGATCGCCGAGCTGCTGCGCCGCCACGCGGCCGCCGGCGGTGCGTACCGCCTGTCGATCGATCTCGCCGAGCAGCGTGTGGAAGACGGCGCGGGCTTCGCCGCCCGGTTCATCGTCGAGCCCTACCGCCGGGAGATGCTACTGCACGGCCTCGACGAAATCGGGCGGACGCTGCTGGTGGAGGAGCGGATCGCCGCTTACGAACGCGGAACGCGGAACGTGGAACGCGGAACTGACGGGCGGACATCTGTTCCGCGTTCCGAATTCCGCGTTCCGCGTTTGGGGGAGGGGTGGTGAAGAGTTATGCGATCGCCGTGCTCCCTGGAGATGGCATCGGCCCGGAGGTGACCGCCGAGGCGGAGCGCGTGCTCCAGGCGGCGGGCCAGCGTTTTGGGATCACGCTCACCCTGACGCATTTTCCCGTGGGTGCCGCCGGGGTGGCGGCCGTGGGCGATCCATTGCCGGAAGAGACGCGCGCCGCCGTTCAACGCGCCAACGCGGTGCTGCTCGGCGCGGTTGGCGCCCCGGGCCTCGAGCACGCGCCTCGGCACCTGAAGCCCGAGACCGGTCTGCTCGGGTTGCGTGCTCTGCTGGGCGTATACGCGAACCTGCGCCCGGTCGCGGTGCTCGCTTCCCTGGTCGACCGCTCGCCCCTCAAAGCGGACCGCCTGCGCGACGTGGACGTGCTCATCGTCCGGGAGCTCACCGGTGGGCTGTATTACGGTGAGCCACGCGGCCGGGACGGACCGCGCGCCGTCAACACGCTCGTCTATACGAAGGCGGAGATCGAGCGGGTGGCCCGGGTCGCGTTCGTCGCCGCGCGGCGTCGCCGCCGGCTCGTCACCTCGGTCGACAAGGCGAACGTGCTCGAGGTCTCGCAGTTGTGGCGCGAGACGGTCACGACCGTAGGCCGCGACTACCCCGATGTCCGACTGGAGCACCTGTACGTGGACTACGCCGCGATGCGCCTCGTCACCGATCCCGCCGCGTTCGACGTGCTGCTGACGGAGAATATGTTCGGCGACATTCTGAGCGACGAAGCGGCCGTGCTCGTGGGCTCCCTTGGGTTGCTCCCCTCGGCGTCGCTCGGCGCTGGGGCCGGGTTGTTCGAGCCGATCCACGGGTCGGCACCCGACATCGCCGGGAAGGGCGTGGCGAATCCGATTGGCGCGATCGCGTCGGCCGCCATGCTGCTGCGTTACGGGCTCCAGCTGCCTGAGGCCGCGGACGCGGTGGATCAGGCGATCCGCGCGGTGCTCTCCGCTGGCGCGAGAACGCGGGACCTTGCGGCAGCCGGTGAGCCTGTACTCAGCACGAGTGAGATGGGCTCGCGCATCGCGGATCTCGTGTTGAGCGATTGCGGATTGGCGATTGCGGATTGCGGATTGGACCTACCCTCATCGAATCGGCAATCCGCAATCCGCAATCCGCAATCAGGTACCGCCCCATGACCCCGCTCCGCAGCAGCCTGATCACGCAGGGCACGCAACGCGCCCCCAACCGCGCCATGCTGCGCGCGGTCGGGTTCGGCGACGGTGATTTCTCGAAGCCCATCGTGGGTGTCGCCAACGCGTACAGCACGCTGACCCCGTGCAACCTCGGGCTCGACGTGCTGGCGCGGCGTGCCGAGGCCACGCTGCGGACGCTGGGTGTGATGCCGCAGTTGTTCGGCACGATCACGGTGAGCGACGGTATCTCGATGGGGACCGAGGGGATGAAGTACTCGCTCGTCTCCCGCGAGGTGATCGCCGACTCGGTCGAGACCGTCTGCAGCGCCCAGTGCATGGACGGCGTGCTCGCCGTCGGCGGGTGCGACAAGAACATGCCCGGCGCCATGATCGCCATCGCGCGCCTCAACATCCCCGCGGTGTTCGTGTACGGCGGAACGATCAAGCCGGGCCGCTATGCCGGCCGCGATTTGACGGTCGTGAGCGCCTTTGAAGCCGTTGGGGAATTCAGCGCCGGCAAGATCGGCGCGGCCGAGCTGCTCGAGGTCGAGCGGCGCGCCTGCCCGGGCGCCGGCTCCTGTGGCGGCATGTTCACGGCGAACACGATGTCGTCGGTGATCGAGGCGATGGGGATGAGCCTGCCGTACTCTTCCACCATGGCCTCCGAGGATGCCGAGAAGGGCGAGAGCGCGGCGCAGTCGGCGGCGGCGCTGGTCGCGGCGATTGGCGCGGACCTGCGGCCGCACCAGATCCTCACGCGTCAGGCGTTCGACAACGGGATCGCCGTCACGATGGCGATCGGCGGCTCGACCAATGCCGTGCTGCATCTCCTCGCCATCGCTCGGGCGGCCGGTGTGCCGCTCGTGCTCGACGACTTCGAGGCGATCCGCGCGCGGGTTCCCGTGCTGTGCGACCTCAAGCCCTCGGGCCGGTTCGTCGTCACCGATCTGCACCGCGCCGGCGGCATCCCGCAGGTCATGAAGATCCTGCTCGCCCGCGGCGTACTGCACGGCGACGCGCTGTCGGTCACCGGTCGGACGATCGCCGAGCTGCTGAAGGACGTTCCCGACTCACCCCGGCGCGATCAGGAGGTGATCCGGCCATGGGAGCGGCCGCTCTACGCCCAGGGGCATCTCGCCATCCTGCGCGGTAACCTCGCGCCCGAAGGGGGCGTCGCCAAGATCACCGGCGTAAAGGCGCTGACGATGACCGGCCCGGCCCGGGTATTCGACTCCGAAGAGGCATGCCTCGAAGCGATTCTCAAGGGACGCGTGCAGCATGGTGACGTGATCGTGATCCGCTACGAGGGTCCGAAGGGCGGTCCGGGGATGCGCGAGATGTTGTCGCCCACCTCGGCGCTGATCGGCGCGGGGCTGGGGGACTCGGTCGGCCTCGTCACCGATGGACGGTTTTCCGGCGGCACCTACGGTTTGGTCGTGGGCCACGTGGCGCCCGAGGCAGCAGTCGGTGGACCGATCGCGCTCGTCCAGGAAGGCGATGCGATCACGATCGACGCGGAGCGGCGACGCCTCGACCTCGACGTACCGGAGGCGGAGCTCGCCCGACGCCGCGCGAACTGGAAGCCGCGCGCGCCGGCGTATACGTCGGGGGTGTTGGCGAAGTACGCGAAGCTGGTGTCGAGCTCGAGCCTCGGAGCCGTGACGGACTAGTCGATTCTGCAGCACCGTGATTCCCACGCTGAAGCGTGGGCTCGGCAGGCACAACGCTGAAGCGTGGTGCTAGAGATGCCGCCGACAAGTGTCCGCTTGTGGGACTGGGCATCCCGCAACCGAACGCGGGGAGCGCCCCGCAGCTTAGAGAGCCACCTCCCAAGATATTCGCCGATATCAGGTTACCTCCTTCATGCTCGTGGTACGATCTCTGCCTAGGTCAGTGGCTCGGTGAACACTCCACGCGCTCCGAGTCGCAGGTGGCCCATCGCCTGGCTAGAGGAATTGGGCCAGGACGTCCGCTTCGCGCTCCGGGGTTTTCGCCGCTCCCCGGCCTTCGTCGCCACGGTCGTGCTCACGATCGCGCTCGGCCTCGGGCTGAACACCAGCGTCTTCACGATCTTCGATGCCTACGTGCTGCGGCCGCTCGCGATCCGCGACGCCGGATCGCTCTACGAGGTGTTCTTTCAGGACCGCCGCGGCTCGGGCAAGCGTCTCTCCTGGCGGCAGTATCAGGATCTGCGTTCGCTGTCGATATCGTGGGAGGGCTTCGCGTACAAGAATGCGTTCGCGCGCTCCGAGCGCCGTCCCATGTTCGGGGATGTCGTAACGGGCGACGCGTTTCGCGTGCTGGGCGCCGTCCCCGCGCTGGGCCGTACGCTCCTCCCGGAAGACGCAACGCCGCCCAACGGTGAGTCGGTATTGGTCCTGAGCTACGATGCGTGGCAGGGGAAGTTCGGCGGCGACTCAGGCGTAGTCGGCCGCAAGGTGGTCGCGCACGGCGTTCCACTCACCGTGGTCGGCGTAGCGGCGCAGCGCTTCACGGGCATCGGCACCGTGCCGCCGGACTTCTGGGCCCCCGTCACCCTGCTCAGTCGCCTGGAGGGAAGCGAAGACCTCTTTGGAGCGAAACAGCCGGAGGTGCTGCGCGCGGTGCTGCGCCTCAAGCCCGGTGTGGACGAGCGACAGGCGCGCGCCGCGCTCGCGACCTGGGCCGCGAACGCCACCGCGAGCCTGCCCGACACGCTCCGCTGGACGCACGTCGATCTCGTCTCGGTGGCGAGCGCGCTCCCCCTCACCGACGAGACGATCGCCGTGTTTACGCCGGCGGTGGTGGCCTTCGCCCTCGTCCTGCTGATCGCCTGCGCCAACGTCGCCAACGTGATGCTGGCGCGCGGCATCGCCCGGCAGCGCGAGATCGGGATCCGGCTGGCGCTGGGCGCCGCCCGGGCGCGGTTGGTGCGACAGCTCCTCACGGAGAGCGTGCTGCTCGCGATCTTCGCCGCCGCGCTCGGCTACGTCATCTCGCGCTGGGCTCTCGACATCGGGGTGCGGGTGATGATCGCGAGCGTCCCGGGCGAATTCGCGCCGTACCTGCACGTCATGCCCCTCGCCCCCGATCTGCGCGTGTTCGGCTTCGTGCTGGCGGCGGCGCTCGCGTCGGCGCTCGCCTTCGGGCTCGTCCCGGCGCTCCAGGCCACGCGTCCCAATGTCGTGCAGGCCTCGCGGGGCGATTTCGACACCGCCTTTCGGCCGGGGCACATGCGTGGGGCCCTCGTCGTGGCCCAGATCGGGGTCTGCTCGCTGCTGCTCATCGTCACCGGCGTCCTGCTGCGCGGCTCCGTAAAGGCGAATCGTCTCGAGACCGGCATGCGCACGAGCGACGTCGTGCAGCTCGACCTGGACGAACGCGCCCGTGCCGTCGCCCTGCGGCGCCTGCGGACCGAGCCGATCGTCTCCGGGATAGGTGCGTCCACGCAGTCGCCGCTCGACGGCATGTATCCGGCACAGGGCGTGCGCGTCGCGGGCGACCGGCGTATCGAGATCGCGGGCGTCGACTTCGTCGATGCTGGGTTTTTCAGCGTCGTCGGCATCCCGATCCTCCACGGCCGCGCGTTCACGGATGACGAGGAGCGCCGCGGTAGCCCCGTCGCCATCGTGAGCGAGGCGGCCGCGCGCGCTCTCTGGCCCGGGCGCGACCCCATCGGGCAACTGCTGCAACTCAGCGCGGAGCCGCCGCGCGATTCGCGGCTGGCTCGGGTGCGCACGGCGCGGGTGATCGGGGTGTCCCGCAACGCGGTGAGCGGCTGGATCGGCACCGGTCTGGGGCGATCAGTCGTCTTCTACCCGGCGAGCGCCGATTCGACCGGGGCGCAGATCGTGGCCCGCGTGACCGGCGACGCCAGCCAGGCGCGGCAGCGCATCGACGTGGATCTCGCCGCCGTCGACCAGCGTGCCATCAACGAGATTCACACGCTGGACGACTATCTCGCCGTGCAGCGCTGGCCGTTCAAGATCTTCTCCTGGGTGGCGGCGGCGATCGGGGCGGTCGCGCTCACGCTCACGGTGATCGGCATCTACGGCGTGCTGTCTTATCTCGTGGCGCAGCGGTCGAAGGAGATCGGCATCCGCATGGCGCTCGGGGCCAGCGTCGTCAGCGTCGTCGGCAAAGTGCTGCGCCAATGCCTCCGCTATGCCGTGGTCGGGATTGCGGCCGGCAGCGTGCTTGCCCTCGGCGTCTCGAAGCTGTGCGCATCGGTGCTCGTGATCGTGGACACGTTCGATCCGGCGGGATACGCGTTCGGCGTCATGGTCGTGTTGGCGGCGTGCGTGGCGGCGGCGTGGGCGCCGTCGCAACGCGCCGCGCAGGTGAACCCGGCCGAGATGCTGCGGGAAGAGTAGCGTGGACATTCCCCGTCCACCCGCACCCAAGCACCGCCGCTACGTGCAAGGCGGCATCGCCGCCGCCGCGGTCGTGCTGCTCACGATTTTCCTCACGAGCCTGAAGCCGGCCGCGCCCGGCGTTGACCGGGCCACCGTGCAGATCGACACGGTGCGGTTGGGGACCATGGTGCGCGAGGTTCGCGGGCCGGGCACGCTCGTGCCGGAGCACATTCGTTTCATCACGGCCCTCGCGGCGGGCCGCGTCGATCGGGTCCTCGCCCAGCCGGGGCAGACCGTGCAGCCCGGAACGGTGCTGCTCGAGCTCTCCAACCCGGACGTCCAGATTCAGTCGCTCCAGGCCGAGCAACAGCTGACGGCGGCGCAGGCGCAGCTCGTGAGCCTGCGCACCAGCCTTCAGGCCCAACGCCTGACCCAGGAGGGCGTCGTCGCCACCACCCACACGGAATACGGCGACGCCAAGCGTCAGGCGATGGTCGCCGACTCGCTCGCCGGCCAGCACCTGGTCGCGGCGAACGACGCCGCCCTCGCGAAGGACAAGGCCGCCGAGATGGAGACGCGCTACCGCATCGAGCGCGAGCGGCTCACCCTGATGACCGAGACGATCGACTCGCAGCTCGCGGTGCAGCAGTCGCAGGTGGAGCGGTTGCGCGCCATCGCGGAGTTCCAACGCAACGTGGTGCGGTCGCTGGAGGTGCGCGCGGGCGACTCGGGGGTCGTCTCGGATCTGACGCTGCAGCTCGGCCAGTACGTGCTCGCCGGCACGCTGCTCGCGAAGGTGGTGCAGCCCGGCAAGCTCAAAGCGGTGCTCCAGATTCCCGAGACGCAGGCGAAAGACGTCGCGATCGGCCAGAAGGCCACGATCGACACGCGCAACGGGATCATTCCCGGTCACGTCGTGCGCAGCGATCCCAACGCCATCAACGGCACCGTGGCCGTGGACGTGGCGCTCGACGGCGTGGCCCCCGGCGCGCGGCCCGATCTGAGCGTGGACGGGACGATCGAGATCGAACGGCTGGAGCGCGTGCTGCACGTCGGCCGCCCGGCGTACGGCCAGCCCAACAGCACCATCGGCATGTTCAAGCTGGTCGAGGGCGGCGACTACGCGGTGCGCGTTCCTGTGCAGGTGGGCCGCAGCTCGGTCAACTCGATCGAGGTCGTGCAGGGACTCAAGGCGGGCGATGAGGTGATTCTGTCGGACATGTCGCGCTGGGACAGTGTGGATCGGGTGAGAATGAAATAGGGGCTAGGGGTTAGGGGTTGGGCTGACCCCGACCCCTGACCCCTCAAGGAGAGCCGATGTCCAGCAATGGTTCGCCGCTGATTCAGCTTCAAGGCGTGAAGAAAGTCTTCTACACCGACGAGGTGGAGACCCACGCGCTCTCAGAGATCCACCTCGAGATCAAGCAGGGCGACTACGTATCGATCGCCGGGCCGTCGGGGTGCGGGAAGACGACGCTGCTCTCGATCCTCGGCCTGCTCGACACGCCCACTGAGGGCTCGTACCTGCTGGAAGATCGATCGGTCGCAAACCTGTCGCCGGCGGACCGCGCCCGGATCAGGAACCGGCGCATCGGCTTCATCTTCCAGGCGTTCAATCTGATCGGCGACTTGACGGTGTACGAAAACGTCGAGCTGCCGCTCACCTACCGCGGCATGGGCGGTGCCGAGCGTAAGCAGCTGTCGCAGGCGGCGCTCGAGCGGGTGGGCATGTCGCACCGCTCGAAGCACTATCCGGCGCAGCTCTCGGGGGGCCAGCAGCAGCGTGTGGCGGTGGCGCGTGCGGTGGTAGGCGATCCCGCGATCCTGCTCGCCGACGAGCCGACGGGAAACTTGGACTCGACCAACGGCGAAGCGGTGATGGAGCTGTTGCGCGAGCTGCACCGCGGCGGGGCGACGGTGTGCATGGTCACCCACGATCCCCGTTACGCCCAGCACGCGGACCGCACGGTGCAGTTGTTCGATGGACGGGTGGTGGAAGAACAGGGGTCAGGGGTCGGGGGCCAGGGGTCAGGGGTCAGAGGGCCCGAGTCGGCGTCGTCGTTCCCTAACCCCCGACCCCCAACCCCTGACCCCTGACCCCTCACGTGCTCCAAGACCTCCGCTACGCCCTCCGGACGTTCGCCCGCAGCCCCGCCCTCGTCGCCGCCGCGGTGGTCTGCCTCGCGCTCGGCATCGGCGCCAACGCCACGATCTTTGGCGTGGTGGACACGCTGCTGTTCCGGCCGCCGCCGCAGGTGCAGGACCCAGAGCGCATCGTCCGGCTCTACTTTCGCAGACGCCTTCCTCCTTTCGGCACGAACACGTCAAGCATCACCGGGTATCCGCTGTACACACTGATCCGGGAATCAGCGCGGTCCTTCGACGCGCTCGCAGCATACACCTACTCCCAGAAGGCGAGCCTGGGGCGCGGCGTGGACGCTCGCCGCGTACGCGTGGTGCTGGCCTCGGCGAGCTATTTCCCGCTGCTCGGGGTGCGGCCGGCGCTGGGGCGGTTCTACTTGGCGGACGAAGACCGTCCCGACGGCCCCGCGGTCGTCGTGCTGGGTTACGGATTCTGGCGCGCGTCCTTCCAGAACGATTCCGGGATCCTCGGGCGACAGCTCCAGCTCGGGCGTAGCTCGTACACCGTGGTCGGCGTAGCGCCGGAACGGTTCACGGGCGTGAACCTGGAAAACGTGGACGCGTGGGTGCCGCTCACGACCGCCACCCCCGAGCTGATGGGCCCCGGCTCGCTCAACCGCGGGTCGTACTTCCTCCAGATCATCGGGCGGCTCGGACCCGGCGGTAGGGAAGCCGCGGAGCGCGAGGCTACGCTCGCGTTCCGCGCCGAGGACGTCTACTCGGGCGGAGATTCCAACGCGGTGGCCCTGCTTGGGCCGGTGCAGCATGCGCGCGGCCCTGAGCTGTCGCAGAACGCCAGGGTCTCGATGTGGCTCACGGCGGTTTCAGTGATCGTGCTGCTGGTCGCCTGTGCCAACGTCGCCAATCTGCTGCTCGCCCGCGCGCTGCAGCGTCAACGCGAGATCGCCGTCCGTTTGGCGTTGGGGGCCGCCCGGCTTCGCCTCGCTCGCCAGCTCGTGACCGAGAGTGTGCTGCTCGCGCTCGCCGGGGGAGTCGCCGCGCTGCTGGTGACGCTATGGGTGGGTCCCGTGATTCGCGCTTTTCTGCTCCCCGACATCCCGGCCCTGGCGTCCGCGGTGGATGGCCGCGTCCTGTTGTTCACCGGCGGAGTGGCGTTGCTCACCGGGTTCCTCGCCGGCCTCGTGCCGGCGCTCCAGGTGGGCCGGGCGGACTTGACACCGGCGCTCAAGGCGGGCGCCGGCGAGGGTCGCTATCGCCGATCGCGGCTGCGCTCGGCACTGCTCGTGGGTCAAGTAGCGTTGACGGTCACGCTGATCGTGGGCGCGGGGCTGTTCGCGCGCAGCTTGCGCAACGTGGCGGGCCAGGACTTCGGGTTCGACCCGGCGCACACGCTGCTCGCGACCATGGACCTGCGCGCCGCCGGCTACCGCCCCGCTCAGATCAACCAGCTGAACTTGCAGATGCTGGCTCGGCTCGAAGGCCTTCCAGGTGTCGAGGCAGCGGCCGCAACCATCGGGCACTTTGGCTGGGCCACAGCCTCCAGCGTCTCCGTGCCCGGCCGCGACTCCATCCCGCAGCTCAAGGCCGGCGGACCATACTACCAGCGCGTGACCGCCGGTTATTTCGCCGCCATGGGCACGCCGGTGCACGGGCGCGCCTTCACTCCGGCCGACCGGGGCAGTCCGGTCGCCATCGTCAACGAAACGATGGCTCGACTGCTCTGGCCTGGCGAATCCGCTATTGGCAAGTGCTTCTTGGTGGGCAGCGATAAGCGCTGCGCCGGGATCATCGGCGTCGTGCCTGATGCCCGCCGCTTTAATGCCGTAGAAGACGCTTCAATGCACTTCTATGTCCCGTTTACCGACGACTCGAGTGAATTCATTACCGCGCTCGTGGTGCGCGCCCGCGGCCGGCCCCAAGACCTGGTCGCGCCGGTGCGCGCCGCGTTGCAGCAGACCGCCGCGAATCTGCCGTACGCCGCGGTGACCCCGCTTGCCGATCTCGTCGCCCCCTCGATCCGACCGTGGCGACTCGGGACCACGATGTTCGGAGTGTTCGCGGGACTCGCTCTAGTCCTCGCCGCGGTGGGTCTGTATGGCGTGTTGTCGTACACTGTGGCGCAGCGGAGCCACGAGATCGGGATCCGGATGGCGATGGGTGCGAGACGCGGCAACGTACTCGGTCTCATGGTGGGGCAGGGCGTCAAGATCGCGGCGCTGGGGGCCGGCATCGGCGCGGTCGCCGCACTTGCCGGCGGGCGGGTGCTGAGCTCGCTGTTGTACGGCGTGTCGCCGCGGGACCCGCTGGTGCTGCTCGGGGCGGCGGTGATTCCGCTCGTCGTCGCCGCCATCGCCAGCTACGTGCCGGCGCGGCGAGCGGCGAAGGTGGATCCGGTGGTGGCGTTGCGATATGAGTAGGGGTCAGAGGTCGGGGATCAGGGGTCGGGGACGCGCTGCGACCATCCGCACGCTGGCACCGGCCGTCGATCTCAGACGGACTGACCCCCGACCCCTGGCCCCCGACCCCTGAGCCATGGACACCCTGCTCGCCGACCTCCGCTACGCGCTCCGCCAGCTCGCCAGGAGCCCCGGCTTCACCGCCGTGGCGGTCCTCACACTGGCGCTCGGTGCCGGAACAAACAGCCTGCTCTTCAGCGTGATCCACGCGGTCCTGCTCCGGCCCCTCCCCTATCCTGACCCCGACCGGATCGTGTCAATCGGCCTTGTGCCGCGAGACAACACCATCGGCCGCATGGGCGCACAGGCGACACATTGGGCCTACTTCGAATGGGGGGACGACAGCCGGTCATTTACCGAGCTGGCGGCCTATATCTCGGAGGCCTGGGCGATCGTCGGGGGGGGCTCGGCTCCTGAGGACATGCGGGGAGCGGAAGTGACGGCGCGGTTCTTCCCGCTCTTCGGCGTCCAGCCCGCGCTCGGCCGGACCTTCATGGCCGAGGAGCAAGCACCGACCGGCCCGCCGGTCGTGTTGTTGAGCCACGGGCTATGGCAGGAGCGCTTCGGCGGCGACCGATCGGCCGTCGGTCGCACCGTGATCATGGATGGCGCACCGGTGACGATCGTCGGCGTCCTGCCCGCCAGCTTCGACTTTCCGAGCGGCGCGCGTTTTTGGAGACCGCTGCGCCTCCCGAGGAGCGGCCAGACGACGAGCGGCAATAAGACGACCTTATTCACCTTATTCGTTCACGTCGTCGGCCGGTTGGCGTCGGGCGTCTCGATCACGCAGGCCCGGACCGAACTGACCGGGTTGTTGTCCCGGAGCAGCGCACAGCCTCCATTTCTACGCGACGGCAGCGTAGATGTGGTGTCGCTGCACGAGCGGCTGTACGGGAACACGCGACCGTTGCTGCTTATCCTGCTCGGCGCGGTGGGGTTCGTGCTGCTGATCGCCTGCGCCAACGTGGCGAGCTTGCTTGTGGCGCGTGCCGCCCGGCGCGAGCGGGAGTTCGCGATCCGCGCGGCGTTAGGTGGCGGCCGGCTCCGGTTGGCGCGCCAGCTCCTGGCCGAGAGCATGGTGCTGGCGATCCTCGGAGCGGCCGCCGGGCTCGTCGTACCGACGCTCGGTTTGCCACTGTTCATGCACGCCGCACCGTTGCGGGCGGTCGAGGCAGTGGACGTCCATCTCAATACGGCCGTGCTCGCGTTCACTACCGGGCTCGCCCTGATCACAGGAGTTGCGTTCGGCCTGGCGCCGGCCCTCACTGCCTCCCGCCCAAATTTGGTCGTCGGGCTGAAGAGCGGAGCCGGGCAGGCGGGGACTGCCGCACACCGCGCGCGGCTCCGCAGCGGTCTGGTGGTCGCGGAGCTCGCGGCGGCACTGGTCCTCCTGATGGGCGCGGGCCTCCTGGCGCGCAGCCTGCTGCAGCTGCTGGCGGTAGATCTCGGTTTCCGCGCTGACCACGTCGTCGGCGTGCGTATGGGACGACTCTCCAAGAGTTGGTTCCTTCAGGGCCACGCTCGAAGCGAGTTCTACGGCGCGGTGCGGGAGCGACTGGCGGCCCTGCCAGGTGTCGCCTCGGTGGCACTTACCGATGTCCTACCGCTCGGGGGCATCGCGAGGAGCAGCACGGTTCGCGTCGACGATGCCCCGCCGGGAAGCGTGGACGTGAGCTTGCGCGCGGTCTCGGCGGATTACTTCAAGGCTGTCGAGGCCACCGTGATCGCGGGGCGCGACTTCACGCTGGCGGATCGCTCCGACGCGGCGCCCGTGGCGGTCGTAAACGCGGCCTTTGCCCGCGAGTTGCTGCATGGCAGTGACCCAGTCGGACACCAGGTTTGGGCGGGCGGACCGTCTCGGACCATCGTCGGGGAGGTGAAAGACGTCCCACAGCTCGCTCGGGACGTCCCTGCGGCCCCGGAGGTGTTTTTCCCTGCGGCACAGGGTGGGGAACCGCCCCGAACGATCGTGGTCCGGACCAAGGTGGATCCCGCGGGGCTGGTCGCAACCATCCGCAGGACAGTACAGGAAGTCGACCCCGACCAGCCTGCGCAGATCTTTACGCTCGCAGGTGAACTGGCCAAATCCGCCGCGCCGCGCCGCGATAGCGCCGTGCTGCTCGGGGCGTTTGCGCTCGTGGCGATGGTATTGGCTGCCGTGGGTCTCGCCGGCGTGATCGCGTATCTCGTGGCGCACCGCACGCACGAGATCGGCGTGCGCGTGGCGCTCGGCGCGGGGCGCGGTGACGTGCTCCGGCTGGTGGTGGGCGACGGCGCGCGGCTCGTCGCTGTGGGCGTTGTCATCGGGCTGGTCGGCGCGGTCGCAGTTACGCGGGTGCTGTCTAGTTTGTTGTACGGCGTGACTGCCACTGATCCGGTGACATTCCTGGTCGTTCCGTTAGTGCTCGTCGTGGTCGCCCTGGGGGCGGCGGCGGTGCCGGCCCGTCGAGCGACGCGGGTCGATCCCGTGGTGGCGTTGCGATATGAATAGGGGCAGGGGGTCGGGGATCAGGGGTCAGGGCGCTCCTACGATCGAACGCGGCTGGGCGCAATCCGTCCCGTCCCTGACCCCCGACCCCTGACCACCGCCATGCTCACCGACCTGCGATACGCGCTCCGGGCGCTCGCCAAGAGCCCGGGATTCACCGCTGTTGCGGTACTCACGCTCGCCCTCGGGATCGGCGCCAACACGGCGATGTTCAGCGTGGTCGAGGGCGTATTGGTCCGGTCCCTGCCATTCCCGAGCGCGGATCGACTGCTGGATCTGAAGCAGATGCTCCCGCAGTACGGCGCTGGCGCGACCTCGACTATCACCGCCTATGAGACGTGGCGCGCCGCTCGAGACGTGCTGGAGGAAACGGCCGCCTACACCGGATCGAATCCCAGCTTGCTCGGAGTCGGCGAGGTAAAACGCGTACAAGTGTGGGCGGTCTCCGCGAGCTTCTTCCCACTCCTGGGAGCCGACCCACTGCTTGGTCGCGCCTTCCTGCAGGCCGAGGATCACCCGGGGGCGGCTCCCGTTGCTGTGCTCAGTTACGCGTTCTGGCAATCGCGCTTCGGTGGGACCCGCGCCGCCATCGGTCAATCGGTCACTCTCGATGCGACGACGTACACCATCGTAGGCGTCATGCCGCCCCGGTTCCGCTACCCCGCCGGCACGGCACTCTGGACCGCTCTGGGGCACGCGCTCTCGGGTCCGAGCGGCGCGAGTCTGGCCAAGGAGCACGGGTTCTGGGTAGTCGCCCGCATGCGGCCGGGCGTCACGGCGGCTGGCGCGCAACATCGCCTGGACGAGATCACGCGCCGGTCGTGGGCGACCGATCCCATCAATACCGGCTGGTTGCCGGTCGTCACCCCGTTGCGGGACTACCTCGTGGGAGGCGTTGGCACCTCGCTGCTGCTCATGCTCGGCGCGGTGGGGCTGGTGCTGCTCGTCGCCTGCGCGAACGTCACCGGAATGCTGCTCGCCCGGGCGACGTCACGGGGGCCCGACCTCGCCGTGCGGGTCGCGCTCGGCGCGACGCGCGGACGCCTGGTGCGTCAGGCGCTGACCGAAGCCCTCGTCCTCGCGGGCGGCGCGTGCGTGCTCGGGGTGGCGCTCGCCACGTGGGGGGTCCCGGTGCTCGTTTCGCTCGGTGCGGGAGAGCTCCCAGCGGTCGCTGACGTCACCGTGGACGGTTGGGCGCTCGGCGTGGCGGCGGGAATCGGCGCGTGCTCCGGATTGGCGGCCGGACTGGCCCCCGGCTTGTTCGCGACCCGCGTTCCTCCGGCCGACGCCATACAGCGTGGCAGCCAGGGGAGCGGCTGGCGCAGCCGTGCGAGCGACGGATTCCTCATCGGGCAGGTCGCTCTCACGGTCGTCCTCTTGTGCGCCGCCGGCCTGTTGGGGCGCAGCTTCTTGCGACTGACGCGGGTAGATGTCGGCTTCGATCCCGCGCACGTCGCGGTCGTCCGACTGCAGTTGCCTCGTATTCGCTACGACACCGCACCTCGGCGACTTGCATGGATCCACCAGACGCTCCAGGAGGCGCAAGCGATTCCGGGCGTCACCACGGCGGCGATCGCCAGCGGCATTCCGCTCGACGGTGGGGCGATCGGGTCAGTTAGGGTCGCCGGGCGGGGGCCGGACCGTGACCGGCCGTGGGCATGGATCGCTGCCGTCAGCGCCGACTACTTCCGCGTCATCGGCGTGCCGTTGCTGCGGGGGCGGGCCCTCGACGCTGCCGAGCCGCGCACGGTCGTCATCGACCAGGTCGCGGCGCGCGCCTACTTCCCCAGGGAAGATCCGCTCGGCAAGCAACTCAGCTTTTTCGACACGATCCCACGAACGGTGGTGGGTGTGGTGGGGGATACGCGGCAGGAGTCACCCGCCAAGGCCCCGCCACCCCACATCTACGAGCCGCTCGACCATGATCCGGTCCCCTACCTCAAGGTGCTTGTGCGGACGACGGCCGAGCCGCGGCACGCGCTGAACGCGCTGCGCTTGGCGGTGCGCGGCGTGGATCCGACCGTTCCGCTCGATGCGGTGTCGCCGCTCAGCGCCCTGCTCGCCGAGTCGATCGCCGCGCAGCGGTTCTACGCGGTGCTGCTTGGCGTGTTCGCGGTCATCGCACTGCTGCTCGCGGGAGCGGGGATATACGGTCTCGCCGCTTATGCGGTCTCGCGACGCACGCGGGAAATCGCCGTGCGCATCGCCATCGGTGCCGGGCCCGGCCGGGTGTTGGGGCTGATTGTGGGACGCGGTCTGGCGCTGACATTCGGCGGAATCACTGTGGGGGCCGCGGGGGCCCTCGCCGCCACTCGGCTGCTGCGCGGGCTGTTGTTCGAGATCGCTCCGACGGATCCCGGCGTTCTCGGGGGCGTCGCCGTGCTGCTGGCCGGGACGACGCTGTTGGCGTGCTGGCTCCCCGCCCGCCGCGCGACAAAGGTCGATCCGATGGTGGCTCTGAGGTCCGAATGATGGACATCCTGCTCCGGGACCTCCGCATCGCACTTCGCCGGCTCCGCCGCGCGCCAGCCTTCGCCGCGACGGCCGTGCTCATCCTGGCAATCGGGATCGGGATGGCGACGGCGATCTTCACGACCTACCACGCCGTGGTGCTGCGGAAGCTGCCGCTGCGCGATCCGGATCGGATCGTCGTCCTCTGGACTTTCCGTGATCCGACCGTGGAGCTCCCGGTCAGCGTGACAGAGGTCGATGACCTGCGCCGCCAGAGCCGGACCCTGAGCAACGTCGCCGGCTTCGTGCACTGGGGAGCCCAAGCGGACCCGTTGACGGAGGGCGACCGGCCGATCGTGTTGAAGCAGGCGATGGTCACCGCGGGCTTCTTCGACGTCCTCGGTGCTCGTCCGGTGCTCGGTCGCCTGCTTCGGCCGGAAGACGGCTTGGAGGGTGCGGCGCCCGTGGCGGTGATCAGCTACCAGGCATGGCAGCGGGATTTCGGTGGGGATCCGCGAGCCCTCGGCCGGCGCCTGACGACCACGCAGGACCAGCGCAGCTACGCAATCGTCGGCGTGACGCAGCCTGGGTTGGATTTCCCCGTGGGGACGGACTACTGGATTCGGCCCCGCCCCTTCGACCTGATCGACGTCGTCGCCCGCCTGGCACCCAACGCCACCCCGTCGTCGGCGCAGTCGGAGTTCCTCTCCATCGCGCAGCAGCTTGACCGCCAGCGACGGGCCCCAGCGTATCCCACCGGTGCGACCGTCCGGACTCTCACCGAGGCCGTGCTCGGCGACGCGAAGCCGGTCCTCGTCGCGCTGACCGCGGCGGTCACGTTGCTGCTCCTCATCGTCTGCGTGAACGTGGGCAACCTGCTGCTGCTGCGCGCTTCGCTCCGTACACCCGAGATCGTGATCCGCCGCGCGCTGGGCGCGAGCTCCAGCCAGGTCGCCCGCCTACTTCTGGCGGAGAGCGCGCTGCTCGCCACGGCGGGCGGCGCGCTCGGTCTTGTCTGTGCGGGATGGCTGCTGCACGGCCTTCTCGCCTTCGCGCCGGTGCAGCTCCCCCGCATGGACGTGATCCGCCTCGCGGGCACGCCCGTGGGCGTGTCAGCCGGCGTGACGCTGCTGGCGGTGCTGCTCTTCGGCGTCCTCCCCTCCCTCCTCGCAGCGCGTGGCGATCTTGGCTCTCTCCTCCGGCTTGACTCGCGTTCGGGAACCGAGACGCGGGGAGGGCACGGCTTTCGGCAACGTCTGGTCGCGTCGCAGATGGCACTCGCGGTCGTCATGCTCGCCGGTGCCGGCCTTCTCGTGCGCAGCCTCCAGCGTCTCGAACGAGTCGATCTAGGCTACGACGCCGACCGCCTATCCATCGTTGAGCTCGCGGTCCCCTTCGCGAAGTACGACTCGGACCAGAAGATCTTCGCGATGTTCGACGACCTCTACGGGCGCTTGCGCGCGGTCCCGGGTGTGACGGCTTTGACACCCGTCCTCTATGCGCCGTTCCTGGGAGCGAACTTCATGCAGGTCACGCCTGTGCTGGAGGGACAGGCGGAGACCGCCGTGGACGCGAACCCACCTGTACCCCTCGAAGGTGGAGGGACCGAATACTTCCGCACCTTCGGGATTCCGGTTCTGCATGGTCGCGGCTTCCTGCCCGGCGATCGGGAGGGCGCCCCCAAGATCGTGGTCGTGAGTGAGGCGGTGGCGCGCCGCCTGTGGCCGGGCCAGGACCCGGTTGGCAAGCGCCTGCGATTCCTCGGTGGCGACCGCAGGGACTGGCGGACGGTGGTCGGCGTCGCCGGCGACATCCGCTTCCGCCGCCTGAAGGAAGCCACACCCACGATCTATCTGCCATGGCACCAGCTGATCACGTTCGGAACCTTCGCGGTGCGCACCCGTGATGCCCTCGCGTCGGTGCTCCCCGCAGTGCGCCGCACGGTTCGCGAATTTGACCCCCAGATGGCCGTATGGGATGCCAGCACGATGGACGACCATCTCGCCAAACCGCTGGCGCAGCCGCGCCTGAGTACGCTCCTGCTCTCGACGTTTGGGCTCGTGGGGCTGCTGGTCGCCGCAATCGGGCTGTACGGCATCGTGGCGTCGATCGTGCAGGAGCGGACGCGCGAGCTGGGCGTCCGCCTGGCGCTCGGCGCGACGCCGGGACGCTTGCGTCGCGAAGTGCTCGCAGCGGCCCTCGGCGTGACGTCGGTCGGGGCCGTGGTGGGGCTCGCGGCGGCGCTCGTGAGTTCGCGAGTCCTCACGGGGCTCCTCTTCCAAGTCAGCCCCACCGACCCGATGACGCTCGCGGGTGTCTGCGTGCTGCTCCTGGGCGTTGGGGTCGGCGCTGCGTACTTGCCGGCCCGCCGGGCGATGCTGATCGATCCCGCACAGGCGTTGCGAGCGGAATGATCGACGCCCTGCGTTCCGACCTGCGCTACGCCGTGCGGAGCCTCCGCAAGAGTCCCGGATTCGCGACCGCCGCGATCTTGACCCTGGCGCTCGCCGTCGGCTCTAACACTGCGGTGTTCAGCGTCGTGAATGGCGTGCTGCTGCGCCCATTGCCCTTCGCCGAGCAGGATCGACTCTTCATGCTCGGCGAGCAGAGCCGCCAGGGTGGGTTCCGACCTCCGTCCTACCCCACCTTCCTCGACTGGCAGGCTCAGAGTTCAGCGTTCGCGAGGCTCGCCTATGTTCGCGGCGGGGGCCAGCGGCTCGCCGGCCCGGACGGCATCCAGAGCATCGTCGTTTCCGTCGTATCGCCGGGCTTCTTTGCGACCCTCGGCGAGCATCCGCTCCTCGGACGGCTGTTCACGCCCGATGAGGAGCGCGGGGGAGCGCGTGTAGCCGTCCTCTCGTACGCCCTGTGGCAGAGGCTGTTCGGCGGAGACCCGCACATCCTCGGGAAGGCGCTGTCGCTTACCGCCGGTGTGTACAGCGTCGTCGGCGTGCTTCCCCACGACGTGGTCTACCCGCCGTGGGTGGACGAGCAGTTGTACGCGCCGATCGCGACGGTCGCGGCGACCGACCGTGCGCTCACCCAACGGGGCTTCCATGCTGATTGTCGCATCATCGGCCGTCTCAAGCGGGGGATCACGCTCGAGCAGGCCCAGGCCGACCTGGATGGCGTGGCTCGAGCCGAGGCCGCAACGTACCCTGAGTTCAACGCCGACTGGACCTCCGTCCGGCTCGTTCCGCTGCGCGATGAGATCCTCGGGGACACGACGCCGCAGCTACTCGTGCTCGTTGCCGCGGTGGGCCTCGTTCTCATGATCGCCTGCGTCAACGTGGCGAACCTGACCCTGGCGCGCGCCGGCGCGCGCGGACGGGAGCTCGCCATTCGAGCGGCCTTGGGAGCTGGACGAGGGCGGGTGGTGAGACAGCTCCTAACCGAAAGCGTCGTGCTTGCGGCTTTGGGAGGGACACTGGGCGCGGTCGCCGCGTATTCGGCTATTGCATTGCTCAAGCGCGCTGCGCCAGCGGTATTGCCCCGGCTGGACACGGTGTGGGTTGACGGCTGGGTCCTCGCCTTCGCCCTCGGTGTCACGATCATCACGGCGGTGGCCACCGGGCTCTTACCCGCCTTGCGAGCGGCGCGCCCCGATTTGACCGACTCGCTGAAGGAAGGCACCGCCGGAGCGGGCACCGGACACGGGCGACAGCGCCTGCGCGCGGCGCTCGTTATCAGCGAGATCGCGCTGGCGGTGATCCTCGTCGTGGGCGCGGGGCTGTTGGTCAGGAGCTTGTGGCAGCTGCGGGCGGTGCATCCGGGATTCGACCCCCAAGGGCTCGTGACGTTCTACATCTCGCCGCCGCCGCTGCGTGCACAGGACCCGGCGCGGCTGGCGGCCCTGTACACGCAGGTCCAGGATGCGGCGAGGGCGCTCCCGGGCGTGACGAGCGTCGCCCTCACGAATTTCACGCCCCTTGCGGGCGGCGGCCTTCCCTCTCCCGTCGAGATCCCGGGGCGCGCTCCAGACCCGCTGCACGATCCGCGAGTGTGGTTCATGACCGTTTCCCCGGGCTACTTCCGCACGATGCGCATCCCGGTCCGCGCGGGGCGCGAGTTCACCGAGGCGGACCTCGCCTCCGGCACGGCCGTGCTAGTGAGCGAAGCGTTCGCACGCGCCTTCTGGCCTGGCCTCGATCCGATCGGTCGTCAGGTGACGCTTCACAAAGCGGTCCAGGGCCGCCCCGACTTCGGCGAGCCGATCCCCGGCACTGTGGTCGGCGTCGTGGGAGATGTGCGCCACTTCGGTCTCGACGCGCCGCCCGAGCCGGAAGTCTACGTCCCCTTCACTCGCAACGTCTGGGGGCACATGAGTCTCGTCGTCCGGGCGGCCATAGCCCCGGCGGGGCTCCTCGCGACGCTGAGCCGCACCGTCCGCCAGGTGGATCCCGAGATTCCGATGACATTGAGCGGGGGCAGATCGGCGGCGGGAACGGTCGATATCACAGCGGGTCTCGCGTCCCGCCAGCTCGACACCTGGCTGCTCGGCAGCTTCGCCGTGTCCGCTTTGGTGCTGGCGGGCATCGGCATCTACGGGCTCTTGGCGTACTCCATAGGGCAGCGGCGGCGTGAGATCGGGATCCGGCTCGCGCTCGGGGCGAGCCGCGGAGACGTCGTGTCGCAGATCGTGGGCGACGGAGTCCGCCTGGCGGGAGTGGGGATCGGGCTCGGCGTCGTGATCGCCCTGGTCGTCACTCGCCTGCTTGCGGCGCTGCTGTTCGGAGTCCGCGCGGGCGATCCCCCGACGTTCCTAGGCGTCGTGGCCCTGCTCACGCTCGTCTCGCTGCTGGCGAGCTATCTCCCCGCGCGCCGGGCGGCGCAGCTCGATCCGCTGACGGCCCTGAGGTCCGAATGATCCAGCTCAAGAGCCTCGACAAGTCCGTGTCCCAGGGCAACGGCCGCCTCTTCATTCTGCGGCAAGTCTCCGTCGAGATCGCCGCGGGCGAGTTCGTCTCCATCATGGGCCCATCCGGGGCGGGGAAGTCCACGCTGCTCGCGGTGCTCGGCATGCTCGACGCCGACTGGACCGGCGAGTATCGCTTCCTCGATCACACCGTGCACCAGATGAAGCCCAGGGACCGGATCGCGCTCAACAAGCAGCACATGGGGTTTGTGTTTCAGCAGTACCACTTGCTCGACGACCTCACCGTCGCGGAGAACCTGGACGTCCCGCTGTCCTATCGCGACATCAAGAAGAGCGAGCGCCAGGCGCTCGTGGCCGACACGCTCGACCGGTTCGGGATCGTCGCGAAGAAAGACCTGTTCCCGCGGCAGCTCTCGGGCGGCCAGCAGCAGCTCGTCGCGGTGGCGCGCGCGGTGATTCACAAGCCGTCGCTCATCCTCGCCGACGAGCCGACCGGCAATCTCCACTCGAGCCAGGGGAAGGAGATCATGGAGCTCTTCACGCAGCTGAACCGCGCGGGAACGACGATCGTGCAGGTGACGCACTCGGACGTGAACGCGCAGTACGGCAATCGCATCGTGCAGCTGCGGGATGGGTGGGTGGTGACGTGAAGGACACACTCCTCCAAGATCTCCGCTACGCCGTTCGCACGCTGGCGAAGAGCCCGGCCTTCACACTGATCGTCGTGCTCACGCTGGCGCTTGGCAGCGGCGCCAACACGGCGATCTTCTCGGTCGTGAACGGCGTGCTGCTGACGCCTCTGCCCTACAAAGACCCGTCCCGCCTCGTGGTCGTGTGGGAGAGCAAGGGCACGTCGACCCACAACGTCGTGAACCCGGCCAACTACAAGGACTGGCACGATCGCGCGACCAGTTTCAACGGTCTTGCGCTGCTGTCCTGGGCAGGCCTCACCTTCACCGGTGACCAGGCCGAGCGGGTGCCGGGCCGCGCGGTGACGCCGGACTTCTTTGGCGTCCTGGGCGCCACGCCGCTGCTCGGGCGTACCTTCAACGCGGAGGAATCGCGGCCGAAGGCCCCGCGGGTCATGGTCCTCAGTGAAGCGCTGTGGCGGCGTCGCTTCGGCGCCGACCGGGCCATCGTCGGGCGCGCGGTGCCGGTCGCCGGTGGGACGGCGCGCGTCGTCGGCGTGATGCCGGCGTCCTTCCGCCCGATGCCGCTGGGCCACGAGCAGTACTGGGAGCCGATGCCCCTCGACTGGTCGAACCGCGCGCGCAACGGCCGCTATGCGATGGTGGTGGGGCGGCTCAGGAACGGCGTCACGATCGAGCGCGCCCAGACCGAAATGTCCCGCATCGCGCGCCAACTCGAGTCGGAGGCTCCCGACTTCGACACGGGGTGGGGCGCGACGGTGGTGCCGCTGATGGAGCAGGTGGTCGGCGGCGCGCAGCGGACGATCCTCGTCGTCCTCGGCGCGGTGTCGCTGGTGCTGCTCATCGCGTGCGCCAACGTCGCCAATCTGATGCTCGCGCGGGCGAGCTCGCGCGAGCGGGAGTTGGCGATCCGGGCCGCGCTGGGCGCGTCGCGCTGGCGGCTCGTCCGCCAGGCCCTGGTCGAGAGCGTGATCCTGGCGCTGGCGGGCGGGGCCGCCGGCGCCCTGCTGGCGAGCTGGGGCGTGCACCTGCTCGTCCGAGCGGCGCCACCCGAGGTGCCGCGCATCGCCGACATCCGCCTCGACTTCACGGTGCTCGCCGTGACGGGCCTAGTGTCTATGGCCGCAGGCGTGCTGTTCGGCCTGCCCGCGGCGCTGAGCCGGTCGGGTGCGGCGATCCAGGGCCTGCACGCCGCCACGACGCGCACGACGGCGGGCGTGCCTGCCGCGCGGCTGCGTGGCGCGCTCGTCATCGCGCAGATGTCGCTGGCGATCGTGCTGCTGGTCGGGGCCGGACTCCTGGTGCGCTCCCTGCAGCGGCTGATCGCTGTCGATCCCGGCTTCGATCCCGCCAACATATCGGCGGTGACCATCACGCTGCCGGACGCGACCTATCCCGACAGCCTGCGTCGCGTCGCCTTCTACGAGCGCCTGCTCGAGCGCGTCCGCACCATGCCGGGCGTGCAGTCGGCCGGGATCATCAGCTGGCTGCCGATGACCCCGGGCAACGCGGCGACATCGCTGACCGTCGTCGGCCGCCCCGAGCCCGCCCCCGGCCAAAAGCCGACGGCCGCGATCCGCATCGTGGACCCGGGCTACTTCGACGCGATGCGCATCCCGCTCAGGCGTGGCCGCTCGCTCGTGCCGAGCGACCGGCTCGGCAGCGTGCCGGTGGCGGTCATCAGCGACGCGATGGCGCGCAAGTTGTGGCCGGGCGAAGACCCGATCGGCCGGCACGTGAAGGTCGAGTGGTGGCACGAGAAGGTCTCGGTCGAGATCGTCGGCGTGGTGGGTGATTCGCGCCACGACGGGCTCGATGCCGAGTTCGAGCCGACGCTGTTCTATCCGTTCGCGCAGGAGTCGCAGGGAGGCATGAGCCTCGTCCTGCGCAGCACGCTCCCGCCCGCGAAACTGACGCGGATGGTCCGTGCGGCCGTTTCCGAGATGGACAGGGGCCTCCCGGTCGCCGACGTGGTGACGATGTACCACCACATCACGGAAATGATGGCGGACCGCCGCTATCCGGCATTCGTGCTCGGGCTGTTCGCGGCGCTGGCGCTCACGCTGGCCGCGGTGGGGATCTACGGCGTGCTGTCGTACACCGTCGGCCAGCGCACGCGTGAGATCGGCGTGCGCCTGGCGCTTGGTGCCCGGCCTGCCGACGTGCTCCGCACGGTGCTCGGCGACGGCCTGCGGCTGACGTTCATCGGCATCGCGCTGGGCGCTACGGCCGCGGGGCTCGCCGCGGGGGCCCTGGGCAAGCTCCTCTACGACGTGCGCCCGCTTGACCCGGTGACGTTCGCCAGCGTGACCCTGGTGCTGGTCGGCGTCGCGCTGCTCGCGATGGCCGCTCCGGCGCGGCGCGCTGCGCGGGTCGATCCGATGGTCGCCTTGAGGTACGAATGATGGATACACTCTTTCAAGACCTCCGTTACGCGCTGCGCACGCTCGCCAAAACCCCGGGCTTCACGCTCGGCGTCGTGCTGACGCTGGCGCTCGGCATCGGGGCGAACGTCGCCATGTTTTCGGTCGTGGACCGGATGCTGTTTCGGCCGCCGCCCTTATTGCACAAGCCTGGTGCCACGCATCGCATCTATCTCGCGAGGACGTTCAGTGGCAAGGAGCATGCGTCCGGCTACCTGCAATACGCCCGATACGTCGATCTGACGAGCTGGACGACCGCCTTCGCGCGCACCGCCGCGTTCACCGAGCAGGATCTCGCCATCGGGGTCGGCACCGAGGCGCGGGAAATGCGCGTCGGCATCGTGAGCGCCGGCTTCTTCGGCTGCTTCGATGCGCCACCGGCGTTGGGCCGCTACTTCAGCGCGGCCGAGGACAGTCCTCCTAATGGAACGGCGGTTGCGGTGCTCGCATACGGATTCTGGCAAACGCGCTACGGCGGCCGGCGCGAGGCGCTCGGGTCCACGCTCCAGATCGGTCCCACGCTCTACACGATTATCGGCGTCGCACCAGAGGGATTCGTCGGCTTGTGGCCGGTGCAGCGACCGGTGGCCTTCATCCCCATCACGAGCTATGCAAGCGCGATGGCCGTAGGCCGGCGGGGTGAGAGTTGGTGGACCACCTACCACTGGCAGTGGCTGTCGATGCTGGTGCAGCGGAAACCGGGCGCGAGCGTCGCGACCGCGGATGCCGACCTCACCAACGCCTTCCTCCGCAGCTACGCTGCCCAGCGGCCGGGAAGCCCGGGGCTCGCACCAGCGGAGATCGCGCGGCCGCGCGCCCTCGTCGCGTCGGTGCTGAGCGAGCGAGGGCCGAACGAGTCGAGCTTCGCGAAAGTCGCCACGTGGATCAGCGGGGTCGCGCTGATCGTCCTCCTCATCGCCTGCGCCAACGTCGCAAATCTCCTCCTCGCCCGCGCGCTCCGGCGCCGCCGCGAGATCGCCGTTCGGCTGGCGCTGGGCGTGAGTCGGGCGCGCCTCTTGTCCCAGCTCCTCACCGAGAGCGTGCTCCTGGCCACGTTGGGCGGTCTGGCTGGCCTCCTCATCGCCGAGTGGGGAGGCGCGGTGCTACGAGCGGAGTTCCTGGCGAAGGGAGCGGACGTGAGCGTAATGGGAGACACACGCACGTTGACGTTCGCCGCGGCGGCGGCCCTGTTCGCTGGATTTCTCACCGGGCTCGTCCCCGCGTTCCAGACGCGGCGGCCGGACCTCGCCGGCGACCTGAAGGCCGGTGCCCGAGAAGGCGCCTTCCAACGGTCACGCACGCGGGTCGCGCTGCTCGTGCTGCAGGCGGCTCTCTCCGTCGTGCTGCTTGTCGGCGCGGGGCTGTTCGTGCGCAGCCTGCACCACGTGCGGGTGATCCCCCTGGGCTACGACGTGACCCCCGTGCTGCTCGTGGACCTGAACATGCGCGGCGTGCAGCTCGATACCGCCCAGCGGGTCGCGCTGCGCCGCGAGCTGCTCGAGACCGCGCAGGCGATTCCGGGAGTCGAGCACGCCTCGCGCCAACTCACGGTGCCGTTCTGGAGTACCTGGAACATGGATCTCCACGTCGCCGGCATCGACTCGGTGAGCCGCCTGGGTGAGTTCGACTTGAACGCCGTGACCCCGGAGTACTTCGCCACGCTCGGTACGCGCATCCTGCGCGGCCGCGGCGTCGGCGCGGAGGACACGCAACATGCGCCGCGGGCCATGGTGGTGAGCGATGCGATGGCCAAGGCGCTCTGGCCCGGCCGGGATCCGATCGGTCAGTGCGTCAAGGTGGGCGCCGACACCGTGCCGTGCAGCTACGTGGTGGGCGTGGCTGAGAACATCAAGTCGCAGGAGTTGGGCGACGACCCGGGGCTGTTCTACTACCTGTCCTCGGCTCAATGGCATCCCGAGCAAGGAGGAGTCTTCATCCGGACTCGCGGGGAGGCTGCGCGATTT
>Ga0209158_1000037_pt1 | contig 95251 bp, 85 predicted proteins | sample GraSoiAngelo_140_FD_185897 | JGI IMG/M metagenome (GOLD analysis project Ga0209158, IMG submission 185897) | Grasslands soil microbial communities from the Angelo Coastal Reserve, California, USA - 14_0929_12_30cm (SPAdes) (version 2) | ecosystem: Environmental > Terrestrial > Soil > Grasslands ...
AGCGAAGGTGGCGTTCAGCCCCTCCACGGTTTCGTGGACGAGCACGACCGCCTTGCCGGTCGGCCTGAGCGGTCACGCCGTGGCCGCCGCCATCCTCCCCGGGCCGACGCCGACGAGCGCGGTCTATGTCATCGGTGGGGCGGACAACACCAACACGCCGCGTACCAGCGTGCTGTACGCCGCAGTCTCGAGCAGCGGCGCCCTCGGCAATTGGAGCAACACGGCGGTATTGCCGGCAGCGGTCGCCTTCGCCGCGGCCGTGGTCGTGTCGCCGGCGAACGCGCCGGTCACGAGCGCCTATCTCCTGGTGCTTGGGGGCGACAGTACGGCGAGCGGCAAGCCGGTCGCGACGGTCTACCTCGGAACCTTGGGCGCCAGCGGCGCAGTCACGGGCTGGAGCACGACCAGCGCGCTCCCTGCGCCGGTCCACTCCCTCGGCGCGGTCGTCTTCAACGGCTCGGTGTACATCGCCGGCGGATCGGCCGCGGGCAATACCCCGGTCGCGACCGTGTATCGCGCCCCGATCAACTCGGACGGGACGCTCGGCGCGTGGGCGCCGCTGACATCCCTCCCCTTCGCTCGAAGCTACCTCGGCTTCGGGGTGAACGGGACGTTTCTGTACGCGTTCGGCGGCGATAGCTCAGCTCTCACGCCCAACGACTCGTCGAGTCTCAAGACGAGCTCGCTCGGCGACGTGGTGTATGGCCAGATCGATGTGCACACGGGCAATCTGACTGGGGTGGGCTGGACCCTGAGCACGAACAAGCTGAAGAAACCCGTGGCCAAACACACGGTGGTCGTGGCGGGCGGGAACGCGCTGATCACCGCTGGGCTCTACAACGGAGCACTCACCGGGTCCAGCGAAGAGGGCTACACGGGGCTCAACGCCGACGGCAGCACGGGCCCCTTTAACGGGGCGACGGGCGTGAACACGATCACGAAGCTCGGTGGCGGCAACCTCTTCAACCACGCCGCGACCGGCTACCTGGACGCGACCGGCGCATTTCACGTCCTCGTCGTGGGCGGTGATGACGCGAACGCGCCGACGACGACCAAGCATACGGGCGTGTTCTACTACTGACCCGGAGCGCGCAACCGCGGAGGGTTCAGCTTCCGTCCAGCACCGCGCGCACCTTCCGCGCCAGCGTGTCGGGCGTGAACGGCTTCTGGAGGTACGCGATCCCCTCCTGCAGAATGCCGTGGCGTACGACGGCGTCGTCGGTGTAGCCGGACATGAACAGCACCTTCATGTCCGGCCGCAGCTGCACCAACTGGTCCGCCAGCTCTCGCCCGCTCACCTCCGGCATCACGACGTCGGTCACCAACAGGTGAATGGCGCTCTGGTGCTGCCGGGCGAGCGAGAGGGCGGTCGCTCCGTTCGCGGCTTCCAACACGCAGTATCCCTGGCGCTCGAGCATCTGCCGCGTCACGGCGCGCACCGCAGCCACGTCTTCGACGACGAGCACGGTCTCCGATCCCCCCACCACTTGCGGCGCAGCGGCGCCCGCCGGCGACACCGGCTCGTCGACGCGCGGTAGGTAGATCTTGAAGCTGGTGCCATGGCCGGGCTCGGAGTACACCCAGATGAAGCCGCTCGATTGCCGCACGATGCCGTACACGGTCGCGAGGCCGAGCCCCGTCCCCTTCCCCGCTTCCTTGGTCGTGAAGAACGGCTCGAAGATGCGCGCCTGCGTCGCCGCATCCATGCCGGTGCCCGTGTCCGACACGGCCAGCATGACGTAGTGGCCCGGGCGCGCCAGGGGGTGGCCGTGCACGTAGCTCTCGTCCATTTCCACGTTGGCGGTCTCGATGCTCAACCGCCCCCCGCGCGGCATCGCGTCACGCGCGTTGACGGCGAGATTCATGATGATCTGCTCGAGCTGCCCGGGGTCCACCTTCACCGCTCCGAGTGCGGCGGCGAGCGTCGTGGTTAGCGAGACGTCTTCCCCGAGCAGGCGGGTGAGCAGCTTCTCGGTGCTCGCCACGACCGTATTGACGTCGAGGACTCGCGGCTCGAGCACTTGCTGGCGGCTGAACGCGAGCAGCTGCCGGGTCAGCGAGCTTGCGGCGACTGCGGCCTTGCGGATCTCTGCGACATCCGCCCGGTCCGGGATCTCCGGTGGCAGGTCTTCGAGCAGCAGGTCGCTGTAACTCAGGATCACCGTGAGCAGGTTATTGAAGTCGTGCGCGACGCCGCCAGCCAGGCGTCCCACGGCCTCCATCTTCTGGGCTTGGAGCAGCTGTCCCTCGAGACGCCGCTGCTCCGTGACGTCGCGCACGAAGGTCTCATAGTACTCCACGTCGCCCGACCCATCGCGCACGGCGCGGACGCTGAGCTGGACGGTCAGCCGGCGACCGTCCTTCCGCTTCCAGGTCGCTTCGACCTCGTCGTACTCCCGCTCGGTGTAGCTATCGCGGTCCAGCAGACGCTGCCGCTCGGCGGGGTCGGCGTACACGTCGCGCGTCATGTCGAGCCCGAGCAGCTCCGCCGGTGAGTCGTAGCCCAGAATGCAAGCCAGGGCGCGGTTCGCGGACAGGAACCTGCCGGCCGGGTTGGACCGATAGATGCCCACCGGTGCCTGCTCGACCAGCGTGCTGTAACCCGCCTCGGCCTCGCGCAGGGCGGCTTCCGCACGCCGCCGTTCGCGCCGCCCGGCGGCCTCTCGCAACTCGCGCTCGATCACGGGCACAAGGCGCTTGAGCTTGTCCTTCGGCACGTAGTCGCTCGCCCCCGCCTTCATGGCGGCCACGGCCCGCTCTTCACCGATCGTCCCCGACACGATGATGAACGGCACATCGAGCCCGCGCTCCCGCAGGAGCGCGAGCGCCGCGGCGCCGCCGAACTGCGGCATGCTGTAATCGCCGAGCACGATATCCCATCCCTGGCGGTCGAGCGCGGCCTGCATGGCGACGGCCGTCTCCACGCGCTCGACGACCGGCTCGAAGCCGGCGCGCGTGAGCTCGCGCACCAGCAGCAGAGCGTCGTTCTCGGAGTCTTCCACCAACAGCAGGCGCAAGGGTACGCCCATGTCGGATCCTCGCAAATGCGGGGGAGAGAGTTCAACTGTAGCGCGCGCCACCACTACGAACAGTGTTGCTGCAGTACTTACCCGCGTGACCGCCATCACCCTGCTGCGTCGACGCAACAAATCAAGTCAGGGTTTTCCTTGGGGGGGGCCGGGGATTCCCCTATTCGTCTTCCTCTCCTTCGGCCTTACGCAGCTGCTTCGCGAGCGAATGCGTGCGGGAGAGGATGGTGAACGCGACGACGCTGCCCACCAGGTTCCCACCGACGATTCGCACCCACGCGAGCTGGCCGAGGCCGATCTGCGACAGCACCACCGTCAACATCGCGAACGCGAATTCGACGATGAGGAAGCCGAACGCCACCGCCAGCAGGAGCCTCGGCTCGCGCGCCGCGCCGTGGATCGCCCACACTACGACGACGCCGTACGCCACGTTGAGCACGAAGTGCAGGACGGTAAAGAGGGGGATGCCGCCCAGCACCAGGAAGGTCCGAAACGGCTGGCCCGCGACGGCGTCGACCACCGCGAGCCACACCCAGATCGTCGCCGCGACGATCACCCCGAGGCGGGCGCCCTCGCGCAGCGAATCGTGCGTACGCGCCATGACCTCCTCCTCCGCCCGGTCCAGGCTGGTCGGCTCAGCCCGCGACGAGCGAGTTCCAGAATTCCAGCGTGCGCAGGTTGATCGGCCGACCGGCGCGCAGCTGGGACCGCATCTGCTGCGCCACCACCTCCTGCAGGACGTGGTCGCGGTCCTGGGGCACGCGTTTGGCGAGCTTGGCGCGCTGCTTGCGGCGGCTCCTGCGCCCCGGCTCGAGGAAGTCGGCGAGGAACAGCATCCTCCCCACGTCGTCCCACCCCGCATAGCCTACGCTATGATAGCGCACCGCATCAAGCACGCCGGGGTCGGACTCGCCGTCGGAGGCGGCGCGATCGGCGGCCGCGGCACCGTGCGTCGTCCCTCCGCCGAGCCGCGCGTCCCGCAACGCGTCGTGCAGCCACGCCGCCCTGAGCCAGCGGCCGCGCTCGCGCTGCGACACGGCCATCTCCTCCGCCCACTCCTCCAGCAGCGCCACGACTCGCCCGATATGCGCCCGCCGTCGCTTCCCCACTTGCGCCCACGCCGGCAGCTGTGCGGCCGCCGGCGCGCACCGCGCGCCGCGCCAGGGGGCGGCCAGGCGCGCCAGCATGTTCCAGGCACGACGAACGAGGTTCGGAATAAGCCGGCGGGCAGGGGAAACGGGAATATAACCGCGCCCCTCTAGTGGCGCGGTGTCACGGAGGGCCCTCTCTACGTCAAGCGCTTTTGGCGGCGCGGCCTTCCTGGCTCGGCGGCGCGCCCCCTGCGACGCGCTCGGGAACACCGCTCTCCCGCAACAGCGTGATCAGGCCTTCGGCCTGCTTCGCGTAGAACTCGAGCGTCCCGGCCTTCTCGATTACCTGATCCAGGAAGAGCTTCTGCCCGTGGAGCGTCTCGACGCTCGACCCGATGTCGGCGAGCAGGGCCTCCACCCGGCCGAGCCGCTCTTCCGCCTGCTCGATCTGGCGTTTGCGGTGATCGAGCCCGTTGGCGGCGTCGTGCGCGTGGCCCACCAGCTCGAGCACGTTCTCGAGCATGGCCCGGGTCGCGCTGACCTGCTCCTTCGCGCCGGCGATCGAGCGGACGTGATCCACTGTGCGCTCGGCCACCTCGAAGAGGCGGTACAGATCGGCCTGGAGCGCATCCACCGTCGTCTGCCGCTGCGCGGCCTGCTCCAGCGCCCGCCTGAGTTGCTCTTCGGTCGCGTGCCACTTGGCGAGTCGCTCCTCGAACTGCGCCATGCGCTTCTGGACGAAGCGCAGGTTACCGGCGCGACCCTCGAGATCGTCCAGGGTCGTCGTGAGCGCGGCCGTGCGGTCGGTGGCGCCGGCGAGCGCCCCGTTGAGCTGGCCCGCTCGCTCTTCCAGTTGCTGTGCGATGCTCGCCGCCTCTGCCCGCAACTGCGATGCCCGCTCCAGATGCTCGGTCGCGGAATTGAGCGCGGCCTGGCGCAGCTGCAATTCCTGCCCCAGTGCCCGCGTCTGCTCGGCGAGGCCTTCGAGGTTCTGGGCACGCCGCTCGAGCTCCGTAACCGCGGCGTCCATCTGCGTCATGCGGCGCTCCGCCCGCTCCACGGTGCCGACCACCGTCGGCACGAGTTTCTCGATGCGCGCCGCCTCTTCGGCGTGAGCGATGAGGGCCTGGAACTGCGCGTCCGTGGCGTCCACTCGCGTCAACAACCCGCCCGTGCGCTGGTCGAGCTGCGCAGCGGCGGCCGTGAGGTCGGATACACGCGTGTTCAACTGATCCACCAGCTGGCGGCGGGACTCGATCTGGGCCATGGCTTGCGACAGGCGGTCGGCGTCGCTGCGGACCGACTCGACCGTCGGTTTCATCTCCTCCACTGCCGCAAGCTCGCCCCGCAACGCCTCCACCGACTCGGTCACGTCGCCCAGCCAGGCCTTCGTGCCGGCTTGCGCCTCGCGCACCCGGGCGACCTCACCCTCGGCGACCCGCATGTGCTCCAGGGCATCCTTCACGACTTCGTGCGTTCCCTTGAGGCTCGCCACGTCGCGCAAGGCCGCATCGACGCTCGGTTGCGTCTTCTCGAGCCGCGCCACGCGTTGGGTCATCCCCTCGACCGCCTGCGCCAGCCGCTCGGCCTCCCCTTGGGCGACACCAATGCGCTCGGCCTGGCTGTCGAGCTGCGCCACGCTGTCGGCGATGCCGCCGAGCTGCGTCGTGAGCGCCTCGGCCTGCGACCGGACGTCCCCGATCGTGCGGGTCGCTTCGTCCAGCGACCGGGAGCGCGTCTGCATGTCCGTGAGCGCACCCCGCAGATCCAGGATACGCTGCCCCACCGCGTCCAGCCCCTGGTTCTCGAGCTCGAAGCGCTTGACGGTCCGCTGGACCTCGTCTCGCACCGCGTTCAGCCGAGCGTGCAGCTCCTGGTCGGCCCGGGCGATTTCGTCGTGACGAGTGGTGACCTCTTGCGACCGCGCCAGCAGGTCGCCGTGGAGTGTCTGGAGCGAGGTGACGCGGGTCTCGAGCTCGCCCAGGCTCTGCGCGCGTTCCTCGTGCCTGCGGGTCTTGGCGTCAATCTCCCGCAGGACGTCGTCCAGTTGCGTCGCCTGAGTGATGGCGCGATCCACCACTTCTCGCTGCTGCTCGAGCACGGCGACTTTCTGCGTCACGTAGTCGGCGAGCGACTTCAGCGTTCCCAGCTGGCGCTTGGTGTCGGCCGCGTCGGCCGCGGCTTGGGTGAGGTGGGCGAAGGCCTGCTCGAGGCCGGTCACGCGGGTCTGCGCCGCCGCGACGCCTCCCTGCACCTGCTGCTGCCGCTCTTCAAACGCCTGAAACCGCGCGGCGGCCGCCTCGCCCGCTCGGTTCAACTCCTCCTGCCGCTGACGCGTGCGGTCGAAACTCTGCGACAGATCGCGCACCTGACCGGTGAGCGCCTCGGCATCGCCGCGCAGCGACTTGAGGCCGCCGGCTGATTCGAGCACGCTGGCGAGGTCACCCTTCAGCGCCAGTGCGGCATCGAGTGTACCCTGCAGCTGCTCGATCTCCGTGCGGAGGCGCTTCACCTCCTCGGCCGTGTGGTCGACTTGCGTCTCGGTGCGCCGTTGTGTGCGCGACACCGCTTCGGTTTGCTCATCCAGGGTCGCCAGTACGGGTACGAGCCGCTCGAGTGCTTTGACGCGACCCTGGAGCTCGGCCACGACCTTCTGGGCCTCGGCGATCGGCTGGGTGAGCTGCGTGAGCTGCTGCCCGGATTCCCGCGCGCCGGCCGTGAGCGTTTCGAATGCGACGCGCTCACGCTGCATTTGGGCGAGAATGGAGCGGAGCTCCGCCGGGAGCTGCGCGGGAGTGGTCTCGCGCCCGAACACCTTCCAGGCCATTTCAGTCCTCGCAGAAGAATGGGACTGCTAGGGAAGACACGCCGGAGCCGGAGCGCCGCGGTGATCGAGCGGAAAGGCGATGCACGTGCGGCGCGCCCGGCCCGGAAATACTTCACGGTTGCGGCAAGGCGTATGCCCGGATGGCGCGCTCAGGCGTAGCTGAAGTGGGACCGTGAGTTACGGACTAGGCGGAGGCGAGTGTGGGCGGACGCGGCGCACGTCTCCCGCGTGACGGCTTGCAGAATCCGTTGATGACGCGTGGCCCGAGGGGGCGTGAGCCATATCACCCGAGCGTTCCGGTCAGGGGAGTCGACTTCATGGAAGTCACAGTGATGCTTCGAGTTTGACTCATCCGCGGCGCTTTGACTTCACCGGCGCATCCGACTACCCTTCCACCAGCGCTCGACACGCCCTCTGCGTGCCGGCACCAGCAAAACGTCAAGGCGGGACTTGGCCAATGCGCGGGTCCCGCCTTCGTTGTTGCGAAGTCCTTTGCAGACGAGGCACCTATGGCCAAGGAAGAAGCGATCGAGATCGACGGCATCGTCAAGGACGTGCTGCCCAATACCACCTTTCGCGTTCACCTGGCGAACGGGCACGACGTCCTCGCCACCATTGCGGGGAAGATGCGTCGCTTCCGAATCCGCGTGCTCGCCGGCGACCGCGTCACGCTCGCCCTGTCCCCCTATGACCTCACACGCGGGCGCATCACCTTCCGGCACAAGTGAACCGGTCGCAGCTGAGACTGGGACGCGCCGGCATGGTGACGGACGGCGGTGCGCCCCACTGTCGGGGATGCCGTCAGCCGCTCCAGTTCGGCACCGACCGACAGGGCCGAACGACGGAGTCCTGCGCCTGCGGGTACCGCGGGTTCGTGCAGACGCGGCCTGGGCAGCTGGCTCCTGGGGCGGATAAGTCCGGTCACTTACTGCGCGCCACCTCTGCCACCCAGATGTCGCTCTGCAGGTCGCCCAAGGTGAAGTAGGCCCGCCCCGCCCGGATCCGGAATCCGAAACGGTGCCAGGGTCGCGTGGGGTCGTCGAAGCGGACCACCACGCGCGGCGCCCCACCCGATGCCGGGACGACCTTGACGCTCGCGTTGGGTGACTCGTCGGCGAGGTAATAGACGAGCGGGCCGCCGGCCGACCAGTGGGGGAACACGCTAACGGGTGGTGATGGTGACGCCGGGACGATGCTACGTGCCGGGCCGCCCGCCGCCGGCACGATCACAAGCCCGTCATTCGCGCAGCGGCACGCGATGCTGCGACCGTCGGTCGACCACTCTGATACGCCTGCCGGAACGGTGTCCGACTTGACTACCACCGGCAATGTCTCGGGTGCGGACCACCGTCCGTCCGTGGTGCGGGTGAAGACGTGTAACTGCGGGTGGGTGGCCCAGTTGGCGACCGTCAGCAGGCGCCGGCCGTCCGGCGCCCAGCTCGGGGCTCGCTCGTCATCCGCGCCCTTCGTGACCTGGACCGGCGTGCCGCCTTCCGCGGACAAGACGAACACCTGGCGATGTCCGGCGCGGAAGCTGTGGAAGGCGATTTCCCGCCCGTCAGGTGACCAGGCAGGATAGAACGCATCCGCCGAGGCGCGCGTGAGCTGCTCCGGCTCCCCGCCGGTCAGCCGGACGCGATAAATCTGTTGCGTGCCGCTGCGGTTCGAGTCGAACGCGAGCCACTGGCCGTCCGGGGAGATGTCGAAACCCTCGATCGTCTGGTTCCCCGTGGTCACCGGCACGGCGTGGGAGACGGACACGGCTCCTGTCGATGCGATCGCCACCGACCAGACGTTGGAGGTTTCCGTGAACGCCGCGTATGCGAGACGTGTGCCGTCCGCCGAGAGGCTGATACCGTAGGCGCTGAGGCCGGTGGTGAGCCGCACCGGCGGGCCCGCTACCTCGCCCGACGGCTTCAGGGTGACCTGATACACGTCGCGACCGCCGTCGCGACTGGAGACATAGAGCAGCGACCCGTCCGACGCCCAGGTCGGGCTGACGTTGAGCGCCTGTTCGTCGGTCACCCGCACGGACGTTCCGCCGGCAGCCGGTACCACGCGGATGCTGCTCGGCGCGATGTTCCCGAGATAGTTGGATCTGACGTACGCAGCATTGCCCGACACGTACGCGATCAGCCGGCCGTCCGGCGACCAGGCGAAGGAATGCAGCTCTCTCCCCACCGTGACGAGCCGCTCCTCTCCACCGTCCACCGGCTTCACGTACACCGAGTCGCGGGACGCGAAGACGAAGGATCGGCCGTCCGGCGCGATGGCCCCCCCCGGAGCGAGGTTGGCGCCAGCCGCGGCGACCAGCACGCGGGATGCGCCGCCCAATGCGGGCGCGATCTCGATGCCGCGCCGCGAGAAGAAGAAGATCCGCCGGCCGTCGGGCGCCCAGAAGGGCCACCGCACCGCTCCACCCTGGTCCCGCACGACCTGGATCGGAGTCCCACCGTCCACCTGGCGCACCACCAGCCCCGTGCCCGTCGTGTAGGCGATGAACCTGCCGTCCGGCGAGAGCGCGGGATCGAGCTCGAGCCCGGGGTCGAGGGTCACCTGCGCGCGGCGCCCGAGCTGGAGCACGTTGGGAGGGCCGCGCCGCACCAGGAGGGCGACCATGAGGAGGCCGACGACGCCCACCGCCGCCGCCACACCCGCACCATAGCGTCGCAGTGGCGCGCTAGCGCGCGCGCCCCGACCGTCAGTCGGGCGTCCCGCCGGGCCGCCCCGCCCTAATGCTTCGGCGAATTGCCCGACCGGGTTGAAGCGGTCGGCCGGCGTCTTGGCGAGCGCGCGCGCGAGCGCGGCGGCGACTTCCGCCGGCACGGCGGGTCGGATCTGAGTGATGGATCGCGCTTCTGCCGTGAGGTGCTGGTGCACCACGGACTCGACCGTCGGGCCGGTGAAGGGCGGCTGTCCGGCGAGCATTTCGTAGAGCACGCAGCCGAGGCTGTACAGGTCGCTGCGCCCGTCGAGGTCCTTGCTCCCCACGGCCTGCTCCGGACTCATGTACGCCGGTGTGCCGACCGCGATGCCGGTCTGCGTCAGCCGCTCCCCGGCTGCCGCCGTGATCGCCCGGGCAATCCCGAAATCGGCCACCACAGCGTGCCCCGCCTCGAGCAGGATGTTCTCCGGCTTGATGTCGCGGTGCACCACGTCGTGACCGTGGGCAAAGGAGAGCGCGTCGGCGACTTCGCGCGCGATCTGCAGTGCCTCGTCGAGCGGCAGCTGCTTCTCCCGGTGGAGCCGGTCGCGCAGCGATTCGCCCTCGACGAAGGGCATGACGAAGTAGACGAAGCCGTCGGCCTCGCCCGAATCGTACAGCGGCAAGACGTGGGGATGATGCAGCCGGGCGGCGATGTCGATCTCGAGCAGAAACCGCTGCGTCCCCACCGCCGCCGCCAGCTCGGGACGCAGCACCTTCACCGCCACGTTGCGATGGTGCTTCAGGTCCTCGGCGAGGTAGACCGAGGCCATGCCGCCGGCGCCGCACTCGCGCTCGAGGCGATAGCGGCCCCGCAGCGCCCGCGCCACGCCCTCGAAGGTCTCGTCTCGGTCTTCGGGCACGGCCTTCAACCTAGCAGGACGAGCTTACCTCCGCCGGTCACCACAATCACGAGATTCATCACGGCCAGCATCAAGTCGTAGTGCCAACCGTAGGACCTGCCACCCCAGAAGCCCGTCTTCCAGACAAACACCTTCTTCTGTATCGCGCCGAGCATAATGAGGATCAGCCCGGCAGCGGCGAGCTGTATCAAGATGCCGAGCGCCACGCCCACACTCCCCAGTAGTTCAGCCGAACCAAGAAACAACGTGAAGCCGGGAGTTGCCCCGATGCTCTTGGACCGTTCCGCCCGATCCCGGACATGACTCAGCCCGCTCGCGAAGAACACGGCTGCCACCATGAGCCTGAGGAGGAGCAGTCCCACATCGCTGAAGCGCAACAGGGCCGGAAACAGGACGTTCATGCCGCGCCTTTGCCCGGCAGGTGAACCACACCCTCAGCGTGCGCTTCGACGAACCACAGCCACTTATCCACCCCGCGCGAGATCTCGGTGCAGATGTCGGTCGCGTCCGTATCGCCCAGCTCGTCCGTCTCGTCGATCGCCCGGCGCATGCGCTCGCCGAAGCTCGCCAGCGCGTTCGACAGCGCCCACACGTGTTCCTCGCCAGTCGAGATGTTGATCGGATACTGGGGCAGCTCGGAGCGCTCGGCCACGATCGCGCTGGTCCCTTCGGCGATCCCGCCGAGCTGAACGACGCGCTCCGCGAGCAGGTCCACGTACTCGTCGGCGGCTCCGTGAATCTCGTCGAACAGTTTGTGCAGCGCGATGAAGTGGGGCCCTTTCACGTTCCAGTGCGCCTGCTTCGCCTGGAGCTGGAGGTCGATCGCGTCGGCCAGTCGCTGGTTCAGCAGGTCGATCACCTGACCACGGGCGGATTCGGGGATGTCGTTGAGGGTTGGGTGGGTGACGCTCGCCATGGCGGGACTCCGGTCTCAGGTGGATAGTGAATTCGGTCAGCTAGTGTTGCTCTGCGCGCACTCTCAGCAGCTCGTCAACGTCCGCGTAGCCTGAAGGATAGGCGACGCCGCTCCGCGACGCACCCGCATCGAGCAGCGCCCGAACAGTCTCCGGCGTGCGCCGGTACGTCCAGTAGGAATCCACGCACGCTTTCACGGCAAGCGCCAGCGGTGTTCGCCCCTTTCCATCCTGCGCGTCGACCGGCGCTCCCCGCTCGATCAGTAGCTTCACGGTCGGGGGGACTCCCTTCCAGGCCGCCACGTGCAGCGCGGTGCTGTCCTTCGCGATATCGAAGTACCCGTCCCCTTCGTACAACGCGATGACGGGCACCCCCAGGTCAAGAAGCTGCCGAACGCCTTCGGTGTTCCACGTCCCGGCGAACTCCGCGAGCAACTTGCCGCCCTCGGCCACAAGCTCTTGCACCAGCTGGGGCTCGCGCGTCGCGATAGCGTGGACCGCCGCCGCGTCGTTTCTGGCGCACGCGGCGATCAGCCGCTCGACGCCTTGCAGCTCGACGGGAATGCCGCGCCGTTCGAACAACCCGAGCACGTCAGCACGGCCGCGTCGTGCGGCCACCGCCACCGCCGACTTGCCCGGAGATGCTCGGCTCCCACGGTCGGGGTGGTCGGCGATCAGGGTCGGGTCGGCCCCGTGCTGCAGCAACACTTCGAAGATCTCGATCGCGTTGTCGCTCAGCACGGCGTTATGGAGCGCGGTTTTCCCCCAGCGGGTCCGTCGATTCGGGTCAACGCCCTGCTCCAGGAGCCACTTGACCCCTACGTAGTCATGCCAGTCGGTCTTGCGGAGCAGCATCATTCCGAGGCTCTCCTCGGTGAGCTTGCCACTCTGCACCAGTACCTTCAGGGCGTCGTTGTCGTGCCCCTCCGGTGCGTGGTAGGGAGTCTCTCCATCGTTCGGATCGGCACCGCGCTCGAGCAGCAGGCGCGTCAGCGCCGCGTGGTGCGCCACCCCCGCGGCGCCGTACAGCGCGCTTTCCCACTCGGGCTTGGGCTGGTGGTTCATCTCGGACCACCCGGTATTCGGGCTGGCCCCGGCGTCGAGTAACGCCGTCGCGGCGCGCACGAAACCGTCCGATCGCGCAGGATCGAGCCGGAGGTACCTCGAGAAACACAGGTGGGTGAGGGCGTCCCAGTCACGCGGGCCTCCCTTCGCCGTGGCGTTTGCGGGGTCGCGCTCGAGGAACCGCCGCACCGCGGCATCGTCGCCCAGGATCGCCGCCGTATGGATGTCGCTGTGCGCGACCTCGGGGTGCGCGGCGAGGATCGCCTCGGCGCGCGCGAGCGTGCCTGAGGCGTGCCCGGCGTCGAGCGGGACACACGCCGCCTCGATGAAGGCCGTGGCCATCACTGCCACAGTTGTTCCACGTTTCGGCCGTCGGATTCCAACTGCCGCAGCACCATGCCATAATAGGCGCCGCGGGCAGTCATCAACTCCTCGTGGGTGCCGCGCTCCGTGACGCGCCCTTCGTCCATCAAGAGGATCATGTCGGCGCGGCGGATGGTGGAGAGGCGATGCGCGATCACGAACGTGGTGCGACCGGCAAGCAGCGTGGCCATCGACGCCTGAATCAGCTGCTCGCTTTCGGTATCCAGGTTGCTCGTGGCCTCGTCCAGGATGAGGATCTGCGGGGACGCCAGGATCGCCCTGGCGATGGCGAGGCGTTGCTGCTGCCCGCCCGAGAGCTTGACGCCCCGCTCGCCGATGGGCGTCTCGTATTGCTCTGGCAGCTTGACGATGAACTCGTGAGCGTTGGCCCGCCGGGCGGCATCCTCGATCTCCCCGTCCGTCGCATCGCGGCGGCCGTACGCGATGTTCTCCCGCACCGATCCATCGAACAAGAAAACGTCCTGTTGGACGACGGCCAGCAGGTCGCGATACGTCCGCAGGCGAAAGTCCCGAAGGTCGGCACCGTTCAGCAGGATGCGTCCTCGCGTGGGGTCGTGAAACCGCGCCACCAGGTCTGTGACGGTCGTTTTACCGGCCCCGCTGCGGCCCACCAGCGCGACCACGGATCCACCGCGCACGGCGACCTCAAAGTCGCGAACCACCGGCTGCCCCTCGCGGTAGGCGAATTCGACGTCCTCGAAGCGGATCTCGCGCACCACGCGCGGCGCGCCCCGCGCGCCGGGCCGGTCCGGCTTGTCGTCGTCCATCGCCAGCACGTCGAACACGCGCTCCATGGCGGCGAGCGACCGCTGCAGCTCGGAGAAGGAGTTGACGATCTGCCACACGGGACCCAGCAACAGAAACGAATACCACTGGAAGGCCATGAGGTCGCCGATCGAGGCGCCGCCCGTGACGTTCAGGTACCCGCCGTACCAGATGATCACCACGTTCACGCCCGCCTGCAGTAGGCCCCAGGACGTCCACAGGAACAGCTCGCGGCGGTGCGCGAACAGCTCCTTGCGAAGCACGGTGTGTCGCCCTCGCATGTAGTTGAGCAGCTCCAGCAGTTCCCGCCGGAACGCGCGCACGATGCGGATCCCGGAAAACGTCTCGCCCACCCGCCCGTCGATATGCTCCACGTCCTTGCGCATCGACCGGTAGATCGGCCGGATGCGCCGCGCCGCGGTGAAGCTGATCAGCATCGCCCCGGGGACGATGGCCATGGCCGTCAAGGCCAACCGCCAGTTCAGCACCAGCAGCACCGAGATCGCGACGGCCAGCCGGATGAGCGACACGACGGGCGACACGAGCGCCATCTGCAACAGGCCGGTCGTCGTTTCCACGTCGCCCGTCAAGCGGGACAGGATGCCGCCCGTCTTCATGTCCCACAGCTTGGACAACGGCAGGTGCAGCAGCCGCTCGAACAACGAGCGGCGCAGCGACATCATGACGCGCACGTTCAGCAGTCGCTGGCGATAATCGCGCAGCGCGTCGACCAGATTGGAGAGGATGACCACGGCGAGGAACGCCGCGCCCGCCAGCTGCAGGCGGCCGAGCCGCGACGCGGTGTCCAGCCCGGCATTGAGCAGCACCCGATCGATGATGAACCGCATGAACAGCGGCTCGATCATCTGCAGTCCGGTCGCCAGCAAGGCGAGTACCAGAAGCGCGAGGGCGGCGTAGCGATACGGCCGCAGCCAGCGCAGGTACTCTCGTACGTACGCCCGTCGCTCGCCGCGCGCCGGGCGCCGGGAGTCGCGCGGCTCAGCGGCGTCGTCGAGGCGCCGGTGTTTGTAGTCCTGGACGAAGCCGCGATAGCGTTGGCGCGATGAACGGGCCTGGCTCATCGCTTCGCGGGTGCGAGCGGCCCTAAGGCCCGCGGCCGCCCGATGCGTCGGGCCTCGATCTGCAGCCATTGCGGGGTCCAGGTCTTCCCGCCATCGGTCGAGCGGTCGCCGGTCCAGGAGAAGCGATCCGGCCGGATATCGTAGTAGCGGATGCGCCAGAGCGACGGAGTGGGGCTCATCACGCCGAACTTCTGCTCGATGTGCATTTCCGCCCCGGCCTTGTGCGCCGTGCCGACGTTCTGTAAGCCGGTTCCCTGCTCCGCCGAGACGAGCTCCCACCGGTCGAGGACGGCGTTGTACGCGCGCAGCGTGGCGGACGCGTAGTACGTTTGCCCACTATCCCCCACGACGCGGTACTCATCCAGGACCTGCGCCCCCTCGGCGAGGCGCACCGCGCTCCAGTAGCCGCGGCCCGCCCCGAAGTCGCGACTCACGGAGGTGAACTCCCAATCGCCGAGCAGGTAGTCGAAATCGCCCTGATGCGCCGCGTAGGACGCCTTGATCTGTTCGGGGGTGCGGTTGGATAGCGTCTGCGCGCGCAGCGGCGGCATGATCGTCAGCGTCGCGGCGAGCAGGGTTTCGGCACACAGGGGGAGAAGGGTGTGGCGCATGACGACCTCATTGCTGGAAGGAAAACGACGATCCGTTGCGTTCAGCGACCAACCTGCACACCGACCGCCGCCCCGGCAACTGAGTCGGGGCGATGACGTTCCGGGAACGTAGCGCGCTCGGCGGCCACGGCAAGCGAACGGGCGGTGGGTTTGAAGCCGGGACCTTGCGCTCCAGGTCACGCTGGGGGGATATAGGGGCCGCCTACCCACCTGGGGGATCGCAATGGTCGCCGTGCGCGCTCGCACGCTCCTGTCGCTCTCGCTGGTCGTCTCCGTCTCCACGGCCGCCCACGCTCAGGCTGGTACGCCCGCCCCCGCCCCTGCCCCCTCCGGCACGACCGCGGCGTGGACGCTCCGGATGAAAGGAGACATCCGCTGGCAGCAGGTCACGCCCGCGGGCGTGCTGCTGGTCTCGACCGACGGTTCGCTCGCGGGTGTCGATATCGAGCGCGGCCAGGTCGCCTGGGAAAAGCCGGAGCTCGGCGGGTTGCCGGCCGACAGCGTCCGCATGGTGGAGGGGTCGCTCCTCATGGAAGCGGCGCGCCCCGGCCTGCTGGTGGTCTTCGACCCGGTGACCGGGACGGCCGTGTTCGACTCCCGGCGCCTGAACCTGGCGCAGATCGTCACCCGGCGCGCGCTGCCACAGAGCGGCACCTTGCTCGTCCACGGGCGACGGGCGGCCGGGCCTCCGGTGGTGGCGCTGTACGATCTCGCGAGCGGTGAACAGCGCTGGGCCAACGAGGGGTTGTTCGAGCAGACGGGGCCCCAGAAGAAGGGGCTGGGTGGCCTGATGCAGCGTCTCGTGACCGCCGCGTCGGAGGCCACGGCGCTCGAGGTCCTGCAGGCGGGGCCCGACATGATCGTGGTCCACACGCTGATGGGTCTGCGGGCGCTGGACGCGCGGTCGGGCGCGGTGCGCTGGTCCGCCGTGCTGCCCACTGCCCGCGCCGGCAACGCCGCGCGCCACGTGCGGCTGTTTCCGTCACTCGACAAGACCGACCGCATCTACGTCGGCTTCGACGATCGGCTCATGGCCTACCGCCTCGCCGACGGTCAGGCCCTGTGGTCCAAGCCGGCGATGATCGAGGGCTGGGTGCACGGTATCGTGCAGCACCCCAACGGGATCATCATCCTCCCGGAATCACCGCCCGCCAATCAGGCGACGGGCAACGTGCGCATCGTGAACGGCGTGGTGCAGACCGGCCTCAACGTGGCCCGATACGAAGACGGCACGACGATCGCCGACAAGCCGCTGCGCATGCGCGGCACCGTGACCGACGCGATGGTCACCGGTGGCTCCGCCGTGCTCGCGGTCGACGCCGAGTCGCGCAGCTTCGTGAACGTGCTGGACGTGGCCACGGCGAGCGTGCGGCTGAAGAAGGATGTGAAGATCAAGGGCCGGCTCGACTACGCTGAACTCACACCGGGGGGGGGCCTGCTCTACATCTCGCGGCCCGACCCGGCGACGAACGCCGAGGTGAACATCATCGATCTCACCACAGGTGAGCAGAAGTTCAAGGACGCGATCGAGAGCGGCAGGCCGTGGGGAGGGAATCCGGACGACTACAACGCCGCGGGCTATTCGCTGCATCATGTCGTCGAAGGCCCGACGCTCTATGTCTTTGCAAGCCACGACCACCGGCTCTACGCGGTCGATCGCAACGCGGGCACATACCGCGCGCTGGGCGGCGAGATCAAACTGCAGGGGGGCGAGGATCCGACGGCCATGGAAATCCGTGCCGCAGGACTCGTCCTCATCTCGCCGCAGAACTTCGTCGTCGTGGCGCGAGACGGGCAGGTGAAGCAGCAGGTCTACAACCCCGCACCGCAGCTATCGGGGCTGCTGCGGGCGCTCTACCGGATCAACGCGGTGCGCGCCGGCCTGTACGGCGCCGCCGCCTCGGCGTACGGCGACGCCTTCGCCCAAGTGTCGCGGACCGCCACCGATTCCACCGCGCGTCGCATCACCGGGCAGATGGCGACGGCGTACACGCAGGGGGGCGCCCAGCTCGCGGGCTATTCGCACCAGGCAGCGGCGCTCGCGTCGAAGCGCTTCAAGGCCTCGCTGTCTGTGCCGGGGTCGGTCTTCATGCTGACTCGTGCGCCCGATGGAAACGGCAACGTGCTGCTGCAGATCGACAAGGACAGCGCGCAGCCGCGGGCGCGCGTCGATCTCGGCAAGGAGCGTGAGCCGGTGTACGCGGTGGACGATGTCGCCGGGATGCTGTTTCTGCGGACCGCGTCGGGCACGCTGGTCGGCTACCGGCTGTGAGCGCAGCCGCTACTACAGCGGCACCGAAACAGTCTTGAGCTCCTCACCCTTTGCGAGCGTGACTTCGGCAAGGGCGCGGCCATCCTTCAACGACGGCGTGACGCTGAGTGCGCGAAAGCCAGCGTTGCCACGCAGGGCCTGCTCCACCGCTGCCCGAAGGGACCCCTTCGCCTTGGCCAGCGCCGCGCTCTGGCTTTGCGCGGCGGTGTAATCCTCGCCTGCTGCAATCGGGTCAGCCTTGACGACCTTACCGGTGGTGTGGTCGACAATCACCTCGAAGAACTTGCCGTCCTTCATCGTATAGACGGAGAGCTGCAGCTTGCCTTCGTCCATCTCGAACTTGGCGGAGATTGGCTGGCCGTGACTGGCGCTCGCCGCCAGACCACGCTCGAGGGGCACACGAGCGCCCAGCACCGCCTTTGCCACCGCAGCTTGGTTCCCCTCCTGTTCGTCCTTGTCCTGGGCCGCGAGCGCGCTCCCCCAGCACACCGCTGCCGCGGCCAGCACCGGGACAAGCCATGCCTTCCTCGTCATGTTCATGTGATGCCCCCGATCTCGGTGAAGTGAACTGATGCCCTAGCCGGCTTTCTTGACGTTCATCTTCTCCAACGCCGCGCGGAGCCCGTGCGCCAGCTTGAGCGCGTCGTCGTTCGCCCAGTAATGCATGAAGAAAAGGTGCGGGTTGTCGGTCAGCATATGGCTGTGGAGGGCCGTGATCGCGATGCCGTTGTCGCGCAGCGCCCGGATCACGGGCTTGACCTCGCTCCCCAGCAATACGAAATCTCCGGTGATCGCCGCCCTGCCGGGGCCCGTCGGCTGAAAGTTGATCGCCGTCGCGAGGCCCATAGACGGCGGGACCTCCGCGCCGTCAGCCGTCACCTGCTCCGCGCGCGGCACGCCCACTTGGTACACGCCCCCGTTCACCTTCCCGTGGTACCCGAGTATCTGCGCGACCTGCGCGGTGTCGATGCCGAAGCTTCCGGACGCCGTCGCCGCCGCGGGCGCCCCGAACGGCGTTGCGGTGAGGGCGAGCGCCGCATGGAGCGCCGCCGCGAGCCGTGCCGGCGTGCCGCGCCCGGCGATGTGCATGTACATCACGCGCGGGGATTCATTCAGCAAGTGGTTGTGCAGCGCGGTCTGTGCGATCCCGGCTTCCTGCAGCTTGCCCAGCACCTCGGCGACTTCGCGCTCGAGCAGCACCAAATCGCCCATCACCATCGCCTCGGTATCGCTCACCTGCTTGAACGCGACCCACGAGCCGAGGGCCAACGCCGGCTTGACCGCCACGCCGGCGGTGGTGACGTGCAGGTCACTGCGCGGTAACCCGACTTTGTAGGCTCCGTCCGGCTGCAGTGCCCCAGCCTTGCCGAGTCCCGCATCCACCAGTTTCCAGTCGATCGGCGCGAGCGGCTGCTGCGCCTGCTGGCGTGCGGGAATGATCAGTAGGAGCGCGGCGAGCGCCCAGATTCTTTGACCCATATCTCCTCCAGTGAGGTAATCCCGATCCCGAGAAGCCTTGCTCGGAAAATTCTCGCACGATACACTTGTGATAGTCAAGAGATTCGTTTGGGAGGCGACCCCGACATGCCCCAGTCTGCCGCGAACCGCTGGGTACTCCTCATCCATCAGATCCCGCCGAAACCCGACTACTTCCGGGTGAAGGTGTGGCGCAGGTTGCAACGTCTCGGCGCAGTCGCCATCAAGAACTCGGTGTACGTCCTGCCCCGCTCGGACGAGACGGTCGAAGACCTCCAATGGCAGATGCGGGAGATCGTGGCCGGTGGCGGGGAGGCCTCGGTGTGCGAGGCCAACTTCGTGGATGGCCTGACCGACACCGAGATCGAAGCGCTGTTTCGCACCGCCCGGGATGCGGACTACGGCGAGATCGTGGCGGACGCGCAACGCCTCCTGAAGGCGTTACCGGGCGGCGGGCGACGCGCGCGGACCGACGGCCGCGGGCAGATCACGGCCGACGTCCGCCGGCTGAAACGACGCCTGGCAGCCCTCGTCGCCATCGACCTCTTCGGGGCCCCGCGCCGCCAGGCCGCGCACGAAGAGGTCGCGCGGCTCGAGGTGCGGCTCCGCCCGCCGGACACTCGAGTCCCGGCACCAGCTCATCCCGCCCAAGCGCCCCGCGGTGCCACGTGGGTGACCCGGGAGGGGGTCTACGTCGATCGCATCGCGAGCGCTTGGCTCATTCGCCGGTTCATCGACTCGAAGGCGCGGTTCAAGTTCGTCGCCGCCGAGGGGTACCGGCCGCGGCGGGGCGAGCTCCGATTCGACATGTTCGAGGCCGAGTACACCCACGAGGGGGACGCCTGCACCTTCGAGACACTCGTCGCGCGCTTCGGCCTGGGCGACCGTGCGCTCCGCGTCATCGCGGAGATCGTGCACGACATCGACTGCAAGGAAGCGAAGTTTGGGCGGCCCGAGGCCTCCGGGATCGAGCGACTGATCGCGGGCATCGCGAAGCAGCACGCGGAGGACGGCGCGCGACTCGCGAGCGGCACAGCACTCTTCGACGCCTTGCACGCGGCGCTGGCGGCCACCGCCGCCGGGACAGGTGCAGCGCGCAAGACGAAGCGGTCGTCGCGACGGTGACGACAGGGCCGAGCAATCGGACGGACAGGGCGAAGGCCTCGCCGGCTGCCCTCGAGCGAGCGAGCCTGCAGGCGTTCCTGCTCTACTTCCTGCGGCTTGGCACATTGGGGTTCGGCGGGCCGATTGCACTTGCTGGACACATGCAACAGGACCTGGTGGAGCAGCGCGGCTGGATCAGCGCGCAGGAGTACAAGGAGGGTCTCGCCTTTGCGCAGCTCGCCCCGGGCCCGCTCGCGGCACAGCTCGCGATCTACCTCGGGTGGGTGCGTGGCCGGGTGCTCGGCGCGACGTTGGTAGGGATCGCGTTCGTGGCGCCCTCGTTTCTCATGGTGCTCGTGCTGTCCCAGCTGTACGTCCGGTTCGGCGGGCTGCCGTGGATGCAAGGGTTGTTCTACGGCATCGGCGCCTCGGTCATTGCCATTATCGCCCGTAGCGTGCTGAAACTCGTGCGGATGACGCTCGGCCGAGATCGACTGCTCTGGATGCTCTTCGCCGTGAGCGCGGTGGTGACGGCCTGGACCGAGTCCGAGATCATCTGGGTCTTCCTCTTGTGCGGGCTCGTCCCGATGGTACTCCGAGGACGGCAGACCGCACCAGCGACCCCCGCCCTCGCGTTCCTGCCAGCCGCTCAGGGGCTCGCCACCGGTCTCGGAGGCCCGGCGTCGGTGGGCGTGCTGTGGAAGATCCTGGCGTATTTCGCTGGCGCCAGCCTGTTCGTGTTCGGAAGCGGGCTCGCGATCGTGCCGTTCCTGTACGGCGGTGTGGTGCAACAATTCCACTGGCTCACCGAGCGGCAGTTCATCGACGCGGTGGCTGTGTCGATGATCACACCGGGGCCCGTCGTGATCACGGTGGCGTTCATCGGCTACCTCGTCGCGGGACTCGCCGGCGCGACCCTCGCCGCGATCGGGGTCTTCTTGCCCGTCTATCTCATCACGGTTCTCTTAGCTCCGCACTTCCATCGCGTGGCGAAGAATCAGCAGGTGAAGGCGTTTGTGGACGGGGTGACGGCGGCGGCGACCGGGGCGATCGCCGGGGCCGCCGTGATCCTTGGGCGGCGGGCGCTCATGGATCTGTCGACAATCCTTATTGCGCTCGTGACCTTGGCGCTTCTCCTGGCCCCCAGGAAAATCCCGGAGCCAGTGCTCATCGTCGCGGCGGGGCTCGTCGGGTTCGCGCTCAAGGGCACCTGGTGAGAACACGCGTCAGCATCGCAATCGTGGGGATCAGCCTACTGGCACGCATGGGAGCGGCCCAACATGAGAGCGCGGGAGGCAGCAGAGCGAGCTCCGCAACGATTCGCGCGATAGCGATCCGCGCCCTGGTGACGCTCGACGGCAGGCTGGACGAGCCGTTCTGGACGACGGCAGACTCCATCGACGATTTCCGCCAGCGCGAACCCCTAGAGGGGGCCTCTGCCACAGAGCGGACGGTCGTCAAGCTAGCCCACGACGTCGAAGCGCTCTACATCGCGGCGCGCTGCTACGACTCGAACATCCGAGGCGCGCGGGCCAGCCAGCTCCGCCGCGACGCCGACCTCTCGACCGACGACAACATCCGGCTCCTGATCGACAGCTTCGACGATCGGCGCAGCGCGTTCGTGTTTGGCACCAACCCAAACGGGGCGATGTGGGACGCGCAATTCTCGGGGGTCGAGGACCTGAACGAGAACTGGAACGGCGTCTGGGACGTCGCCGTCTCGCGGGATAGCGCTGGATGGACGGCCGAGTTTCGTATCCCGCTTCTGGCTCTTCGGTTTCACGCCGGGACCAACACGCGGTTCGGCTTCAACGTGCGGCGCTTCATTCGACGGAAGAACGAGGAAGACCTGTGGCGCTCGTACGGCCGGACGCAGGGGTTCTACCGCCTCAATAATGAAGGAACGATCACCGATCTCGGGGCTCTGCACCGCCCGCACGATCTCGAATTGTACCCGTACGCGCTCGGTCGCGCCGTAGAGACCGAGCACGACAGCGTCGGCGGGGAGACGGCCGGAGGCTACTTCAGCGGCAAGGGCGGGGTCGACGCCAAGCTCGGCATCACGCCGACCTTGACCGCGGACGTCACCGTCAACACCGACTTCGCACAGGTGGAAGCCGACCAGCAGGTGATCAACCTCACCCGCTTTCCGTTTTTCTTCCCCGAGAAGCGCCAGTTCTTCCTCGAATCGAGCGGCTTGCTCGACCTCGGAACGCCTGGCCGGGTGCAGCTGTTCTACTCACGCCGCATCGGCCTCGACACGAGCGGTGCGCCGGTGCCGATCCTCGCGGGCGGGCGGGTCTACGGGCGACTCGGGCCGTGGAGGATCGGTGTCCTCGACGCGCAGACGGGCGGAGCAGACAACGCCAACGACGCTATCGTTCGGGTCCAGCATGACCTCTTCGAGCGATCCTACGTTGGCGCGATCGGGACGCTCCACGCGGGATCCGGTGGGCAAGGTGTGCAGCGGGCGGGCGGCGTGGACGTCGACCTCCCCCTCGTCCTCCACGGGGCGAACCTTGAGCCCAAGTTCTGGATTGCCGGCAGCCAAACGCCGGGAGTCCCTGGGACCCCCCTCGCGTGGCGGCTCTCCACCGACAACCCGAACGACCTGTTCGACAATTTCGTTTCGCTCTACCGCATCGACTCGGGCTTCGCCCCGCCGCTTGGCTTCGTCCGCCGCACGGGGATCTGGGAAACGACCGGGCACGTGGACTTCATGCCGCGACCGGGGGCGCTGGGAATCCGCCAGCTGGACTTCACGTTTCCCATCCCGAGTTGGGACGTCATCGCGAACGAGCAGGGTTCACTCTTTCGGAGTGCCGACTGGCAGACGGCGTGGTTCGAGTGGCGGGTGTTCGGGGGCGACCGGCAGAATGGCGATCACTTCGAAGTCAACTTCCAACGGCTGATGGATGCCCCCACCGATGCCTTCGACATCTTCCCGGGCGTCGTGATCCCGCCCGGCCGGTACTGGTGGTCCCGCTACGAGCTGCAGTACTTCATGAACGCAGGCCGTCCCCTGCGCTTTGGGGCATTCGCAAACTGGGGCCAGTTCTATGGCGGTCACAGCACCGATCTCGAGCTCAGCGCAGCGTGGCGCGGCGGTGGTCACATCATCGTGAGCACCGATCTGATCCGGACGAGAGCTGAGCTACCGGTCGGAGCATTCACCGCCGTACTGTCCGCAAACCGGTTGGAGTACGATTTCGATACCCGCACCAGCCTGCTCGCATTCGTCCAGTATGACAATGCGAGCGAACGCGTCGATTTCAATGTGCGGTTTCATTGGATCCCGGTGATCGGGGACGATGTGTTCGTGGTGTGGAACTCGGGGTACACGACTGAGCCGCTCGCCCGGTTTCGCTTCCCGGACACCCGGGCCCTGGCCCGCCCGCTCAACGGGGCCTTCGTCGTCAAGGTGGTGCACCGTCTCACGCCGTAGAGGGGAACGCCAATGCTCACGCGCTCGCTCACTGCTCTCGTACTTGCAGCGACACCGCAGGTGCCGACGCCAACCTGCAAGCTTGCCGGTCCAGCGGTCGAGGCCCACTGGTCGGGGGCCATTCCGCCGGCGTCGAGGGCCGAGGCGCCACTCCGCGTGGTGGCCGATGTGCCCCTGCCGGGGAGCGCATCCCGCTTCGACTACCAGAGCCTCGAGCCGGCATCCGGGCGGCTCTTCATTTCACATATGGGCGCCGGGCAACTCGTCGTCTTCGACGTACGCGCCGGACGAGTCATCAGGAATCTGGACGGGTTTCCCACGGTGACCGGCGTACTGGCCGCGCCGGCCGAACACCGGGCGTATGCCTCCGCAACGGGGGCCCACGCCGTCATAGTCGTGGACGATTCCACACTCGGGATCGTGGCGCGCGTCCCGGGGCCGCGGTTCCCGGACGGGATCGCGTATGCGCCAGAGGAGCGGCGGGTCTTCGTCTCGGACGAATCGGGGCGGCGGGACTTTGTGATCGATGCAAGGACCAACTCTGTTGTAACGCAGATCGAGCTCGACGGAGAGGCGGGAAACACGCAGTACGACCCCGGCTCGCGTTGCGTAATCGTCGCCGTCCAGACCGCGAACCAACTGGCGGTCATCGATCCGGCGAGCGCCACCATCGTTCGTCGCATCACGCTCGACCACGCGGTCCGGTACCCCCATGGCGTCTACATCGACGCGGCGCACCACCGAGCGTTTGTCGCTGGTCAGGAAAGCGCGACGCTCGGCGTGCTGGATCTCCAGACGCTCCAGCTGCGTCAGGTGCTCCCAATCGGGAGCGATCCCGACGTCCTCGCATTCGATCCGACACTCGGGCGGCTGTACGTGGCCGCCGAGTCAGGGGTCGTGGCCGTGTTAGAGGACCGGGACAGATCGCTCTCGCAGCTCGGCTGGTACCGGGCGCCGAAGGCGCACTCGGTGGCGGTCGATCCCGCCACGCACCGCGTCTACCTGCCGCTCGCGGACGTGAGCGGCCATCCGGTCCTCCGGGTGTTGGTGCCGAGCGATTCCCACTGAGCAACTGCGGGAGGAGCCAATGGAACGAACCCGTCGATTCGCCGTGACGATGTTCGGCGCGATCACCCTGAGCAGCGTCTTTGGCGCTCCTCGACGCCCAAGTGCCACGGTGCCCATGCGGCTGCAGGGACAGACGGCGTCGGCCGTCACGTGGCACTTCGATTCGCTGCCTGCAGGCCAGCCGCCGGCTGGTTTCTCCTTCGGCCGGACCGGCGGCGGCCGGGTGGGGCGTTGGATTGTGCAGTCAGCTCCAGACGCGCCGAGTCCGCCGAACGTCCTGGCCCAGGTCGACAGCGACCGCACTGATTACCGGTTCCCCGTTGCGGCTGCCCCGTCGCCGACCTTCACTGACGGCAGCGTCGCCGTGAAGTGCAAGCCGGTGTCGGGGTATGTTGACCGGGCGTGCGGTCTCGTGTTCCGATACCAGGATGAGAACAACTACTATCTGACGCGCGCCAACGCGCTCGAGGACAACGTCCGCTTCTACTACGTGAAGAACGGACGCCGGATCCAGCTCGCCAATTGGAGCGGGAAGGTCACAGCGGGCGTCTGGCACGAGCTGCGGGTCGAGTTCCAAGGAGACCATGTCGAGGTGTACTGGGACAGCACGAAGCGGATCGACGCGCACGACCGCACGTTCAGTGGTCCCGGTCGCGTCGGTGTGTGGACCAAGGCCGACTCCTACACTGTGTTCGACGACCTCACCGCGAGGTCGCGAGGGTAGATCCACGAGTTCAAAGGAATCGCTCGCATGCATCGCGAACTTTTCGCTTTACTCGGCTTGGTCCTCACCGGCCGGCCGATCGTGGGACAGGAACCCGCAGCGCCCTACCGCGCCACGTGGGCCGATGCGGTGACCGTGGGGACAGCGGGGGTGCTCTATGTACTTCCTGGAGCGCTCGGGCTGCCGCACGGCGCTCCGTCGTGTGCTCCGTGCGATCCGGCTACGCTCCCGGGCGTCGACCGGTGGGCGGTGCGGTCGGTATCCCAGTCGGCAGACGCAGCCAGCGATGTGGTGCTGGCGGGCGTCGCAGGGTTCACAGCCGTCGCTGCGCTCCGCGGCCTGCCGTCTGGGCTGTGGCGCGGCAACTTCGTGGTGCTGGCAAACGCCGCGAGCTGGACTGCAGCTTCAACCGAATGGCTGAAGGTGCTCGTCCGGCGCAAGCGGCCCGTGCTCTACACCAGCGATGGTGCCGGGGCGGCGGCAAATCCGGAGAATCAGCGGTCGCTTCCGTCGGGCCATGCCTCGCTCGCGTTTGCGGCAGCGACGTCCTACCTGGTCATCGCGCGGCGGGAGCACCTGCCGCACCGGACACGGAACACGTTGCTCCTCTATGCGGGCGCAGTGGGCGTGGCGACACTCCGGGTCGCGGCAGGCGAACACTTTCCGACCGACGTGCTGGCCGGCGCGGCGCTCGGCAGCGGGATCGGCTGGCTCGTCCCGACCATTCATCCGACCCAGCCCTGATCCGCGGGGCGTCCCCGGGCGGCGGCAGTCAATCTCCTGGTGCGCCCGGAGGCCGTGATCGGTGGCAGATGGGAACGGCCGCCTCTGATGCACGTACAGGGGGTCGGGTGAGAGCCTTCCGCGTGGGTTCGAGCCCTGCCGCGTCGAGAGGACTTGGCGAGAGCGAGCCTTGGATGCTGCCTCTCGAGATGATGTGCTAAGCACCGAGCGAGCCAAGACTCAACGTCCGCCTCTACATGTGAAGAACGGACGCCGGATCCAGCTCGCCAATTGGAGCGGGAAGGTTACATCGGGTGACTGGCACGAGCTGCGCGCCGAGTTTCAACGAGATCATGTAGCGGTCTGCTGGGACGGCACGAAGCGGATTGACGCGCACGACCGTTCGTTTACGAGCCGAGGCCGCGTCGGCGTATGGACTAAGGCCGACTCGTACAGGTTGTTCCACGACCTCACCGCCAACCCCCGCGGGGCCTGACCGCGCGGCGCGCCGAGCGCTCCTCGGACCGCTTAATGACACGGACGGCAATAGGTCTCGGAGCTGCCCATACGCGACCCACAGTACTGCGCGTTTTGACTCCTGATGGCTGGCTGCTATTCCTGACGCGGTTCACGCGCCTGTTCGCGTACGGCGCGTTAGCCGTGGTGTTGGTGTTTTATCTGACGAGCCTCGGCCTCAGCACCTCCCAAACGGGCATGCTGCTGACCCTCACGCTGGCCGGGGACATTGTCGTGTCCCTTTATCTCACCACGCGAGCCGACCGGATCGGGCGCCGGCGCATGCTCATCATCGGTGCCGCGCTCATGGCCGCCGCCGGCGTCGCGTTCGCCTCCACCAGCAACCTCGTGTTCCTGGTCGTCGCCGGGACGATTGGCGTCATCAGCCCCAGCGGCAGCGAAGTGGGGCCGTTTCTGCCGATTGAGCAGGCCGTGCTCTCCCAGGTCGTTCCCAGTCACACACGCACAACGGTACTTGCCTGGTACGCGCTTGCCGGCTCGTTCGCGACCGCCATGGGTTCGCTCTGCGGAGGGACGCTTTCACACTTGCTGCAGCGGACTACGATGACGCCGCTCGGGAGCTACCGTGTGGTTGTCCTGCTCTACAGCGCCCTGGGCATTGCATTGGTCTTCTTGTTCACGCGTGTTTCGTCTACCGCTGAAGTGAGCTCGGCCGTCGCGGGATCTGGTGCCCCGGCGGCTGTGAAGACTCGCTTCGGTATCGGCCACTCACGCGATGTGGTGCTGAAGCTGTCGGGCCTGTTCGCCCTCGATTCCTTCGCCGGTGGTTTTGTGGTACAAAGCTTCGCTGCCTATTGGTTCTATCTGCGGTTTGGCGTGAACCCTGGAACGCTCGGCGTGATCTTCTTTTGGGCAAATCTGTTTGCTGGAGTCTCCGCGTTACTGGCGTCCCGACTTGCCGCACGCTTCGGCCTCGTCAAGACCATGGTGTTCACGCACCTGCCTTCGAATCTGCTGCTCATTCTCGTACCGCTGATGCCGACCCTGCCGCTCGCCATCCTCGTGTTGCTGGCACGCTTCAGCATCAGCCAAATGGATGTGCCGACGAGACAGTCATACATCATGGCCGTGGTCCGTCCGGAAGAGCGCTCGGCGGCGGCCGGCATAACGGGCGTTGCGCGCACGACCGGTGCCGCCCTTGCGCCCGTGTTCGCGGGCTTCATGTTTGCCCGGCCCGCGCTCATGAGCGTGCCGTTCTTCGTAGCCGGAACCCTGAAAATCCTGTACGACCTGCTGCTGTATCGCGGGTTTGCCGCGGTTCGACCACCCGAGGAAGCGAGGTAGCGAGCTTCCACCATGTCTCAGACGATATCCGGCCTGGTCGCATCCTCCGGGTACGTCGTACTCTTTGTCCTGGTCGCCCTGGAGAGCCTCGGGATCCCGCTCCCGGGTGAGACGGCCCTGCTCACCGCAGCCGCGTTGGCCGCGTTGGGGCACCTCTCGATCTACGCGGTCGTAGCGACCGCAATCGCCGCGGCCGTCATTGGCGACAACGGCGGCTATTGGATCGGGCGAAAAGGAGGCATCGCGCTGGTGCGGCGCTATGGGCGCCGCATTCACCTCAACGAATCGCAGCTCGACCGCGCGCGCGGCTTCTTTGAGCGGCACGGCCCCAAGACGGTGTTCATCGGCCGCTTCATCGCGCTGTTGCGCACCTGGGTCGCCGTGCTCGCGGGGACGGCGCGCATGCCGTACGGCAGCTTCATGTTCTATAACGCCCTGGGCGGGGTTTGCTGGGCCGTGATGTTCGGCACGCTCGGCTTCGTGTTCGGTCGCAACCTACCACGGCTCGAGCACTACATCGGTCAGGCCAGCCTAGCTGGTGTGCTGCTCGTCGCTCTCGTCGTGGGGCTGGTGCTCGGGTGGCGCTGGTTTGAGAGGAACCGCACCAGGCTCGCCGACCGCGCACAGTCCGTGTGGAAGCGGCTCCTCACCGGGGCCGCGCTCCAGCGCCTCAAGCAGCGCTACCCGCACGCGTGGACGTTCGTGGCCGCGCGGTTTGCGCGCGGCGAATACCTCGGGCTCCACCTCACGATCGGGTTGGCTATCAGCCTCGCTGGGCTGTGGGTCTTTGCCGGCATCACGGAAGACGTCATCCACCATGACCCTCTCACGCAGTTCGACGTGACGCTGCTCGACTGGATACACGCACACGCCACACCCGCCGGGTACGCCGTCTTCAACGCGATCAGCCTGCTCGGCTCGCCCGTGGTGCTGACCGTCCTGGCGCTCACGGTGGCCCTCGTCCTCGGCGTTCGGCGCCACTGGATCGTGCTCGGCGGCTGGGTCGCCGCCTTCGCTGGGGGTGGCCTCCTCGATGCCATGCTCAAGCTCATGATCCGGCGCCCGCGGCCCCCCTATGCCGCCAGGTTCCTCCCCCACTACAGCTGGAGCTTTCCGAGCGGCCACGCCATGAGCGCGCTCATCGGATACGGCATGCTCGCCTACCTGCTCGTGGTTCTGTGGACGCATCGTCGCAGCGCACAAATCACCATCGTGCTCGGTGCCGCCGTGCTGATCGTGGCCATTGGGCTCAGTCGACTGTACCTCGGGGTGCACTACTTCAGCGACGTGGTCGGGGGGTACGCCGCAGGGGTGCTGTGGCTCTCAACATGTATCTCCGGCCTCGAGGTTGCGCGCCGGTGGGATGGGGCAGCGCCGCCGGCCGCTGCCCGCCCGGCGGCATGATGGTGGTCTTGCCGAGTTATCCTCGGTCGTACGCCTGCTGCAGGCCTTTGATGTCGATCTTTTTCATCTGCAGCATCGCTTGCATGACCCGGTTCGCTTTCTCGGGATCCTTGTCTCCCAACATCTTCCCCAGGGCCGTGGGAACGATCTGCCACGACAGGCCATACTTGTCCTGCAGCCAGCCGCATTGATCTTCTCTACCGCCCGCGGACAGCTTCTTCCACAACTCGTCTACCTCCTGCTGTGTCTCACAGTTCACGAACAACGAGATGGCCGGCGTGAACTTGAACTGCGGGCCACCGTTCAAGGCGTAGAACTGCTGTCCCTCGAGCTGGAACGTCGCGGACATGACCGTCCCCTTTGGCCCTGGCCCTGCCGCGCCGTATCGCGTGACGCTCAGCGCCTTCGAATTCTTGAAGATCGACACATAGAAGTTCATCGCCTCTTCGGCCTTGCCGTCGAACCACAGGAACGGGACGATCTTCTGCATAGATTCCTCGCTATTGATGGACAGGCTGGCGGTACAGTACGCCGCCCAGCCATGCACAGGGCAAACCGGTGAGCACGAGCGCGACCGGGTACCAGAGCGGACCGAGCTCGGGCTTGGCGATCGCGACCCCCACACCAGCGACGCCCGGCACGAGCCCGACGAGCCCGAGGATGAACGCATGGCGCACCGGCGCGTGGGGGGCGAGCCGCGCCGTGAGGTAGCCGCCCGCAACGGTATAGACGATACGATAGGCCGTGGCCAGCGCGAACAGCCCGCCGGTCATCGGCTGGCCCCACGGCGGGTACACCTTCAGCACATGCAGCACCTCGTCGGTGCCGAGCGAGAGGGCGACGATCGCGACGAACCCTGCGACGACGGCGCCCGTGCTGCGCCAAAGGCGCGTAGTCATCTGGTGGCCTGCGAAGGTGACGCGAGTAGATCGGCGAGACGGTCGTAGCTCGCTTTCACGCCCGACTCCATGCCGGACTTGAGGACCGCGTCCCGCGCCTCCCGCGACTCGTAGCGCATCGTCTGCGTCAGGGTGGTTCGTCCACCCTGCTCGACCAGAACGAGGGTGTTGAGGGCCTCGCCCGGGTACCACGCCTCGTCGAATCGCTCCGTGACGACAAGCCGCTCGGGCTTCACAATTTCGCGGTACACGCCACCCATCCCCATCGTGGTGCCATCACGATGGTGCCGCCACACCCAGCGGTACTTGCCGCCCACGCGCACGTCCATCTCGCACACCTGCATCGACCAGCCCGGCGGGCCCAGCAGCCACTGTCGGACGAGGTCGGGCTTGGTGTGAGCGTCGAACACCAGCTTGCGCGGGGCGTCGAAGACGCGCGTCATCGCGATCTCGCGGTCCGAGGGCGTGGTGAGCTTCAGGGCTTCCATTTTGTCTCCTTGGTTTTCAGCTGCTCGAGCAGCGCGTCGAGGCGCCGGTAGTTCCCTTCCCAGAGGCGGCGATAGGGCTCCAGCCAGCGGGTGGCTTCCCCGAGCCGCTTGGCCTCCAGTCGGCGCGGTCGCCGCTGCGCGTCGCGGCCGCGCGAGACCAGGCCGGCGCGCTCTAGCACCTTGAGATGCTTGGAGATGGCCGGCTGGCTCATCGCGAACGGCTCGGCCAGCTCCGTCACCGAGGCCTGACCCGACGCGAGCCGGGCGAGGATCGCCCGCCGGGTGGGATCGGCGAGCGCCGCGAACGTGGCGTCGAGGCTCGCAGTATTCATAACTGATAGGTTATATAAGGGAGGACGGGTCGGCCGTCAAGCCCCGCCGATCCACTTACCGTCCCGACTCGCTCCTAGCCGCGCGGCCGACCCGCAGGACGATCGACTCCACCTCCACGCCGTAACTGCCCGGCGTGACCGTGCTGTCTCGCGCGTCCTCGCGCCGCAGCGAGAGCTGCAGCCGCTCCACCCGGTCGAGCCGCGGGCGGTCACCGCTCCCGCCCCGCCCCGCCGCCGGTCCCACCCAGTAGTTCCACTCCCCGGGGAACCCCTCCGGGAGCAACACCCCGCGGCCGAGCGTGAAAGCGGCGAGCGGCAGTGCCCGCTCGCTCCAGCCGCTGTCCACCGGTACCGCGGCGCTCCAGCTCGTGCCGTCGTCCTCCATCAGCGTGACGTGCAGGATCTGGCGCGCCCCGAGGCCGCGCACCCGCACCACCAACTCATCGGCGCCGCCTATGCTCTCCTGCCGGGCTCTGATCCGGTCTTTGACCACCAACGACGTCGTGTAGTCGGGCGGACTCGAGGAGCGCGCGTCCACGGGCAGCTCGAAGTGGAAGACCGGCTGGCCGGTGAGCTCGGACACGACCACGCGGAACAGTCCGCGGCGCCCGGCGTCGCCGATGCGGGTAAAGGACAAACGCGCCGCGTCCCGGCCGGGATCGAACAACCGCAGCGGCGTGTGCGCGCCGACCACGTCCAGCTTCCAGGACGCGCTGCCGTAGTAGTCCCAGTCGGTCGGCCTCAGGTGCAGGCCGCCAGGGAACGTTACGCCCGAGTCCCCGCGGAACAGCGTGATTACGAACTCGTGCGGCCCCGCTCCTGCCCGCAGGGCGGTTCCGGGAAGGGACACGGCATACAGATAACCGCCCGCCGGGTGCATGGTGAAGCCGCGGAAGACGCCACCAGCGGTCGGCCGGATGAAGAGGATGGCCGAGTCGGGTGGAGTGCGGTCTACCACACGAGCCACGAGCTCCGCGGTGCGCCCCGCGAGGTATTCGGGAGCGGCGAGAGACTCGACAGATGGCGGGACAGAGTCGGCGGGAGGGGCATGGTACTCCGTGAAGCCGGTCTGGCCTACTCGTGCGGGAAGCGTGGCGGGATCCACCGGGCCCCTTGCGCTCAGGACGTACACACCAGGAGTGACGGCAAACCGACCAGCCTCTGACCGTCCGACCGCCTGACCGCCGGGGTTCATCGGTTGCACCGTGAACTCGCCCCCCAGGTCAGGGAGCTTGACGGTCATGTGCCAGGCGCGGCTGATCGCGCGCGTCACGATCTTGTCGGGGCTGGGCGGCTCGAACGGATCGCGCACGGGTACGGCGTCGGGGTAGACCTCGAGGCGCCAGACGCCCGGGCGCACTCTGTCCAGGAAGTAGATCCCCTCCCCTTCGTACGTCGCCACCGGCGAGGAGCCGTAGCCCGCGATGCGACGCAGCGCGGCCGGGTCGGGCGGGGCCGCGCGCGTCGAGCCAGCGTACAGCAATGCGTCGCGCGCCACGAGCTCGCTGGCGTCGCCGTCATAGGAAACGTGGAAGTCGCCGAACCGCGTGTTCTCAGGGTACGGACCGTACGAGCGCAGCCGTGGCAGCCGGTGCATCGCCTCAGCGGCGATGATGGCGCTCATCGCCTTGCGCGGCGTGTAGACCAGGTTCAGATAGTGGGTCTGCCAGCCCAGATTGCGCGACGCGGTCTCGAGCATGTCGTAGGCGAACATGGCGGCGAACTGCGCACCCACCGCGCGGAGCGTCCGCGCCATCGCCGGATACATGTAACCGGTGCGCAGGTCCGGCGAGTCGAACTCGTACACGATGCGCGGCATTGGGGCGAGCTCGGGGCGCAGCATATCCGGGTATGCGTCGGTCCCGCGCAGGTAGTTGCCCACGAGCTCGTGGCCCGAGTTCAAGCCCGTGGGATACCACCCGAACGTGATCCCCTGCGCCTTGCTGCGTCTGATCGCCTCCCCGATCCTGAAGTCCTGGCTCACGTTGTAGAAGACGAGCTTGTTGCAACCGGTGGCACGCACCGCGGCGGTGAGGGCGTCGATGTAACGGATCGAGCCCTCCAGGTCCTCAGGGTGATGCCAGGGCTCGTTGACCAGCTCGATGAAGAGGATGGCCGGCTCGTCCTTGAGCGCCATGCCGGTATAGCGGTTCACATGATTCAGGATTTGGCGCAGGTAGTTGACCTGCGCCGCGAGGGCCGCGGGGTCGGTGCCCATGCGGGCCTTGCCGAAGTGCCGGCCGAACCCCGGTGGCGAGGTATCGGACAATGCGTCGGGCCAGTTCGAGCCGTACAGTTGGATGGGGCTGAACAGCATGTAGATGCCGCGCTCGCGCGCGCGGGCGATGAGGTAGTCTTGCAGGTCCAGATGGTCGTTGGCGATCAGGTTGCCGGCCGAGTCGGACGCCTCCCAGTCGCCCCAGAAGGTGAGCCGCAGCCCATCCCAGCCCATGCGGGCGAACTGCGCCATGTCTTCGTCGATCATCTTCTTGCGATCGCCATGGAGGTAGCCCGCCGCGCGGTAATCGGAGGCGGTGGGCAGCACGTAGTTCGCGCCGAACAGGGTGACCTCTTGCTTGTCGTCGCTCCAGCGCACCACGCCCTGGTTGTCGAGGTACACGGCGCGGGTCGCGGTCGCGGGTGCCTGGGGCCGAGGTCTCTGCCTGGCCGCGGACTGGGAGCAAGCCGCCGGCGGCAAGGCGGCGAGCAGACCCGCGATGGTGAGACCGAGCGTTGCGCGCAAGTGAAGGCTCCGAAGCACGGGGACGGATGTGCGGGAAGGTGCGCTCCGACGCTACTGGGCGCAACGCAGCGCGGGAAGGATTCCCGGTTCCTCGCGTGAGCCCGAAGTGACGCCTACATTGACCGCGAGACCATCCCCTTTCAGCCAGGAGTGCGCAGATGCGGACTGGTTTTGCCGCGGTGGCAGCCCTGTGCTCGCTCGCGGCGGGGCATCCCGTTCTCGCCCCGGCGTGGACGCCGGTTCCGGCGCGCGCTCCGGCGCCCGACACGTCTTGGGTCGCTCGCAGCGCGATCTACGAGATTTTCGTCCGGGACTTCTCGCCCACGGGCGATTTTCGCGGTGTCATCGGCGGGCTGGACCGCGTCCAGGCGGTCGGAAGCAACGTGGTGTGGCTGATGCCGATCTACCCGATTGGGGTGGTGCACCGGAAGGGACCACTAGGGTCGCCGTACGCAGTACGCGACTACCACGCGGTAGACGCCGCGCTCGGCACCGCGGAGGACTTTCGGGCTGTCGTCGAAGCGGTGCACGCTCGCGGGATGAAGATCATCCTCGATTGGGTTCCGAACCACACCGCGTGGGACAACGTCTGGGTTCAGGAGCACCCCGACTTTTACGTCCGCAACGACAGCGGCGGGCTGACGGTGCCGCGCGACGACCAGGGCAAGCTGACCGACTGGACGGACGTCGCCCAGCTTGATTACCGGAATCCCAGGCTGCGAGGCGCGATGATCGACGCGATGCGCTGGTGGCTGGAGCAGTTCGGAATCGACGGCTTCCGTGTCGACGCCGCCGGCTTCGTTCCGGACGACTTTTGGCGCGACGCCCTACCGAAACTGCGCGCCGCAGTCCCGCGGCCGATCTTGCTCCTCGCCGAATGGGGCGATCTCAAGATGCATCGGCTCGGCTTCGACCTCACCTATGCATGGGACTCCTACAGCCGCCTCAAGGCGGTCTGGAAAGGCGCGGCCGCCTCCACGGTCGTCCGGCGGGAGCTGGCGGACCTGGTCGCCATGCCCCGGGGCGGCATGCGGCTGCGCTTCACCACGAACCACGACGAGACCGCCTGGGACAATCCGCCCGTGACCCTGTTCGGGGGTGCGTCAGGAGCGCGCGCGGCCTTCGTAGCGATGGCCCTGTTGCCCGGTCGACCGCTGATCTACAACGGGCAGGGGGTCGAGAGCCCGCAGAAGCTTGGCCTCTTCGTGCGGGACCCGATCGCGTGGGATCAGCCACGGGCGGCCGAGGCTCTCGCCTTCTATCGCGGCGTCATGCAGCTGGTGCGTGCGGACTCTGCGCTCGTCACCGGGGGTCTCCGCGAGGTCGTGACCAGCGCTGCAGACGACGTGATCGCCTATCGTCGGGGGGACGCGGTCGTGCTTGTGAATACGCGGCCTCACGACGTGCGTCTCGCGGTGACAGGATTCGACGTGGAGGGCGCGCGCGATCTGCTGTCGAACCGTGCGCAGCACGGCCCCACGGTCACGCTTCCAGCCTACGGAGTGCTCATCCTGGCGCGGCGCATCGACCCCTAACGCCGGGCTCCCCTAGGGGCGATTGAGGTCGAGGATCAGGCTCTCCCGCGACCCGAGCGTCCCGGCGGGAACGTAGCCCTGAATGCGCCCGTCCCGATTCACCTCGAGCGTCGTGCCCTTCGGACCGCCGAGCAGATTGCGCGGCGTGTACCTCCCGGGCGAGAGCACGCTCTCCCGGGAGGCAATCGAGACGTCCGACGCCGGCGTGGCACCCAAGTTCGCCACCACCAGCACCGCGTGGTCGCCCGTTCGGCGCAGGTAGGCGGCCACCTGGGGGTTGCTCGCGGAGAGCGGCACCAGCTTCCCGGTCGCCAGGGCCTCGTTCTCTCGGCGCAGGTGGATCAGCCGGCGGTACAGGTTCAGCAACGAGCCCGGGTCGGCGTCCTCCGCCGCGACATTGGTCGTCAGCGAGTCCGGCTGGGGGCTCTCCCACGCCTTGCCGGTGGTAAAGCCTACGCCAGGACGCGGGCTCCACTGCATCGGGGTCCGCAACCGCGGATCGGGTTTGTCGCCCGTCATCCCGATTTCTTCGCCATAGTAGATGAAAGGAAGCCCCGGCAAGGTGAGCAGCAGCGTCGCGGCGAGCTTGGCGCGGGCGACGTCGCCGCCCAGGACGGTGAGCGTGCGGGTCTGATCGTGGTTTGTGAGAAACGGAGACCAGCGGTAGGCCGGCAGCGTGTCCTGGAGTCTCAGGAAGCCGGTGAGCAGCCCTGTCGCGGAGCCGGTGCGGACCGCCGACAGGAGCGAATCGGACAGCTCAAACGCGAAGTACGCGGTGAGCTGGTAGGGATAATACGGCAGCATTGTAGCGATGTTGGCCCACACCTCGCCGACGGTGTACGCATCGGGCTTGACGCCGCGGAGGTGGGCGGCGTACTCGCGCAGCAAGGCGTGGGTGCCGGGGCACCCGGCGAGACAGGTGCCTTCCTCTACGACGTAGGGGACCGCGTCGAGACGGAAGCCATCCACCCCCATCTCGCGCAGCCAGAACGTCGCGATCTTGTTTGCTTCCTCCCGCACGGCTGGCGTCTGGTAGTTCAAGTCCGGCATCCCGCTCCAGAAGACGCCGTAGTAGTACTCGTCCCGCACCGGCGAGCGGTGCCATGCTTCCCCGCCCCAGGGGCCTTTGCCCAACGGCGTGGGGGAGAAGCGGTACCACGTGCGATAGGGGGACGTCGTGTCGCGCAGTGCCGCCTGGAAGTAGGGGTGCTCGCTCGAGCTGTGGTTCAGCACCATGTCCACGAGCACCACGATCCCGCGGCGGTGCGCCTCCACCACCAGCCGCTTGAAATCGTCGTTGCTGCCGTAGGCCGGCTCGACCCGGTAGTAGTCGCTGACATCGTAGCCGTGATAGCTCGGTGACGCCGCCACCGGCATGAGCCAGATGCACGAGGCGCCGAGGCGGTTGATGTAGTCGAGCTTCCGGATCAGACCGTTCAGGTCGCCGATCCCGTCGCCGTCGCTGTCGTAGAACGAGCGCACGAACACTTCATAGCAGACGGCGCCGCGGGTCCAGGCAGGAGCAGGAGTCTGTGCTCGCGCCGCCGCAGCGGCTGCGAGCGTCGCGCAGAGTCCCAACGATATGGTCCGCCTCATGGCAGCCGCGTCGCGGCGTCGATGGCTATACTCGAGTTGGCCGCGAGGTGAAAATGAACTGCGCCGGCGGCGTCCACCACAAACGACGTGCCGGCGCACGCCGCGCCGGCCAGGCCGCCCGTGAGGATGTCGCAATAGGTGCCGGCCGGCATGCCCGTGCCGATCGTGGTGTCCACCGCCGCGGCCTCCCGGCTGATGGCCACGAAGCCCTTGTCGCCGCGCGAGAAGGCGATGGCGTTGCTCCCGTCGTCCCACCAGTGATTGATGTCCGTGCCAGCGACGACGCGGCGGAAGCGCACCATGTTCCGGATGTACGGGTCGCGGTGCTCGCACACCCACTGGCCGATCGTAGCCGTCTCGAGGCTCGACGCACACGTCACGCTATTGGTGTTCCCAGCGGCGTCAGACGGGGGACCCATGGAGTTTCCGGCCGGGCAGTCAAAGGCATAGCTCGAGAGAATCGACGGATACCCGTACGGCTGCGCCAGCGTCCACACGTTGGCGACGCGAAACACGTTGCCGTCGCGATAGCTGATGCCGCACTGGTGCTGGGTGTCGTGGTTCTGGAGGAACACCACCGCCTTGTCGGACGGCATCAGACCCCACGCCAACGGTGAAAACTGGTTTCCCGGCGGTCCGTTCGGGTTGAGCTGCGCGATGCGCTGCCCCCCGAGCCCGCGGAACTTGTCGCCCACGCCCACGAAGGTGAACTCGGTGATGTCGGCAGCGCCACCGGAGCCGTAGGCTTCGCCGTAGTAGTCGCGCGGTGACAGCGCTTCCCCCGCCCCGCCGCCGATCACCTCGAGGAAGTAATACGGGATCGGGCGCCCCTCCGCCGCCAACGTGGAATCCGCGAGCGCGAGAATGTCGTCCAGCTCCACCTGTTGGATATGTTTGGCCGCGTCGATGCGGAAGCCGGCGACGCCGAGGCGCGCCAGCATGATCAGGTAGCCCGCGATCTTCTGCCGCACCGAGGGCAGGCCCGTATTGAGGTCCGGCAGCGAGAACAACTCGCAGTCCTGCACGTTGGCGGCGCTGGAGTAGTCGTTCACGGTGCAGGGCGAGTGGAAATCGCTCGGCGTATACAGTCCGGGGTAGTCGTACTTCGTGTATGCCGTGCCGTTCGAGCCCGTGCCCGGGCTCGGGTAGTTGGTCATGTGATTGATGACGGCGTCCACATAGATACCGACACCCACCGCCCGGCAGCGCTGCACCATGTCAACGAACTCAGGCTGAGTGCCCGAGCGACTGCGCGCGATGCTGTAGCTCACCGGCTGATAGCGCTCGCTCCAGTCGTGGTTGGGCGTGATGCTGTGCTCTTGGGGCGGCGAGATCTGCACGGCCACGAAGCCAGCCGGTCCGAGCACATTCTCGCACTCGGTCGCGATGTCGGTCCACTTCCATTCGAACAGGTGGACGAACACGTCGCCCGCCGCCAGGTGACCGCTGGGGCGATAGGTCGGTGCCAGCGTCGGCCGGTCGGGGGGAGGATTCCCACCCGATAGAGAAGCGAGGGGGTGGCCGCAAGCGACCGTGGCGATTGCAAGCAGCCCTGTGACAACCAATGACCGCGCCCTGCCCGCGCGGCTGAAGCCGCGGCTCGGCACCTGCCGCTGAAGCGGCGGCATGTGCCGGTTTACCGGCAGACGCCGAGCCGCGGGTTCACCCGCGGACAACGTGCTGGCCCGCGGCGCGCTCAGTAACCCGGATTCTGCTGCAGGTTCGGGTTGGCGATCAGCTCGTTCGCCGGAAGCGGGTACAGGTCCCGCCCCGCATCCAACGCCGCCCCGCCGACGACGCCGTGCTTCCATGCCCAGACGTACGTACCGCTCGTGAACAACCCGAAGCGCACCAGGTCGGTCCGGCGCTGGGCCTCGAACAGCAGCTCGCGGCCCCGCTCGGCGAGCACCGTGTCCAGCGTGAACTGGGGGGCCGTGATGTCGGCGCTGGTGTTCCCGTACGCGCGCTCGCGGAGCGCATTGAAATAGGTCAGCGCCTGCGCCTGAGTGCCGCCGCCGCCGCGCAGATTGGCCTCGGCGTAGATCAGATACGCGTCAGCCAGTCGAAAGATCGGGAAATCCGTATCGACCATGCCGGACTGCGAACCGCTGACTCCGCCCGACGTCTTGTTGGTGAACTTGGGCCCGGCAATCCCGTTGCTGAACTGTCCGATGGTATCCACGTTGACTTGCTGGCCCGTCGTGTAGAAGAATGAGGCCCGGCCGTCGCCGGCGGCGAATAGATTGTGGACCTGCTGCTTCATACGATATCCGCCCCAGCAGTAGTCAATGCCATAATTGGCCGCGGCCATGCTGCCGCCGCAGCCGGCATGGATCAGGAACGTCATCCCGCCCCACGTCTGCGTGTTCTTGCCGTCCTGCGGAGCGACGAAGACGAGCTCGGGGGAGGTGTTGTTGTCAGCCTGGAAGTTGTGCACAAAGCTGGGATCGATGGTGTAGCCCGCGGCGATCACCGCCTGCGCTTCGGTGAGCGCTCCGGCGTAGTTCGGCGTGCCGGTGTAGACGCCCGCATTTAGGTAGAGCTTGGCCAGCAACATATGCGCAGCGGCCGGGGTCGCGCGGCCGTACGTCGCGGCGCCCTTGGGCGGCAACGCATCCTTGATGGCGTTGAGCTCGGTCACCACGTAGCGGTAGAGGCTGTCGCGGGTGGCCTGCTTCGGAGGAGTGGCTCCCAGCGGGTCCGCTTCAGTCACCAGCGGGATGTTTCCGAAGAGATCGATCCCGTGCCAGTAGCTCAAGGCTCGGAGGAACCGGGCCTCGGCGCGGTAGAACTGGATGTTGGTCCGGAGCGTGGGATCGTTCTGGTTCCGTTCCGCGAGCTTCGCATCCGTGCTCTGGCGCAAGAACTCGTTGGCCAGCATCACCTGGTAGAAGACGCGATAATACATCGCGTTCACCATCTCGTTGCTCGCTCCCCAGGTCCCCGTGTTCAGAGTAGGGAGACCGGGATCGTTCCAGCCGATCACCGCCTCGTCCGTCGGCATCTCCTGGAGGTACCAGTACAACCGCAGGTATTCGCCGAAGCCCTCGTCGATGCCTCCGATGTCGGCATTCCCGTCGGGCCCCCGTTGTCCGGTGACGATCAACCCGCCGTAGATCTTCGCGAGGAACGCCCGATACGAGTTCGGGTCGTTGAACACGTTGGCGCTGGTGACGGTGCTCTTCGGTGCCACCGTCGGATCGGTGCAGCCGGTCCCGGCCACGCAGAGAAGGGCGGCGGCGACGCTCACTGCCTTGGATGTGCGGTTCATGTCTTTCGTCCCCCTAGAACCGGACGCTCAGGCCGGTGGTGATAGTGCGCGCGCGCGGATAGATGTTGTTGTCGATTCCGTTCAGGCCCGAGGTCGGATCCACGCCGCTGTAGCCCGTGATCGTGAACGCATTCTGGATGGTGGCGTACAGGCGGAACGGCTGTCCCCGGTAGCTCGAGGAGTAGCCGAGCGAGATGTTATCGACCCGCAGGAACGAGGCGTCCTCCACAAAATAGTCCGAGTAGTATTGCGGAACGACGAACCCGGTCGTGAGGACCGACGCGTGCAGGTTGCTCGGCATCCCCGAGCCCGTGAGGTTCTGGTAGGCGCCGTTGGCGGACGCCACGTTGTTGTAGACCCAGCTCCCCAGGTACGCCCGCACCGTGAAGCCGGCGTCGAAGTGCCCGTAGCTCAAGTACGACGAGTGTCCCAGTATCCACTTCGGCGCCGGGTCGTGAAACGGCCGCCGGTCGGTGTCGTTGATGATCCCGTCCCCGTTCTGGTCCACGTACATCTTGAGCAGGCTGTCATTGGTGCAACAACTGTAGATCGGCTTCCCATTCGCGCCGTACTTTTGCTGATAGACGAAGAACGAGTTGATCGGCACGCCCGGTTGCAGCACCTCGACCAGGTTGCCGACCCCCCCTGAGATGTTGCCGGTCAGGATCTTCGATACGCTCTTGCTCGGGTTGATGGTGAGCAGCTCGTTGTTGTTATGGCTGGCGGTGAACGAAGCGGTCCAGCCCAGCCGGGTCGCGCGCCCCTCGAGCACGCGGGCGTTCAGGCTGAGCTCGAAACCCCGGTTCCTCATGCTGCCGATGTTGGTCGTGACAAAGTTCCCGAGGTTCGTGCCGGCGGCGACGGGAACGTTGAAGATCAGATCAGTGGTGTTTTTGGTATACCAGTCGATCGAGCCGCTGTACCGCTGGTTGCTGAAGCCGACATCGAGGCCGGCGTTGTAGGAGCTGGTCTTTTCCCAGTGGATGAACTCATCGACGGCGCTGGGGCGGATGGTGGTGACGAACTGGTTGCCGAACTGAACCTGCGTCTGCCCGTCGCTGTACGTATAGGTCGGGTATTGCAGGTAGTCTCCGAACGCCTGGTTGCCGGTCCTGGCCCAGGAGCCGCGCAGCTTCAGCTCCGAGAGCGAGCCGATCCCCCGCATGAAGGGCTCCTGCGAAATCCGCCACGCCAGCGCCACCGACGGGAAGGTGCCCCACTGGTTACCGGGGCCGAAGCGCGAGGAGCCATCGCGTCGGGCGCTCAGCGCCGCAAGGTAGCGGTCGCCGATGTTGTAGTTGAGCCGCCCGAAGAAGGAGATGAGCTTGTAGTCGACGATATCCCTGGTATTGCGAACGTTCGCGGCCGTCGGGACACCATTGTCGCCGAGCAGGTTGCTGCCCAGCCCCGTTTCGCGCAGCGAGGGATACTCGGCGTGCGACTGTGTGAACGAGTAGCCCCCGGCCAGATCGATGGTGCCGGGTCCGTAGGTGCGCGACGGCGCGTAGCCCAGGTACGCGTCGAGCACCGAGTTCAATTGGGTGTTGTTCGCAAGAAAGAGGAGCCCCTGACCCTGTCTCACCTGCGCGGCCAGGATGCTCGGATAGAAGGTCGTTCGATCGGCCTTCGCGAGGTCGTAGCCCAAGTTGAGGTTGGCAGTCAATGCTTCGACGAAGGGCACCCGGTACTCGGCCCGCGCATTCCCGACGCTGCGCCACGTCGTGCCGTGGTCGGCCGCCAGGTTCAAGCTGGCCACGGGATTGCTCGGGGACGCATTGGTCGTGTTCCAGTCCCAGTACCCGGTGGGGCTGGTCGGATCCATGACCGGCTGCGTCGGCGCCATCGCGGCGGCGTTGCCGAGCACGTCGCCTGGCGTGAACTTGTCGACGGCGCGCGACCCCCGCACCCTCGTACGCACGTTCAGACGGTCGCTGAAGAATCGCTGTTGATAGTTGAGGCCGACCGACAGCCGCTCCGTCGAGCTCGCCCGGATGATGCCGTCCTGGTTCAGGTAGCCGAGCGACAGACGGTAGCTCATGTCGTTGCCCGCGCTCGAGAATGACACATCGTGTTGCTGACCGTACGCGGTGCGGTCGACGAGGCCGAACCAGTCGGTGCTGGCGCCCAGCAACAACGCCGTCCGTGCCGGCGCGTACTGGGCCACGGCAGCGGCGAACTGGGATGCATTCAGCATGTCCGGTAGCCGGGTGACCGACGAGGCGGACCCGCTCGTGCTGTACTCGACCCCCGTTCCCTCGCGCCCCCTTCCCCCCTTCGTGGTAATGAGCACGACGCCGTTCGCGGCGTTCGACCCGTAGATCGCGGCGGCGGAAGCGTCCCGCAGCACCGTCATGCTCTCGATGTCGTTTGGGCTGAGGAAATTGAGGGGGTCGCGACCGGCGGAGAGCCCGCCACCCGCGCCGGTGCCGAGTGGCACGCCGTCGATGACGTAGAGGGGCTCGCTGCTGGCATTCACCGAGGTGGCGCCGCGGATCCTGATCGACAGGCCGCCGCCCGGGTCATTGTTGTCCACGACTTGCACGCCTGCCACCTTGCTCTGGATGAGCAGCTGGGGGCTGACGATGCGGCCGGGGTTGAACTCCGAGTCGGTCACTGCCGTCACGGCGCCGGTGATATCCCCAACGCGCTGCTGCCCGTAGCCGGTCACCACGACTTCCGACAGACCGATCGCCTGGGCCGTCAGGGCGAGATCGACCACGACGGCGTCGCCTGCGACGACGGCGACGCCCTGCCGCGCGGGCGCGTACCCGAGCATCTTCGCCCGCACGGTGTCCGCGCCCGCGGGAACGCCGGTAAGGACGAAGCGACCGTCCGCCTGGGTCAGGACGACCCGACTCCCCACCGTGACCGTCGCCGTCGGGAGCGGCTGCTGGGTCGCGGCGTCGGTGACGCGTCCGCGGATTGTGCCGGTGGGCTGTTGCGCGTGAAGCGGCGCCGTCCACAGCACCGCCAGGAGGGTGATGTACCGAAGTCGTCTCATAACGTCTCCTCGAACCGTGTGCCGCACACGCCGGGGCCGATCGGGAGGCCACGAGCGAGGGAGGAGGTAATTCGCGGGTGCGACTCTGTCAACCGCCGCGCCCGTCTACTACCGGCTCGCCACCGCCCGGCGTGCGATCGCGATCTCGGGTCGCGCTCCATCGGCCTGCGCCGTCACATTTAGAAACTGCTGATACGTCGCCCGCGCAACCGCGAGGTCGCCCGCCTGCGCGGCGGCTTGGGCCAGGCCGAACAGGCTGCGCGCGCGGTTGGGCGAGAGCGCCAGCGTCCTGCGGTACGCCTGCGCGGCAGCGGCGGGCTGCTGAACCGCCAGAAGCAGATCGCCCTCGAGTTCCCGGGCGGGGAGCACGGGCCCCGGCGTCACGGGATGCTTTTGGGTACCGTCCTCGCGATCGGCCGCCTGCCCGGCGTGGAGGACGGCCCCGGCCGTATCTCCCGTGGCCACGTCAAGCCACGCGCCCGCCGCGAGCCGCTGGATGGCGACCTGTCCAGCCCAGTAGGCCTGCGCTCCCCCTGTCGCGGTGAGCGTGCTCTCGATCTGCGCGAGCACGAGCAGCTCTCGGCGGGCCACGGCGGTATCGCCGCCGCGCGCCGCGCCGATCGCGCGGGCGAAATGGGTGATCGCTGCGGCGGCGGGCCACTCGGGCGCGGGGCGAACGGCGAGCCGCGCCGCCTCGGCCCAACGCCCGCGCTCGAGCTCGAAGCGAGCGGGAATCGCCGCGAACGCGTATTCGTGGGTGAGGGAGCCCGTGGGATAACCGGCCGGAGCGGCCGCGGCCTCGTCCACGACGCGCCGCGCCGCGGTATCGCGCCCTTCCTGCAAGTACGCGTACGCGAGGTAGTCGAGCGCGTGGGCCCGCTGATCCCACATCGCGTGCAGCCCCCGCTCCACCTCGTAGGCGCGGGCGACCGCCGCCGAGCGTGTGTTCGACGCGATGTCGTCGTCCCACAGTCCGAGCCGCGTGAAGATGTGTGACGGCATGTGTTGGGCGTGCGGGACGCCGGGCGCGATCTCGGCGTAGCGCCGCGCGGCGTACAGCCCGTGCTGCGCGAGCTGCGGCACGTCGTTCGTGTGAATCAGGTAGTGCGCGAGGCCCGGGTGCCGAGGCTCGCGCCGGAACAACGGCTCGAGGATCGAGTCGGCGCGTTTCTGATAGGTGAACGTCGTGTCGGTCGCATTCGCCTGCCCCACCGCGATGAGGGCGAGCGCGTAGAAGATCGCAGCCTCGCGGTCCGACGGGCTCCGCCGCCGCACGCTGTCCATCGCCAGCGCATAGCGGACGAGCCGCGATCGGGGGTCGGTCCCGTCGTAGTCGGCGTAGTAGGCGCGGATCGCCCCCAGATAGTCGCGCTCGCGCGCCGTGGTGGCCCGCGCGACGCCGCGATCGATCGCGGCGATGGCGGCCTGCGCTTCCGCGGAGGATGGCGGGGTCCAGAGCGGGTGCAACAGGCTCATCGCTTGCCCCCAGAAAGCCATGGCGCAGCTTGAATCCGCCGCGGCCGCCGCCCGGAACGCGTCCGCCGCCTTCTCGTACCAGAAGGAATGCAGATAGGCGACGCCCTGTTCGACGCCGCTCTGGGCGGCGCCGCGGCAGGACGTCGCGAACCGCACGCGTCCCAGCTGCTCCGCGTGGCCGCCGTGCTCCTCGGGCATCTGTGCGGCGAGCGGGACGGCACAGGCAAGCGCGGACGCGAGCGCCGCGAATCCTCGCATAGGGCGGATCATGGGACCTCCTGCGACCGCCGGGGATGTGGCACAGGCGATTCTGCGTCCTGGTTCGAAGGAATGCAACCCGATCGGAATGTCCGCTTGCGAGCCCGTGAAACGTCTAACGGTCAAACGCGCGAGGGCCGGCGCGAGTGAAATCGTTTAAGCTTGGAACTGCCAACCCAGGAGGAGCCATGAGCGAATTCGTGTTTCTGTATCGCAGTACCGACGCGGCCAGCCGTGCCGCGATGGGGTCACCCGAGCAGATGCAGAAGAGCATGCAGACCTGGATGGCCTGGATGAAGCAGCTTGCCGACAAGGGCCACATCAAGGACCGCGGGCACCCGCTGGAGCGTGCCGGCAAGCTCGTCAAGGGCAACAAGAGGACCATCACCGACGGGCCGTACGCGGAGGCCAAGGACATCGTGGGGGGCTACACCCTGATCGAGGCGAAGGACCTCGCTCAAGCGGTGGAGCTCTCGATGGGTTGTCCCATCTTGGAAGGCGGCGGCGTGGTGGAAGTCCGCCCGGTCCTGAAGACGGGCATGTGATGGAGCTGCACGAGCATCTGTTCCGGCGAGAGGCGGGGCGGATCGTCGCCACGCTGACGCGCATCTTCGGTGTCGAGAACCTCGCGCTGGCAGAAGACGTGACGCAAGACGCCTTCTGCCGCGCGCTGGAGGTGTGGCCGTTTCGCGGGGTGCCGGACAATCCGTCCGCATGGCTCATGGCCACCGCGAAGCATCGCGCCGTCGACGTACTGCGGCGCGAGCGCACGGCACGCACGCTCGCGCCGGAGCTGGGCCGGTTGCTCGAGTCCGACGAGAAGCTGGCGCCCGCCGTCGAGGAGCTGTTTCGGACAGACGCCATCAAGGACGATCAGCTGCGCATGATGTTCTCCTGCTGCCACCCGCGGCTCCCGGAGACGGCGCAGGTCGCGCTGATGCTCCACATCCTGTGCGGCTTCAGCGTGGACGAGGTTGCCGGCGCCTTCGTCAGCACGCGCGCGGCGATCGAGAAACGCCTCTCGCGCGCGAAGCAGACATTCGCGGGTTCCGAGCGTTTGTTCGAGATCGCGGACGCCCCCGACTTCGCCGCGCGGCTTCCGGCGGTCCACCGCGCGCTCTACCTGCTCTTCAACGAAGGCTACCATGGCGCTTCGCCCGAGTCGGCCGTGCGCGTCGAGCTGTGCAGGGAAGCGCTGCGTCTCGCCGCACTACTGTTCGAGCATCCCCTGGGGGCGACACCGGCGACTTACGCGCTCTCGGCTCTGATGTGTCTGCTGGCCGCGCGCTTGCCGGCGCGGCTCGATGCCGCGGGCAATTTGAGCGCGCTCGCCGATCAGGATCGCTCGCGCTGGGACCCCGAACTGATGGCCGAAGGGCAGCTGCTGCTCGACCGCTCAGCCACCGGCCCCGAGCTGACCGAGTATCACGTCGAGGCCGCCATCGCGGCCGTGCACGCGTCCGCGGCCTGCGTGGAAGACACCAATTGGGCGCAGATCGTTTCACTGTACGACACACTGATGACGATTCGTCCCTCCCCGGTCGTCGCGCTGAACCGCGCCATCGCCGTTGCCCAGCGCGAGGGCCCCGACCGCGGGCTGGAGGAAATCGGTGCGATCGCCGACCGCGATCGCCTCGCCACCTATCCGTTCTACTACGCCGCGCTGGGGGAGCTGGAGCTGCGCCGCGGGAGGGGGGAAACGGCGCGCGAGCACTTCCGTGCCGCGCGCGCGCTGGCGCGCAACTCCATGGAGCGGCAATTCCTCGAGCAACGCGTGGAGGCCTGCGCAGGGGGCGACTGACGCTACCTCAATATTGACAATCTCCGAGCGCGTGCCAACATCGAAGCATGGCCGAGGGCTTGGAAGGAGTGGTCGCCACAACGACCCGACTCAGCGCCGTCGATGGGGAGGCGGGTCGGCTGACCATCGCGGGGTACGCCGTGGAAGATCTGGCGCCCTACGCGAGCTTCGAGGAAGTAGCGTACCTCCTGCTGCATGGCCGCCTGCCCGAATCATCTGAGCGCGATCGGTTCATGCAGGATCTGGCCGGACGGCGCGGGCTCTCCCAGGCCGCGATCGCCATCGTCCACGAAGCCGCGGCGGCGAAGGTGCCGCCGATGGATGCGTTGCGAATGGCGGCAGCGCTTCTCAGCCTCGGCCGCGTCGAGAACCCCGTGGACGACGCGATGACGGCTATCGCGTCCTTCCCGACGATCGTGGGGTCCTACTGGCGCGTTCTCCAGGGTCACGGGCCAGTTCCGGTGCGTCCCGATCTCCCGCACGCGGCCCATTACCTGCATCAATTGTTCGGCACCGAACCGTCGGCCGAACGGGCCCGCGCGTTAGAGACGTACCTCAATACGGTCTGCGATCACGGTCTCAACGCCTCCACCTTTGCGGCGCGCGTGATCGTCTCGACGCGATCCGACGTGATCTCAGCGGTCACCGGCGCCGTCGGCGCACTCAAGGGTCCCCTCCATGGCGGCGCACCCGGGCCTGCGCTCGACATGGTATTCCACATCGGCGCGCCCGAGCGCGCGGAAGCCGTGATCCGCGCCAAGCTGGAGCGGGGCGAGCGCCTCATGGGATTCGGACACCGCATCTATAGAGTCCGTGACCCCCGCGCCGACGTCCTCGCCCAAGCCGCCGAGCGCTTCTATGCGAGCGGGGGCGATCCGCGCCTGTACGACCTCGCGCGCCAGGTCGAAGCCACCGCGCTTCGTCTGCTGCGCGAACGCAAGCCAGAGCGCCGCATCGAAACCAATGTCGAGTTCTACACGGCGCTCTTGCTACATGGCTTGGGATTGCCGTCAGAGTTGTTCACGCCGACGTTCGCCGTCGGCCGGGTCATCGGCTGGTCCGCACATTGCCTGGAGCAACTTCGCGACGGAAGGTTGATCCGACCGCAATCGGCCTACATCGGCCCGACCGATCGTCACTTCGATCGCGGTCACACCCGCGCTTCAGGCTGACGCGGGGGGCGTACCCCTCACCGTCCGGCGACTTGGCAATCCCTCTCTTGTAGCGTGGCGTCGAGCCAGCGCGCCAGCTGCGCAAAGCGGAAGGGCTTCGGGAAGACGGTGCAGTGATGCCGGTCCAACCACGGCTCGACATCGGGAGCATGGGCATCCGCCGTCATGAAGGCGATCCGCCCGGTGAGCGTCGGCCAACGGCTGACGATGGCGAGATAGAGCGCGAGCCCCGACATGGTCGGTAACCGAACGTCGAGCAGCACCGCGTCGACCGGACCACGCGCGAGCAAACCGTACGCCGCGTCCGGCTCACCCGCGCTGAGGACGCGATACCCCTGCGACGCGAGCACGCTGTCGAGCGCACCCCGCAGCGTGGCGTCGTCGTCGACGACGAGGACAGTGCGTGGAGTCGTGTTCACAGACCTGCTCCACGATGCGTGCGGCTCCGCGAAAGAGACGTGACAAGCGTCACACGTGTTCGCCCCCCCCACCCCGCGCGGCGGGACCGGAGAAAAACCACCACGACGCACCCCTGGGGGTAGGGGATTTACTGAGGGACTGTCTAGGGGTTCTACTGAGCCTGGCGTGCGAGAGCGGCGAGTCTGCGCCGCGCCGTTCCCAGGTTCGACATCTCGCGGTCGAGCACGAGGTACAGAAAGGCCTGTTGTTCCGAGCCGAGGAACTGGATCAGGTGGTAATGTCTCCCGACGGTGATCAGGACGTCTTCGGCCCTGCCCTCGGTGCCGAGCGCGGCCAGCACCCGCATTTTCTCCGGGGCGAGCGTGACCACGCCTTCGCTGGCGAGCCTCTCTCCCGTCGCGCTGTCGACCACGGCCGCGCCCTGCGCGCCCTGAATCTGCATCGCCTCGCGCAACACACCCCGGGCATTGGGGGCCGGTGGCAGGTCCGCCTGAACCGCTGCCGCCCCTGCTGCGGGATCCGTGACGCTGGCGGGCCGGGCGCGCTCATCCTGCAGGCGGGCCGCTTCCATCAGGACGTGCTGTAGCGGCTCCTCCACGGTTCGCTCGCGGCAGGTCCGCTCGTAGAAGATTTCCAGCTTGGGATCGGGCCAGCTGAGGATGTCGTACACGGCGACCAAACCGCTCGCCCGGTGCGCCTCAGCGTGGACTAACGTCCCGCGATCGAAATACAGCCGCCCCTCCGTAGTCGTCGAGTGCACCACGATCAGGGCCGTCTTGCGCTCCACCTCGATCAGCTGCAGGAACCCAAACAGGGTGATCCCCGCGATGCGTCCGACCGTAGCCGGGCTCACCGCCCGCTGCAGCTCCTGGGCGAGCGTGCCGAGATCGACCGGCTTGGTGAATGACGCCGCAATGCCGTAGCGGTGCAGGCGGTCGGCGATCTCGGGGGTGATTTGTTGTCCGGTCATCACGGCCACCGGCACGCGCACCCCGCGCTCCACGAGGTGGCTCAGCAGGGTAAGCCCGTCCATCACGGGCATCTGCAGATCCGTGAGAATGGCGTCCACGGGCTGCTCCGCGAGCACCTCGAGGGCGCGGTTCCCGTGCTCCGCCGGAGTGACCGCGAACGCTCCAGTCCGATTGAGCGCGCGGGTGATGGCCAAACGGACGAACGGGTCATCTTCGACGAACAAGAGGCTGGTCGGTGCCAGGTGTGGTGCCTCCCGAGCGGTGGTGGCTCCTGGCGGCGGTAGACCCGCCGCCCGCTTCCGGTCCACCCTACGGGCGAAGCTGCGACCAGGGCACTGGAATCGCTAGGGCACCTTGCACCCGCCCCGCGGCGGCGTAGCTTCGCCGCTCTCCCGTGCCGGAGGCCGTGCATGGCGCTCGCAAGCGAGTGGTTGATTCCCGAATTCGATGAGGAGATGGCCGCCACACGCCGCGTGCTCGAGCGCGTCCCCGACGGCAAGTCCTCTTGGAAGCCGCATCCCAAGTCAATGACGCTCGGCCGGCTCGCGACCTTGGTCGCCGAGCTGCCGGCGTGGACGGTGAACACCCTGACGCTCGACGAGCTCGACATCATGCCGCCGGGCGGGCCGCCCCCCAAGTTCGAGGCCCTCGAGAGCACGGCCCGCATCCTCGAGCTGTTCGACCGCAACGCAGCCGCGGCGCGCGCCGCCCTCGCCCAAGCCTCCGACCCGGAGCTCAAGAAACCCTGGACGTTCAAGGTCTCCGGCCGGGCGGTCGCCACCAACCCGAAGTTCACGGTGTACCGCCGCACCGTGCTCAATCATCTGGTGCACCATCGCGGTCAGCTCAGCGTGTATCTGCGGCTCACCGGGGTTCCCGTCCCCGCGGTGTACGGTCCCACCGCGGACGAGCCGCACTTCTAGGACGACGGCATCCCGGAGCGCGCCGGGCGTTGAGTCAAGAGCGGGCGCAGACGGGCCATCGCGCGGGCGATGAGCGCGCGCTCGCCCGGCGAGAGCCCCCCGAACCGTGCGTCGAGGGCGGCCCGCGCTGCCGCGAGCCCGGTTCGGAGCGCGCCCTTGCCTGCCCCCGTGAGCCGGAGTCGCAGCCGGCGACGATCGTGCGGGGGGGTGGCGAGTCGGACCACGAGCCCCCGGCGTGCAAGCCCGTCGACGAGTGACGACGTGCTGGGGAGCGCTAGGCCGACATAGCCCGCGACCGCCGAGAGGTGGGCATCCGGGGTCGCGTCGAGGAATCCAAGGGCCCGCATGTGCGACAAGGAGAGGTGCTTCGGTCCCAGACGCCGCACCTCGGGCGCGACCAGGCGCGTCACGAGCAGCGTGATTTCCAGCACCCGCTCGGCCACCCGCCGCGCGGACGGCGCCGAGCCGCCTCGGCGATCTGAATGTTGGGCCATCGGGCTATCATAGCAGGGCACTAGCGCGTCGGGAAGATACTTAGATCGCCTAATAGTTAGAGATGGGAACCTTCATGAAACGGGCATGGTTCGTGGGGTAGCTCCCCCTGCTCGGAATTGCACCCATGCCTTGGAAACCTATCGTCGTCGGCGTCGACGGTTCAGCTGAAGCCGCAAACGCGGCTGCCTTCGCCGTCGACGCTGCCCGCCGCGCCGCAACGACGTTTCATCTGGTGCACGCAGTTCCCACGGCCGAGCGTGGCCGCTACCCGTACACGCGGCACGACGAGCAGATCCGCATGCGAATCGTCGCGACGCTCGGCAACCGCGTCCCGGAGGCGCTCGCAGCCCTCACCGTCCATGGGGGACAGCCGGCCGCCGTGCTGAACGCCGCCGTGACCGCGCGCGGAGCGGAGCTCGTGGTGCTGGGCGGCAAGCACCACTCTACCCTCGGGCGCTGGCTCGGCGGCAGCACCGGTCTGAGCGTGGCACGCAGCATGCTCGTCCCGTTGCTGGTGACGGTGCGAGAGCCTGCCATACGGCGCGTCCTGGTCGCTGTGGATCAGTCGCTCGCCGCGCGGCCGACGCTCGCCACCGCCCAGCGCTACGCGACGCTGTTCGGTGCCGAGTTGCGTGCCTTGAGCGTGATAGAGCCGCCGCCCGCCCTGCTCGACCTGCCACAGCCCGATGCGGCCGAGCAGTATCGGCTCCTGGAAGAGATGGTCGCGCGCGACATCTGGCCGCTGATCCGTGCGCCCGGCGTAGACACCCTGCTCCGTCACGGCGCCGCGCTGGAGACGGTCGAGCGCGAGGCCTCCGAGTGGCGCGCCGATCTGCTGGTCGTCGGCTCACACGGCAAGGGATCGGTCAAGCGAATGGTGGTGGGTAGCGTGACCGAGCGACTCATCAACCATCTGCCCACGTCGCTCCTGGTGGTGCCGGCCGCGGCCGCGGCGGTCGAGCCCGAGGCGCGGGAGGCTCAGCGCGGTGAACCGTCGAATATTGATCGGTAAGGAGCACGAGGAGGAGACATGAACATCCTGTACACTGCCGAGGCGGTGGTCGAAGGCGGGCGAGCCGGGCACGGCCGCACCTCCGACGGGCGGCTCGCCGTCGAGTTGTCCGTCCCGCAGGAGATGGGCGGCGCGGGCGGGCCCGGCACCAACCCCGAGCAACTGTTCGCCGTCGGGTACGCGGCCTGCTTCCAGTCCGCGCTGTTGTCGGTGGCGCAGGGTCGGAAGCTCGATGCCTCCGACTCGACCATCGCTGCGCGGGTGGGGATCGGTCCAACCGGGCACGGCGGCTTCGGCTTGACCGTCGCCCTCGACTTGCACGCGCCTCGCCTATCGCGGGTCGACGCCGAGGACCTCATGCGTCGAGCCCACGAGCGCTGCCCCTATTCAAACGCTACGCGGGGCAACATCGATGTCACGCTCACCGTAGACGGCACCGAATTGGACCGCAAGGCGGCGTGACGGAAGCGGAATGAGAATAGTAAGGAAGGCGAGTTGCGGGCGCTTGGGCGGAACGAATTCGAGGAGAATCGGACCCGCGTCCGCTAGCTGCTCGATGGCAGCTGCGCGAGGCGCTGCCGGATAGCACCAAGATGGTAGGCCGCGTGCGCGATCGCGCCCAGGACCACGCCTAATGCGTCTTCGTCCCACACGGTGTGACCCTCCACCGCCACGAACAGGCTCTCATACTCGCGCCGCAGTCGAGCCTGCAGCTCGGCCCACCCGGCCTGGTCCACCGTAGTCACCGTCCAACCCCGTGCACGATCGCGCGACGCCTGCTCGCCGCGCAGGGCTCGCGTCGACAGCACGAGACTCGAGCTCACGTGGTGGATGTGGCCAGCGATGGTGCTGCGGCCCGGTCCTCCCCGCTCCGAGACCTGGACGGCGCTCAACCCGCGGATCGTCGCGAACAGCCCCGTTCCCGGGGATGCGTCCGTGAAGTAGGTCCAGGGACCGCGAGGCCCCTCGAAGGCTTCAACGAGCATCCGCGTCAACAGACTCACCGTTACGGCGGCCGGCGTGCCAGTCATGATCTCGGTCATGCCTTGAGAGCCGAAGCGAGGGGCAGCTTCCGGATCCGTTTCCCGGTGGCCGCGAAGATCGCGTTGGCGAGCGCCGGCGCCGTCACCGCCGTGCCCGGCTCTCCGATCCCGCCAGGCGCCTCTCCATTTCGTATCAGGTGCACCTCGATCGCGGGCGCCTCGTTCATCCGCAGGACGCGGTAATTGTGGAAATTGGACTGCTCGACCCGCCCGTGCTTGAGGGTGATCTCGCCCCACAGCGCGCCGCTGATGCCGAAGACCACGCCCCCTTCGATTTGCGCCTTCACGATATCGGGGTTCACCACGGTGCCGCAGTCGACCGCGCAGACCACGCGGTGCACCCGCACCTCACCTGTCGTGGACACCTCGACCTCGGCTACCTCCGCCACATAGGTGTCCCATCCGCTATAGAGGAGGGACACGCCGCGGCCGTGCCCGGCCGGCAGCGGGCGCCCCCACCCAGCTTGTTTCGCCGCGAGGTCGAGCACCGCGCGGGCTCTCCACGCCCTGCCCAGGATCGCGCGCCGGTACTCGACGGGATCGGTCTTGGCCACCGCCGCGAGCTCGTCGATGAAGCTCTCGATCACGAACACATTGTGGGTGGGCCCCACTCCGCGCCAGAAGCCGGTGTTCAAGACTGGCTCCTCGTGGCGCACGTACTCGACTTGGATCGCCGGGATGGCGTACTTGAATTGCGCGGCAGCGTCCACCGCATCTCCGTCCATTCCGTCCTTGAAGGCAGGCGGCGCCCAGCGCGCCAGGATCGACGGACCCACAATCCGGTGGGTCCACGCTGCCGGCTTGCCGCCGGCGTCCAGCCATGCGGTTAGCCGGTCATAATAGTAGGGGCGGTACACGTCGTGCTGAATGTCCTCCTCGCGGGTCCACACCACCTTCACCGGCCCATCGACCTGTTGCGCGATACGCACGGCCTGCGTGACGTAGTCGATCTCGAGCCGCCGGCCGAATCCGCCGCCCAACAGATGGTTGTGTACCACCACCTTCTCCAGCGGGAGCCCGGTGACGTGGGCAGCCGTCGCCTGGGCCCGGCTCAGCACCTGGGAACAGGTCCACACCTCGCAGCCGTCCTTCCGCACGTGAACCGTGCAGTTCATCGGCTCCATCGTGGCGTGCGCCAGGAAGGGCACCTGGTACACCGCGTCGATTTGCTTCGCCGTGAGGCCGATCGCCCCAGCGACGTTGCCCTGCTTGCGTGCGACCACGCCCGGCCGCTGGGAGGCCGCATCCGCGAGCCCTTGCACGACATCGGCGATGCTTACCTTGGCATTCGGTCCATCGTCCCAGCGGATGGCGAGCGCGGCCAAGCCCTGCTTCGCCGCCCACATGTGGTCGGCCACGACGGCCACTGCATCGTCGAGCCGGACGATCTGCCGCACGCCTTTGATCGTCTTGGCCTTGGTGTCGTCCAGTCCCGCGACCTTGCCGCCCAGCACAGGGCTCGCGGCGACGGTCGCGATCTTCATCCCCGGTAGCCGCACGTCGATGCCGAACGTCGCCTTGCCGTTCACCTTGTCCGGGGTGTCGAGCCGCTTGGCCGGAGTGCCGATCAGCTTGAAGTCCTTCGGACCCTTGAGCGTGACCTCCTCTGGTGGCGGTAGTTTGGCCGCCTTTTCCACCAGCGCGCCGTAGGCGAGCGTACGGCCGCTCGCCAGGTGGGTTACCACACCGTTTTGCGCCCGGCACGACGCCGGGGCGACGTCCCAGGTCTGGGCGGCAGCGGCTACGAGCATCGTGCGCGCAGTCGCGCCTGCGGTCCGCAAGGGGGTGTACATCATGCGCACCGAGCTCGAGGCGCCTGTCATCTGAAAACCGACCAGCGGATTAGCATACAGCCTGTCATTCGGTGGGGCGTGCTCGAGCTGGACCTGGTCCAGCCCGACCTCCAGCTCTTCCGCCAGCAGCATGGGCATCGACGTATACACGCCTTGCCCCATTTCGACCTGATTCATGATGAGCGTGATGCGGCCGTCGGTGCCGATGCGAATGAATGCATTCGGCGCGAAGCCGGACGGCGCCGCTGCGGCGGCCGCAGCTGCCGCGCCCGAGCGCTCGCCCATGCGGCAGCCCAGCAGCAGCCCGCTCCCGGCGCTGGTGAGCACCACGACAAAGTCGCGTCGCGATACGGTCTGCTCGGTCACGCACCCCCCGCAGCGTGCTTGATGGCGGCGCGGATACGCGGATAGGTGCCGCAGCGGCAGATATTCCCGGTCATCGCGGCGTCGATGTCGGCGTCGCTGGGATGGGCGTTCCTCGCGAGCAACGCCGACGCCGACATGATCTGGCCCGACTGGCAGTAGCCGCATTGGACGACTTCCAGGTCCAGCCACGCGCGCTGCACCTTCTTGCCGGCCGGCGTCTCCCCGATGGCCTCGATGGTGGTGATCTTCTTCCCGGCGACGGCGGCCACCGGCGTGACACACGAGCGGATCGGTTGCCCGTCGAGATGCACCGTGCACGCCCCGCACAGCGCCATCCCGCAACCAAACTTCGTCCCCGTGAGCCCGACGACATCACGCAGCACCCACAGGATCGGCATGTCCGACGGCACGTCGACCGTTACGTCGCGCCCGTTGATATTCAACGTGGTCATGAATCACGCTCCGTGAGAGAGCGGCCCCCCTAGATCGCGGGTTCACGCGGCCGATCGAGGCGGTTGACCCGCCGCCTGACGGCCCCGATGTCCTGCACCGCGCGAACCTCGACGCAGCCGGTCTCGACCCAGGGGAACTCCGCCGCGATGCGGACCGCCTCGTCCATGTCCTCGGCCTCGATCAGGTTGAAGCCCGCGAGCAACTCCTTGGTCTCGGTGAACGGTCCATCGACGATGGTCCGCCGCCCGTTGCGGACGCGCACCGATTTGGCGGTCGTCGCGCCCTCGAGCATCTGGGAATCGAGCAACCGTCCGTCCTGGCGCAGCTCGTCGGCATGGGCGAGGCAGTCGCGCATCTTCGCGTCGAACTGCCCCGCCGGGAGAGCGTCCAGCAGGGTGCGGTCGGTGTAGATCAGGATGGCGAATTTCATGTCGGTTCCTCGGCAGGCGGTGTGTACGCGGTAATCTCACCAGTCGCCTACCCCGTGCCAAGCCGATGCTGAGCGGCACGTCGCTCATGGCGGACTGCGCCACTACTCGCGCCTCCCCCCCCCGGTGCGACCGCTGCATCGCGGTACCAGTCCGGCTCGTTGCCGTCAGGCAGCGTTGGCTGTCAAGCAGCCGTGCAAGGACGGTCACCTCACGGCCCCCCCGCCCCTGCGGGCCGCAGCGCCGTCAAGAGTCGCTCATAACGCGGATTGCCATGCAGGGCGTCGAACTCCGGCCGACGCAGCGCGGCCCAGAGATAGGGGACGGGTGAAGCGCGCTCCAACCGGTCCAGTGCCGCTGCGGTGTCGCCTACCGCGACGAGTGCCGCCATGATGAGCCAGTGGTCGGTTCGTCCTGGCCAGTGCGCGATCAGCGCCCGAGCGCGGCTGCTGTCTCCCGCGCGAGCGAGGACCGTGGCGAGCACGCTTTCCATCACCATGTCCCCGGGCTGCAACCGGTTGGCCAGCTCCGCGTCCTCCCGGGCTCCGGACACGTCGCCCCTCCGCAGGCGGGCCAACGCCCGCCAGCGGCGCGAGAAGGCCGAGGCGGGATCGAGAGCGACGGCGCTGTCAGTCAGAGCCACCGCGAGCGCGCTATCACGCACGTGCGTCCAAGCGGCCAGATCGACGAAGGTGATCGCGCGCCCCGGATCGAGCGCGAGCGCCAGATGCTGCTCCAGGTCCGCCTCGGCGTCCCGCCCCAGCCAGCTCAGGATCGCACCGTATTGATGGTGCGCCTCCGCGTTCTTGGGGTCGAGGGCGATGGATCGCCGGAACGCTTCCACCGAGCCCTCCATGGTGCGGGGGTAGACGAAGGCGAGCAGATAGCCGCGCGCCATCCAGGCGTCGGAGGAGGTCGAATCCCGGCGCAGCGCGCGGTCGGCGACGACGAGCCCGCGGACTGCCAGGCTCTCGATCGGGGCGTCAGGCAGCCGATAAGTGTTGCCGCGGGCGATCGCGTGGGCGTAGGCCGCCCGCCCGATCGCCGCCGCGAACCCGGAGTCGAGCCGCTCGGCTTCGCGGTATTCGGCGAGGGCCCGGGCGGTCCCATCCGCTGACCGGACGGCCAGCAAGAAATTGCCGCGCAAATAATGGTCGTAGGCGGCTGGGCTGCGTGTGCGCAACGTGCCGAGCGCACCGCCTTCCGATGACGGGGCCGGTCCCCCCACGCGCAGCGCCACCTCACGGGCGATGACGGACGGCAACGCAAGCAACTCCTCCGGCGTCCGATCGAACACGTCGCCCCACGCCGCGACCGCCGTCGCCCCGTTCAAGAGCTGGGTCGACACTCGCACGCGGGTGCCGACCCGCCGCACATTGCCGTCCACGAGGTAGCGCACCCCGAGCGCACGCGCGATCGCCGGCGCGTCGCCCGGCGCCGCCCGCTGGGCGCGCCGCACCACGCCGGGCGCCTTCACCTGCACCCTCCCGACGTTGCCGAGCAGGCTCGTCAAGTCTTCGGTCAAGCCGTCGGCGAGATAGGCGTCGGCGGTGTCGCGCGCTGCGAAAAACAGCACGGCGACGCTATTCGCCGCCGGTGGCGCGGCGCGCGCCACCTGCCTCGCGCACGGCGGCGGGGAGCCGTCGGAGCATTGGGCGAAAAGGCGGGAGGCCGGTGCCCCGCTCGCGAGAGCGAGGACGAGCGCGAGTCGTGTGCGTTTCACCGCCCTACAATGGCGGCGCCACCATCCACCCGCAACGAGCCGGATAGGGACTACTGGAGAGGGTTTCAGCGGCGGGGCGGACCCGCACGTAAAGGGAGTCAGCCGGCGACGACTCTACCTCGCCACGACCTTCAGCGCCGATTGTCCATGTGCCGCGAGCAGCCGGGCGAGGAGATCCGGCGAGAGACCTTGTGGGAACCGACTGACCAGTCGCAGCCTGGTCGCGAAGTCCGGCGCCGGCGGCGTCTCGATGAGTTCACCTACTTGCGAGAACTGCCCGCTCACGACAGCGCTATAAGGAACCAGCGTCACCGAATCCTGGGCCAGGACCACAAGCGCCGTGTCTTGCACCGCAAGGAGTTCCCCCTGCGCCCTTCTGCCCCCCCGCAGCGCGAGCGCGACCGCCACGCCGTCGGGCTGTTTCGCCGGGGCGAATCGGTCGACCCTCCCACCAATGCTGCACCCGAGCGTCGTGAGCACAGGTCCCCACAGCCAACTTCGCCTCATCGGCCCCTCACTTTCCCGGGCTCGGCTGGGTGGCGAACGCGCGCTCGCGAGCTTCCCGTATCGTTCCCCACTTGCGGAGCGCCTTCAGGAGCTCTGCGTCTGCGGACTCCCGGGCGCCCGCATCGCGCGCAAGGCTGAGCCCAGCTCGGCCGATCCAGGGCTCGTAGTAGCCCTGGGTAGCGATCAGGAAAGTCCGCGCCGGCTCCGCTGCTGCGGCCCCCACCTCGGCGACGACCGTAAAGCGCTCGCCGGGTGAGGTCCGGAGATATCGCTGGTCGGAGAGTCGCACACTTGCGAGCGCGGAGGGGTCTTCGCGTCCCCCAGCGTCAAGCAGCCGGCCAAAGTAAAACGTTCGGACGACGGGGCGCCGCGCTCGCCTGGCGAACGCGATCCGGTCGATTCGCCAGTTGTCCGCCGGAAAGGACAGCCGAACGCGAACGCTGTCCCGATGAACCACGGGGATGAGGACGGCGACGTCTTTCCAAGCGTGCGGCCCGACGTCCTGAATATGCGCCGTCTGGTGGTAGCGGCGGCCGTCCCAGACGGCGATGCGCATTCCCATCCGTTGCCCCTGCCAGCGGGCCAGCGCTGCCGCCCGGCCGTCCAGCTCGCGGCCGATCCAGTCGAGCGAGCGGGCGCCACGATCGCCCAGCATCACTTCCGAGTACAGGAGGGTCGCGAGCAGACTGTTCTTCAACCGGAGGACCAACGCAACGCTGTCACCGCGTGGCGGCGCTGGGGCGACGAGGTAGATGGCGTCATCCAAGCGCTCTGACGACACGCCTGCCAGGGTCCGCACATCGGTCCGGAACGCCACACCGTCGGGGAGTGCAAGGAGACGACGGAGGTCACGTCCCGCGGCATCGACGATCGTGGTCGCGGGGACGAGTTCGCGCACGGCCAGCGGGGCGCCGTCCCGGTCCGGGAGCGCGGTCTCGTCCGCGGCGTTACGGACCTCGAACAGCTCGAGCTGGTTGAAGTATTCCGTCTCGAGCGCCTCGTTGCGTACTTCAAGGCGTATCTTACCGTCCCGGTCCGGGTGGATCCCGAGACGGTCGACGTCACGCGTCTCGAACGCCGGGCCGAGCGTGTAGGAGAAGCCCTCGGCTTGGAGCGCCCACGTGCCGGCGCTGTCGGCGTAGACGGTCGGACAGTTCCCGAAGCAATCTGAGGATGAGCACACGATCAGGAAGGCGGCTACTGCGGCCCCCAGCAGCGCGGCCCCGGTGGCGAGCGTGGACACGATGGCCGTGGGCGCCCCGTTCGTGGCCCTGCGGAACGACTCCATCGCGACGACACTGTCGAGCGGCACGACAGAAAGAGCGGTCGAATCGCGCAGCGTCAGGCCGTACCGCACCCCTCGCCCCCGGAGCGTGTCGCGGGCGAGGAGCACTCCCGCCCGGTACAGTACCGTGGAGCCGTCCCGGAGGTGGGCCTTGACCGGCGTCTGAATGGCGAGGGAGTCGGCGCTTGATCCGATCGGCTCGACCCGCACGCTGCGAAAGACCCAGATGCAGGCCCCGGCGACGAGGGGGCCGAGCGCGGCCGCCAAGAAAACGCGCAGCACGCGGCTGCGACCGAGTAGCAGGACCAGCGCCAGCCGCACCATGGGCGTCTCCTCGCTTGTACTCCGTCACCTCCCCTATACGACAGTCGGCTCGGTGGCATGTCAAGGTCGGGAACGCGCGGCGCACTGAGTCGATTCCATGCAAGCCCGAGAGGGACCAGTCCTGACACGTTCCTGACGCCGTCCGGTGCCCGTGCGATCAGGGCGCGGCCATAATTATCGGCATGCTCCTCGCGGTGTGCGCCCTGCTCCATTGCACCGACACCACGCGGACCTACTCGGGCCGGGACCATCAGCTCGACGTACGGCTTCCGCGCTTTGAGACCGATGCCGTCATAGACGGCGACCTCGCCGACGCCGTGTGGGCGGGTGCCGCGCGGCTGACCGGCTTTTCACAGTATTCCCCCAACGACGGCGTGCCGGCCGCGGACTCCACCCAGGTGGTGGTGTGGTACTCCGCCACGGCCATCTATTTTGGCGTTCGCGCCTTCGAGCTGCACGGCCGTCCCACGATGACGTTGGCGAATCGCGACCAGATCTTCGACGACGACAACGTGCAGATCCTGCTCGGCACGTTTCACGACGGGAAGCAGGCCTTGATGTTTGCCGTGAATCCCGTCGGCGTCCAAGGCGATGGCTCCCTGATCGAGGGCGCCAACGTGACCGCTAGCGGCTTCATCGGCGGCGCGGTCGTGGGACGGGAGCAACCCGACCTGAGCCCCGACTTCGTCTTTCAGTCGCGCGGGCGCGTCACCGATTGGGGATACGAAGTCGAGGTGCGGATTCCGTTCAAGAGCATCCGGTATCAACCGCGCCAGCCGCAAGACTGGCGGCTGAACATCGTGCGCGAGGTCAAGCACTCCGGCGTCGCGGACTCCTGGTTCCCGGCGCGCCGCGCGAGCGCCACGTTCATCGGGCAAGCGGGCAACCTGGTCGGCCTGAGCGGCATGCATCGTGGTCTCGTCATGGACCTGAATCCGGAGGCGACCGGCAAGGCGAGCGGTGCGCCCACTCCCAGCGGCTATCAGTACGACTTGGGAAACCCGCAGGTGGGCGGCAACATCCGCTGGGGGGTTTCGGACAACCTTACCCTCAACGGCACGATCAAGCCGGACTTTTCGCAGGTCGAATCGGACGCGGGTCAGCTCGCGTTCGATCCGCGGCAGGCGCTGTTCTTTGCGGAGAAGCGGCCCTTCTTCCTGGAAGGAAGCGAGCTGTTTCAGGTGCCTCAGAACCTGATCTATACGCGGCGCATCGTCCAGCCGGTCGCAGCGGTCAAGCTCACCGGTACGACCTTCGGCACCGACATCGGCCTGCTCTCGGCGGTGGACCAGAAGTTTGCGTCGGCCACGGGCACGGAGAATCCGGTGTTCACGATCCTGCGGGCCCAACACAGCCTGGGCCGAGGCTCGCGCGTCGGTCTCGCATATACCGATCGGGTCGAGGGCGGGGATTACAACCGCGTCGCCGAGGTCGACAGCCGGCTCGTTTTCAAGGAGATCTATGGACTCAACCTGCAGCTCGCGGGCAGCCGCACCCGCGTCGCAGGCGTGACCACGACGGCGCCGCTGTGGCTGAGCCAGTTCACGGTGCAGCATCGCATCTGGGGTCTGCGCAGCCTGTTCGCCGGCATCTCGGACGAGTTTCGCGACGCGAGTGGGTTCATCGGCCGAGCGGGGATCGTGCACGCATACGTCGATCCGAGCTACACGACCTATGGGCCGCCCGAGGCGGTGCTGCAGCGGTTCACGGGCGACATCGTATTGGACGGCATCTGGCAGTATCAGAACTTCATCCACGGGCGGCACCTACAGGACAAGAAGCTGCACTTCAACGGCAACGCGGCGTTGCGCGGTGGCTGGAACGTCGGTGCGGGGTATTTCGTGGAATCGTTTGGCTACGATTCCGCCCTTTATGCCGAATACCGACTGGAAGTGCCACGCGCCGGGGGCGGTCTCGACACCGTGCCGTTCACGGGACAGCCCACGATCGGGAACGGCGAATACATCGTCCAGATCGGGACGCCCCAGTGGAAACACTTCAGCGGCGGCGGATACTTCCTGCAGGGCCACGACGAGAATTTCTTCGAGTGGGCCTCAGCCGATTTGCTGCTACTGAGCGTGGACCTGTCCTACCGCCCCACCGAGCGGCTCCGCAATACCGTCAGCTATTTCTGGCAACAGGTGAATCGCCGCACCGACGGCACCTTGGTGAATGTCGGTCGCGTTCTCCGGGCCAAGCTCGAATACCAGCTCTCGCGACCGCTGTTCGTCCGGGTGGTCGGCCAATACATCCAGGACAAGACGGACTCGCTGCGCGACGACTCACGCACCGGCGCTCCGATTCTCATTGCGGGACCAGGGGGCGTGACGCGCTCCGCGGCGGCGCGCACCAATCTCTTCCACGCCGATGTGCTGCTCAGCTATCAACCGGTACCGGGGACTGTGGTGTTCGCGGGGTACGGTAGCAACATGGTGGACGAGGACGCCTTCCAGTTCCGGCGTCTCACGCGGACGGACGACGCCTTCTTCCTCAAGCTGAGCTACTTGTTCAGGCTCTGAGCCTCGGTGTAGGTGGCCGGCCACGCTTGCAGCCTCTGATCGCTACCGCAGCACGACGACCGCGGGAGGGAAGGTTCCCGACGGCGCGGCTTCGCGCTTCAGGAGGCAACCGCATACATGCGGCCTCCTAGTACTTGCGTTCAGCCGTTCACCCTCAGCGGCTACCACGGCGAGCCCACGCGCGGCACCCTGACGATCCAGGGGTTCAATCGCCAGCAGCGCATGCGGCGGGCGCTGCGGGAACTCGGCAAGTGGTGGGGCGTGGCGCTCCTGTCCGTGTTGATCCCCGTCGCACACTTCGTGCTCGTCCCGTCATTCCTCCTCTACGGCGCGTGGCAGTTCTGGCAGCGGCTCGGCACGGCGGAGCTCGCGACCGAGGCGCGCGGCACCTGTCCCGATTGCGGGACGGAGCAGACGTTCGAGCTCGCGCCGCGGTGGCGCACACCGCAGCCGGTCACCTGCAAGCAGTGTCACCGGGGGTTGCGGCTCACGGTGCCGTCCTAGAGAGTGTGGGCGTACGGGGAGGGCGTGTGACGACGAGCACACCGGTCCGCGACGGCTCGCGCAGCCTGGCCCTGGTCCTCGCGGGCGGCGGCGCGCGGGCTGCATACGAGGTGGGGGTCCTCTCGGCGATCGCCGAGCGGGCGCCCGGCGTCGAGTTTCCCATCGTGACCGGTGTGTCCGCAGGCGCGATCAACGCCGTGTACCTCGCGGCGCACGCGCAGGCGTTGTCCACCGCGCTTGCGGCGCTGCGCGAGGACTGGAGGCACCTGACAGTCGATCGCGTCTACCGCATTCAGCCGTGGCGCCTCGGCCGCGCCGTCTTGCGCGGCGTGGCCGGCACCCTGCTGGGCACGCGTCAGGAGGCTGCGGTCGTGCGCGGCCTGGTGGATATGAGTCCGCTGCACGATTTTCTCACTGCACGACTCGATTGCCGAGGGATCGACGCCAACATCGCCGCCGGCCGCCTGCGCGCGGTGGCCGTAAGCGCGACCTCATACGCATCGGGGGGGACCGTCACGTTCGTGCAGGGCCCGCCTGACGTGCCCACCTGGCGGCGCGCGCACCGCTCCGCCGTGCCGGCGCGGCTCACGGTGGACCACGTGATGGCGTCGGCCGCCCTGCCGATCCTGTTTCCCGCGGTCCGCCTCGGAGACGCCTTCTACGGCGACGGCAGCGTGCGCCAGACTGCCCCGCTTGCTCCGGCGATCCATCTCGGCGCCCGGGCCATCCTCGTGGTCACCCAGCGCAGCGAGCCCGAGCTGGCTGCCTCGCGCCCCGTGGCGCTGCGCGAGTATCCCACCCTCGCGGAGGTGATCGGGCTGTTGCTGCACGCAATTTTCCTCGATGCCCTCGAAGCGGACGCCGAGCGCGTCGAGCGCATCAACCGAACGCTGGCACGCATGCCGCCGGGGGCGGCGCCCGACGAACTGCGACCGGTCAGCCTCCTGATGCTCAGACCTTCGCGGAACCTCGGCGCGCTCGCCGCGGGGGCGGGGGCCAAACTGCCGCCCGCGATCCGCTGGATGGTGCGGGGGATGGGCGGCCACCAGGCTGGCGCCGTGGACTTCCTGAGCTACCTGCTGTTCGACCCGGCCTATACGACCGCGTTGATCGAGCTGGGCTACGCCGACGGGCTGACCCAGTGGCCGCGCATCGAGCGGTTCCTAGCCGACTCGGAGCGGCTCGCCCCGAATGTGTAGACAAGGCGCCCCGGCGCTGGTAGCTTCGCCGCTTCCCATTCAACCCTATGCCACCTTTTCTTGCAGAACTGCTCGGCACCATGCTGTTGATCGTCCTGGGCGATGGCGTGGTCGCCAACGTGGTGCTCAACAAGACCAAAGGTCAGAACGCCGGTTGGATTGTCATCACCGCGGGGTGGGGATTCGCAGTTACGGTCGCGGTGTATGCCGTCGCCAGCTTCAGCGGCGCGCACTTGAACCCCGCCGTGACGATCGGCCTCGCCTCCATCGGCAAGTTCGCCTGGGCGAAGGTGCCTGTGTATATCGCGGCGCAGCTGCTCGGCGCGTTGCTCGGCGCCGCGATCGTGTGGCTCGCCTATCTGCCACACTGGCCCGTGACGGAGAGCCCGGCAGCCAAGCTGGCCGTGTTTTGCACCGCGCCCGCCATCCGCAAGACGACCGCCAATCTCCTCACCGAAGTCATCGGCACCTTCGTGCTGGTGCTGGGTGTGCTGGCCATCCTGACACCCAAGAACTTGAACCCCGCATACGGCTGGGACGGGGGATTCGGGCCGTTCCTGGTCGGTATCCTGGTGTGGGCTATCGGCCTTTCGTTGGGTGGGCCGACCGGCTACGCGATCAACCCGGCGCGCGACCTGGGTCCTCGTCTCGCGCACGCCGTGTTGCCGATCGCGGGCAAGGGGAATTCGGACTGGGGGTACGCGTGGATCCCGGTCGCCGGCCCGATCCTCGGCGGCCTGATCGCGGCCTTCCTTTACAAGGCGGTGTGGCCGGCATGAAACACATCTTGGCCCTGGACCAAGGGACAACGAGTTCGCGCGCCATCGTGTTCGACCACAGCGGGAGCGTGGTTGCGTCGGCGCAGAAGGAGTTTCGTCAGATTTTCCCCCGGCCCGGCTGGGTGGAGCACGATGCGACGGAGATTTGGGCCACGCAGCTGCACACGGCGACGGAGGCGCTCGGCAAGGCCGGACTGACCGCCGCCGACATCGCCGCGGTAGGGATAACGAATCAGCGCGAAACCACCGTGGTCTGGGACCGCGAGACGGGCGAGCCGGTGCATCACGCCATCGTGTGGCAGGATCGCCGCACGGCCGCCGCGTGCGACCGGCTGAAGGCCCGTGGGCTCGCGCCCCTGATCAAGCGTAAGACGGGGCTCGTGGTGGACGCCTATTTCTCCGCCACGAAGCTGGAATGGATGCTCCACAACGTCCCGGGCGCGCGCGCCAAGGCGAAGGCCGGCAAGCTGGCCTTCGGCACGGTCGATTCGTGGTTGGTGTGGAACCTGACGGGCGGCCGAGTGCACGTGACCGATCCGAGCAACGCGTCGCGCACGATGCTGTTCAATCTGCGCTCCGGCGATTGGGACGACGAGCTGCTCGATCTGTTCGGCGTGCCGCGCTCGGTGTTGCCGGCGGTCGGCTCGTCGAGTGAGGTGTACGGCGAGACCACCCTGTTGGGCGGTGCGCTGCCGATTGCCGGCATTGCGGGCGATCAGCAGGCCGCGCTGTTCGGCCAGGCGTGCACCCAGCCCGGCATGGTGAAGAACACCTACGGCACCGGCTGTTTCATGCTCATGAACACCGGCACGAAACCGATTGCGTCCAAGAACAATCTGCTGACGACGGTGGCGTGGCGCATCGGCAACCGAACCGAGTACGCGCTGGAAGGCAGCATTTTCATCGCGGGCGCGGTGGTGCAGTGGCTGCGCGACGGTCTCGGCATCATCAAGTCGTCGTCCGAGGTCGAAGCCCTGGCGTCGCAAGTGGATGATACCAGCGGGGTGTATCTGGTCCCCGCATTCGCCGGACTGGGGGCGCCGCATTGGGATCCATACGCGCGCGGCGTGCTCGCGGGCGTCACGCGCGGCACGACAGCGGCGCATGTCGCGCGCGCGGCGCTGGAAGGAATCGCGTTTCAGGTGGCGGACGTGCTGCGGGCGATGGAGGCCGATGCGAAAATCAGGCTGAAGGAACTGCGCGTGGACGGCGGCGCGTCCGCGAACAACCTCCTGATGCAGTTCCAGTCGCACCTGCTGGGCGTGCCGGTGGTGCGGCCGAAAGTCACCGAGACGACGGCGCTGGGCGCGGCCTATCTCGCGGGACTGGCGGTCGGCTACTGGAAGGACCAGAAGCAGATCGCGGCGCAGTGGCAGGTGGACCGTCGCTTCACGCACGCGATGAAACCGGCCCAGCGCAAGCAGCTCGAGACCGGCTGGCGGAAGGCGCTGGAGCGGGCCAGGCGCTGGGAAGAGACGGGCTGAGGCTCATGGAAGTCATCATTCAGCGAGACTACCAGCAGATGAGCAAGACCGCGGCGCAGATCGTCGTGGAAGTGCTCAACACCAAACCGAATGCCGTGCTCGGCATGGCCACCGGATCCACCCCACTTGGCTTGTATCAGGAGTTGGTGCGGCTGCACACAGAGGAGCAGCTCGACTTCTCTCGTGTGACGACGTTCAACCTCGACGAATACGTGGGCCTGCCGGTGAATCACCCGCAGAGCTACCACTACTTCATGCACGAGCACTTCTTCCGGCACGTGGACATCCCGCGTAACAACATCAACATTCCCTCGGGCACGACCAGCAACTACCCCGCCTTCTGCCAATGGTACGAGAAGCGTATTGAGGAATGCGGCGGTATCGACCTGCAGATTCTGGGCATCGGCTCAGATGGCCACATCGCCTTCAACGAGCCGGGGAGCTCCCTGAGCTCGCGCACCCGGCTCAAGACGCTCTCCAAGCAAACCATCGACGACAACGCGCGGTTTTTCGATCGCCGAGCAGACGTGCCGGTGTACGCGATCACCATGGGTGTGGGCACGATCCTCGATGCGCACAAGCTGGTGCTGGTGGCGAGTGGAAGCTCCAAGGCAAAAGCGGTGGCGCAGGCGGTCGAGGGGCCGGTGACCAGCATGGTCACGGCCAGTGCGCTGCAGCTGCACCGGGACGCGATCGTGATCGTGGACGAGGCTGCCGCGGCGAGTCTGACGATGCGCGAGTATTACGAGTTCATCTACGCGGCCAAACCGGCCGCGCCGAGGGCGTAAGTGAGCGATCAGGATCCGAGTCTCGACGGCGACCTCACGGCGTGGGAGAACATGGACATCCACGGGGTGCTGTACCACGTGCCGCGGCACGCCCGGCGGGAGCGGTGTGAAGCCCTGTTGCGGATGTTCGAGCTGTGGGAGCGGCGCGATGACTTGGTGAAGACGTTCTCCGGTGGCATGAAACGCCGTCTCGAGATCGCCCGTGGGCTGCTGCACACACCGAAGGTATTGTTTCTCGACGCCGACGCTCGGCCTCGATCCGCAGAGCCGCAATCAGATGTGGACCCACGTGCGCAACCTCAGGGACAGCGAGGGCGTCACCGTGTTCCTCACCACCCACTACATGGACGAAGCGGATCGCGTGGCCGACCGCATCGCCGTGATCGACCACGGACGCCTCGTCGCCACGGGCTCGTCCGCGGAGCTGAAGCAAGACACCGGCACGGAGTCGCTCGAGGCGGCGTTCCTCGCCCTCACCGGGACGACGATTCGCGACGAGAGCGCCACGGCGGCCGACCAGATGCGTCAGGTCGCCCGCGTGTGGAGGCGATAGACGCATGACCGTCGTCTACATCCTCTGGCTGCGGGAGGTGAAGAAATACCTGCGCTCGCGCGTCCAGATCATCGCCTCCCTCGGCGGCCCGCTCATGTACCTGGGCGTGCTCGGGTTCGGCCTCGGGCCCGTGTTTCAGCGCGCCGGCGAAGGCAGCTATATCCAGTTCATGGCGCCCGGTGTGATCGGCATGACCGTGCTGTTCACCGCCATGTTCTCGGGGATCGCCATGCTGTGGGACCGCCAGTTTGGGTTCTTGAAGGAGACCCTGGTTGCGCCGGTGCCACGGCTGGCGATCATGGTCGGGCGCACGCTGGGAGGCGCCACCGTCGCCGTACTGCAGGGTACGCTGATTTTCGTCGTGACCCTCATCGCGGGCTTCCGCCCCCACAGCCTCCTCGCCGTGCCCCTCGCGTTTCTCGTGATCGCGCTGATCGCCGTGATCTTCTCGGCGCTGGCGACCGCGATCGGATCGACCCTCAAGGAGATGCAAGGCTTTCAGATGGTGATGAACTTCCTCGTGATGCCGACCTTCTTTCTCTCGGGGGCGATCTATCCGCTCGAGGGGCTCCCCCGAGTCCTGGGGGCACTCACGCGAGTCGATCCGCTCACCTATGGCGTCGACGGAGTGCGCGGCCTGCTGATCGGGAGGACGCATTTCGGCATCGCATTGGACGTTGCCGTGCTGCTGGCGGTTGGGGTCCTGTTCGTCGTCTTCGGTGCGTGGCGGTTCTCGAGAATCGAGGCTTGAATGGTGCGCTCTCTCGTCCTCCTGCTCCTCCTCTGGAGGAGTGCGGCGTCGCAGACTCGCGCGATCGTCTACACCACCGCCGAGAGCACCAGCTTCCGACTTACGCCCACCGACACCCTGATGTTCAAGCCGACCGAGCCGACCTCGGAAGGCAAGGTGTATGTCTTCGCCGATCCGCGGAGAACGTTCCAGCCATTCATTGGAATCGGCGGAGCCCTCACCGACGCCGCGGCCGAGACCTTCGCGAAACTGCCGGCGGCCCGGCAGGACGAGCTGATCACGGCGTACTACAGCACCGTCCCCGGGATCGGGTACACCCTGGGTCGGACCAACATCCACAGCTGCGACTTCTCGAGCGAGAGCTACACCTACGTTACTGAAGGCGACAAGGACCTGACCTCCTTCTCCATCGCGCACGACCTGCGCTACCGGATTCCACTGATCAAGCGCGCGATGGCGGCCAGCGGCAACCAGCTCAAACTGTTTGCCAGTCCCTGGAGCCCGCCGGCGTACATGAAGGACAACAACGACATGCTGCACGGCGGACACCTGCGCCCCGAGTATGCCCACGCCTGGGCTCTCTACTTCGCGAAGTTCGTTGCGAGCTACAGGAAAGAAGGGGTACCGGTGTGGGGGATCACGATTCAGAACGAGCCGATGGCGACCCAGAAGTGGGAATCGTGCGTCTTTCAGGCGTCGGACGAGCGGGACTTTCTCAAGCACCACCTCGGTCCGGTGATGGCACAGCAGGGACTGCTGGGCAACGTCAACATCATCGTCTGGGACCACAACCGCGACCTCATCATCCAGCGGGCGCTCGCGATCTTCGACGACTCGGCGGCCACGAAGTACGCCTGGGGGATCGGCTTCCACTGGTATGAAGACTGGTCGGGTGGGCAGCAGATGTACGGCAACGTCGCCCTGGTGAGCCGCCTCTACCCCGACAAACACATCCTGTTTACCGAGGGAACGCCGGCGAGCTTCGATTCGACTGCGTACGGACGATGGAGCTTGGGAGAGGCGTACGGGCGGTCGATGATCAACGACTTCAATTCGGGGGCCGAGGGCTGGACCGATTGGAACATTCTCCTCGATGAGCGAGGGGGGCCCAACCATGTCGGGAACTTCTGCTTTGCTCCGATCCATGCCGATACGCGTACCGGCAAGCTCATCTACACCAATTCGTACTACTACATAGGCCACTTCTCGAAGTTCATCCGTCCCGGTGCCAGGCGCATGCTCGCGTCACCGAGCCGCAGCATGCTGCTCAGCACGGCCTTCGTCAACCAGGACGGCACGGTGGCGGTCGTGGTCATGAACCCGACAGCGCGTGGTGGGCCATACTCCCTCGTTGTCGGCGCTGCGTCAGTCGAAATCAGCTCGCCGCCGCACTCGATCCAGACGGTGGTCTTCAACGGTCGTTGATAACCTCGGCTATTTGTCGAGCATCTCGGTTCGGGGTTCTGCCCCGCCATACCAGGGGCTTCGCTCCACCCTACCCACCGTCTAGGTTCCGATCCTCAGGTCACGGAGCTGACCGCATTCGCCTGCGAAGCGCTGCGCACGTGCTCTTAGGTGTGACGCTCGCGCTGGCGGGCGGGGCGGCGCACGTAGGCGCTCAAATGGAGATGAGCCCGGGCCACACCGAGGGGTCCGCGAGCCCCCTGGGCGTGCCGGAGCAACGGGCCGGTTCAGGCACGTCATGGCTGCCCGACGCAACGCCAATGCACGCGATCCATCTCGCGTGGGGCTCCTGGACGTTGATGACGCACGGCGCGGTCTTCCTCCAGTTCGACGATCAAGGCGGGCCACGCGGCGGCTCCCAGCTGGGCGTCGTCAACTGGGGGATGCTCGCCGCGAGCCGAGGGGCCTTAGGTGGCCGACTCCACCTGCGCCTCATGCTCAGCGCCGAGCCGTTCACGATCGGCGCCCGCGGCTACCCGCTCTTGCTGCAGACCGGCGAGGAGTACGGGGGCGCTCCGCTGGTGGATCGGCAGCACCCGCACGATCTCTTCATGGAGCTGGCGGCCTTGTATGAACGCCGCATCGCAGACAACCTCGCGGCGTCGATCTACCTCGCCCCTGTCGGGGAGCCTGCGCTCGGGCCCCCGGCGTTCCCCCACCGTCCGTCCGCGTCGAGCGACCCGCTCGCGCCGCTGTCGCACCATTGGCAGGACGCCACCCACATCACGTTCGGCGTCATCACGGCCGGACTCTTCACGCGCAGCGTGAAGGTCGAAGGCTCCGTCTTCAATGGCCGCGAGCCGGATGAGAACCGGACCGATTTCGATTACGCCGGACGCCGCCTCGACTCCTACACGGGACGCGTCACCGTGAACCCCACGCCGAGCTGGAGTCTGAGCGCCTGGTATGCGTTCCTCAACACCCCGGAGCAGCTCCCCCCCGCGGAGTCCGAGCACCGCTTGGGCGCCGCCGCGCTGGTAACGCGGTCGTTTGCTCCACGAGGCACCTGGTCGGCAGCGGTGATCTACGCGGCCAACGTGCAGGTCGGCACCGGGCGTTCTGCCAGCAGCCTTGTGATCGAGGGTAGCGCGGAGCTCAACAGGAATACGGTGTTCGGACGCGCCGAGTATGTGCAGAAGAGCGCCCTGGATCTCGCGATCCCTCCGCCCCCGACCCCGTTTCGCGACGTCCGGTTCGACCTCGCCCGTCGGCCGCCGCGGCCGGAGCTGCATCTCGGCTTCCCGGATGCCAGCGGTGTGCCCCCGGCCCTGTACGGCATCTCGGAGCTCACGCTCGGCTACCTGCGCGAGGTGCGGGGCTTGGGCCCGCTGCGCGCCGGCGTGGGCGTGCGCGGCAGCCTGGCCCTCCTGCCGCGCGGCCTCGAAGCGGCTTACGGCAGCCGCACACCGGTGGGGGCGAGCGTCTATCTCCGCCTCCGACCCGCCGTGACCGCGAGCCGCGGGATGGACCAGATGTCAGGCGACGACCATCCATGAGCACGTCTCGCCGTTGACCTAGTGGCGCGTGCGGCCGGTGTTCTCGCGTTAAAAAATCCCCGCGAGACTGCAGGCAAAGCCCGGGAGCACGTCTTCACCGTCCAACTGCCCGTCAGCGGCGATCGTGGATTCGCTTCCATCCGGCCGATAGACACGAGCGATCCGCCGTTCCGGGTCAATCAGCCATACCAATCGCGCCCCCGCTTCGAGCCAGTCGCCAACTTTGGCGAGTGTTTCGCCGGGACGATCGTTGGGAGAAAGGACCTCCACGACAAGATCCGGCGCCAACTCGGGGAAGCCGATCGGAATGGGATCGGGGAGGCGTTCTCGTCGCACAAAGGCGATATCGGGTGCCCGGACCGTGTCCGGTCCGCGAAACAGCGTGAAACCAGTCTCGGCTGCGAAGAGCTTGCCGGCCTCCATGCGCTCGACGTAGTTGCCGAGTCGAATGGCCAACGTCATGGCCACAAGACCGTGACGCCCCCCGGGCGGCTCGCGGACGATGAGCCGACCACGAACCAACTCCGTGCACTTGTTGGGGATATTCGTCTGCAGCAGCTCTTCCGCCGTCATGAGCGGCGTGGTCATGTTCGGAACGTAGACGCGCTCGGCGGGCACGGCAAGCAATCTGCGTGCGGACGTTCACCAAATGATCAATGAAGTGTCACCTAAGGCCGTGTTTGCTGCCCTGCTCACGAGCTGTCCTTCGACGCCGGTTGCGCGGGCTGGTCCACCCGGTCGATCGGGGAATTGGGATGCTCACCCAGGAATTCGATCCAGGCGGTCTTGGCGCAGGGGTAATGCTTCGCGGCCTCGGCGAGATCCATGAAGCCAGCGATCGTTTGGTCGAGGCGGCCGGCAAGCTGCGGATCGGCGATCTTGCCTTGCGCATCGAACGCCTGGTGCGCTTGCGCCAGCGAAAACATGTCGGGATAGACGCGCGTACCCAGATGCTCGAGGGGTACGCGCAGCGCCCACAGGCCGCGATTGCCGCCGGCCATCGAGGGTGAAGCCGACAGCAACAGCGCGTGCTTGCCGTTGAACGGCTGCGGCCGGAACCGCGACACCCAATCGATCAGGTTTTTCAGCAGCCCGGGCATGGACCCGTTGTACTCCGGCGAGGCGATGACGAACCCGTCGGTCGCGTCGAGCCGGCGACGCAGCTCCGCGGCGCCGGGTGGAAAGCCCTCCCGCGTTTGCGCATCCTGATTGTAGGAGGGAGCATCCAACGCGCTCATCGCGGTGAGATCAACCGCCCCGCCCTGTCGCTCGATCGTGCTGGCGGCGAGTTTGGCAAGCGTCGTATTGAGGGAGCCAGCCCGGAGCGACGCAGAGAACACCAGGAAACTGACCGGCTCGCGCTGCTTGGACATGGCAGGAACGTAGGCGCGCTCGGCGGACGCGGCAAGCGATCGAGCTGATCCGACCCAGCAGCTACAGGCGCAGGGTCTCGATGAGCGCCGCGAGTGCCGCTGATAGCTGCCGTTGACGCGGGTAATAAAGGAAGAAGCCCGGAAACGGTGGACACCAATCTTCCAGCACGCGCACGAGTTCCCCGCTCGCGAGGTGCGGCGCCGCGCGCTCCTCCGACATGAACGCCAGACCTACGCCATCGATCGCTGCACGGACCATGATCTCCACGTCATCGACGATCAGCGGCCCGTTCACCGCGACGGTGAGGGACTGCTTGCCCTTGTCGAACTCCCACCGGTACACGCCGGCGGATCCGTGTCGAAAGTTGATGCAGCGGTGGCTTGGCAGGTCCCGCGGCGATGCCGGTTTGGGATGCGACTCGAAATAGCGGGGCGAACCCACGATGGCCGGCCGGTGGTCCTGGGATACGCGGAACGTGATCATGTCCCGTTCGATGAATTCCCCAAAATGAATCCCAGCGTCGAAACCCGCGGCGACGATGTCGAAGCGGCTCTCGTCCGTCGTCACATCGAGCACGACGTCCGGGTAAGCGTGCGCGAATTGTCCCAGCTTCGGTGCGAGCACCGTCGTCGCGGCAATGGGCGACACTACCAAACGCACCCGTCCCGCCGGCCGGTCACGCAGCCCGGTAATCAGGTCCACGGCTCCCCGAATGTCGCCCAGCGCCGGGCGCAGACGCGTGATGAGCTGCTCTCCGGCAGGGGTCGGGGCAACACTGCGCGTGGTGCGCGCGAGCAGGTGTACGCCAAACCGCTCTTCCAGCCCCCGCATCGCGTGGCTGAGCGCAGAGGTAGACACCCCAAGACGTTTCGCCGCCCGCGTAAAGCTCCGTTCCTCCGCCACAGCAAGGAACGCGGATAGGACGCTCAGCTCGTCGCGCACCATTTGTGAATACTACTCACAAACCCTTCTCGATTTTACGGGCTACTTAGGCCGGCACGGTCCGGTTACGATTGGCCCAATGGACATCAAGAGAAGTGGCTCACAACCCTCGGGCATTGGACCCGCTGAGTGGTTCACCGGCACAGTACGTGTCGACCCTCTGTTCCAGGCCCCCGATCCGGCACGCGTGTCCGGTGCCAGCGTCACCTTCGAGCCCGGCGCGCGGACGGCCTGGCACACGCACCCGCTGGGCCAGACCCTGATCGTGACGGCTGGCTCTGGTCGGGCGCAGCGCTGGGGAGGGCCGGTCGAGGAGATTCGACCCGGTGACGTGATCTGGATTCCGCCGGGTGAGAAGCATTGGCACGGCGCCGCGGCAACCACCGCCATGACGCACATCGCGATTCAGGAACAGCTCAAGGGCAAGGTCGTGGACTGGATGGAAAAGGTCAGCGACGGACACCACGAAGCCGGATCATAGAGGGCGTTGATAAACCAATCAGGAGCGAGATACCATGACGAACAAGAGGATCTGGTTCATAACCGGTGCCGGCCGTGGCATGGGCGTCGATTTCGCCAAGGCCGCCCTGGCCGCAGGCCACACGGTCGTGGCCACCGGCCGGGACAGCAACGCCGTGGCCAAGGCCGTGGGACGGTCGGACAACCTGCTGGTCCTCAAGCTGGACGTCACCAACCGCGCCGACGCCGTGGCGGCAGCGCAAGCCGCCGTCGACCGGTTCGGCCGCATCGACGTGCTGGTCAACAATGCCGGCAACTTCTTTGCCGGCTACTTCGAGGAGCTGACGCCGGAGCAGATCGAACGGCAGCTCGGGACGCTCCTCATCGGCGCGATGAACGTCACCCGCGCCGTCCTGCCGGTCATGCGCAAGCAGCGCTCAGGGCACATTGTCTCGATCTCGTCGACCGCGGGCATCGTCGGCTTTGCGTTCTGTTCGGCATACGCCGCGGCGAAGTTCGGCCTCGAGGGCTGGATGGAGTCGCTGCAGCAGGAGGTCGCGCCGTTCGGCATCACCACCACCATCGTCAACCCGGGGTTCTTCCGCACCGAGCTCTTGGAGCCGGCGTCGGTGACGTACGCCGAGCCGTCCATCGAGGACTACGCCGACCGCAACGCGGAGCAGCTGAAGTGGTGGCAGGCACAGAACGGCCGGCAAGGCGGCGACCCGGCGAAGCTCGCACGGGCGCTGGTAGCGATCGCCGGGGAGGATCCGCCGCCGCGCCGCTTCATCGCTGGCGCCGATGCCATCGCCCTCGCCGAGCAGCACGTCGCCGATCTCCAGGCGCAGATCGACGCCTACCGCGAGCTGTCCACGTCGCTCGCCCTCGACGAGCCCGCGCCCGTCGGAGAGTCATCGTGAAGCCCTGAAGGAGCGACCAATGCAAAAGCGCAGACTTGGGAACAGCAATCTGGAGGTTTCGGCACTCGGGCTCGGCTGCATGGGGATGAGCCAGAGCTACGGTCTCCCACCGGACAAGCAGGCGATGATCGCGCTCATCCGCACGGCCGTGGAGCGCGGCGTCACATTCTTCGATACCGCCGAGATTTACGGTCCGTACAGCAACGAAGAGCTGGTTGGCGAGGCGTTGGCGCCAGTGCGCGCTCAGGTGGTGATCGCCACCAAGTTCGGGATCAAACATGATTCCGGCGGGCAGCAGGTGCAGGACAGCCGGCCCGAGCGCATCAAGCAGAGCGTCGAGGGTTCGCTGAAACGACTCCGGACCGATGTCATCGATCTCTACTATCAGCACCGGGTCGACCCGAACGTGCCGATCGAAGAGGTGGCGGGAACCATCAAAGACTTGATCCGGCAAGGAAAGGTGAAACACTTCGGGATGTCTGAAGCAGGAGTGCAAACCATCCGCCGCGCACACGCCGTCCAGCCGGTCACCGCGGTCCAGAGCGAATACTCACTGTGGTGGAGACGCCCTGAAGAAGAGCTGCTGCCAACCCTGGAGGAGCTCGGCATCGGGTTCGTGCCATTCAGTCCCCTCGGCAAGGGCTTCCTGACGGGCACGATCGACGAGAAGACGACGTTCGTGAGCTCGGATTTCCGCAACATCGTGCCGCGCTTCACACCTGAGGCGCGTAAGGCGAATCAGACCATCGTGGACGTCCTGCGGACCATTGCGGAAAAGAGGCAGGCGACCCCGGCGCAGATCGCGCTCGCCTGGCTGCTCGCCCGGAAGCGGTGGATCGTGCCAATCCCGGGAACGACCAAACTGGCGCGCCTGGAAGAAAACATCGGCGCCGCGGCAATCCGACTGACCGCCGACGATCTCCGTGAGATCGAGAGCGCCGCCTCACACATCACGATCCAGGGCGCGCGCTACCCCGAGCACCTGGAGAAAAGGACCGGTCTCTGACATGCACATTGGCGTCCTGGGCTCAGGATTGATGGGCGGCAAGCTCGGAACGATCCTCGCGCGTGCCGGGCATGACGTGGTGTTCAGCTACGCGCGCAGCGAGCAGAAGCTGAAGAAGCTCGCACGTGAGGCGCAGGGGAACGCGCGGGCTGGCACGCCGGGTGAAGCCGCGCGCGACGCGGACGCGCTCTTGCTGGCGGTGCACTGGTCCCGAGTCGACGACGTGTTGAAGCAAGCAGGCGATGTGTCGGGCAAGGTGATCGTCAGCTGCTCGCTCCCGATGAATGCCGACGATACCGGCCTCGTGATCGCCCATACGTCCTCGGGCGCGGAACAGCTTGCAAAGCGAGTTCCACAGGCTCGGATCGTCTCCGCCTTCAACACGGTGCCGAGCGAGGTGCTGTTTGGCGTCTTCGAGGCTCGGCGCAAAGCCAGGAGACCCAGCCTCGTCTACTGCGGGGACGATGCGGGCAGCAAGAAGATTGCCGCTCAGCTGATCCGCGATGTGGGGTTCGAGCCTGTGGACGCTGGGCCCTTACGGATCGCCCGTTACACCGAACCGTTTGCGCTGCTCGTCGCACAACTCGCGTACGAGGGTGACCGAGGTCCGGAGCTCGCGTACCGTTTCGAGCCGTTCGGCAAGTAATTTCGGCACGGTATGGCTCTCGTTGTTTTCCTCCGGGGTGTCAATGTTGGCGGGCACAGGACGTTTCGGCCAAGCATCCTCGCACGAGACTTGAGTGACTATGATGTCGTGAATGTGGGTGCTGCCGGCACGTTTGTAGTGCGCAAACCTGGATCTCGAGCAGGGTTCCGTGCTGAATTGCTCCGGAAGCTGCCATTCGAAACGGACGTCGTGCTGTGCGACGGCCGCGATCTCATCCGTCTGGAAACGGAGCATCCGTTTGGAACTGAGCCGTCACGGCCTGATGTTGTTCGATTCGTGAGCATCCTGACGAAAGCCGGCCGCGTCCGGGCTTCCCTTCCAATCACCCTTCCGCCACGTGGGAGGTGGTTGTTGCGAGTGATCGCGTCGCAAGACCGATTCGTCTTCGGAGTGTACCGTCGTCACATGAAAACGATCGGCTATCTGGGCCAGATCGACAAACTGGTCGGCGCGCCGGTGACGACGCGGAATTGGAACACCATGGTTGCGATCGTGCGAATCTTGAAAGGCCAGGGGAAGCACCAGTAGTCATGGTTTCCTCGTCGCTGGTCATTCTTGATCTTCGACGAACGCCCTCAAGCGTTCGGCCGCGTCGTCCCATTGTGCCGCGATCTGGTCGATGTATCGCTTTGCGTTCTCGAGGCGTTGCGTCGCAAGCGAAGTTCACCGATTATCATGCTGCACAGTCATGAACACGACATTCAACCGCCGAGAATTCGTTCAGACATCCGCGGGAGTCCTCGCGGCTCACCTCAGTCCGACCTTGTTCACCCAGCCGAAGCAGCCGCTGCGTCTTGGTCTGATCATCGGAATCGGAAAAGATCCTGAGGCAGCCATTGCCAAGGTACGTGACCTCGGCCTGCCCACCTGTCAGGTGTACGTGGAGGATTTCGCGCAAGGACTGAGCACGCGACTCCTGCGGGCGCTCGGCAAGCACCAGATTGAGGCGACGTCCGTGGTGGTTGGCGGACCAGGTCGCGAGGTTTGGGATTTTTACGAGGGGCCGCTGACGATCGGCGTCGTTCCGCGGGACACCCGCTCCGCGCGCATCGCCCGGATGAAACAGGCCTCGGACTTTGCCAAAGCATGCGGCATTCCCGCGGTGCAAAGTCACGCGGGGTTCATTCCGGAAAATCCCAACGATCCGGTCTACAAAGAGACGGTCGCGGCCATGCGCGAAGTAGTGGAGTATTGCCGGCGCCACGGTCAACACTTCCGCTATGAAACCGGGCAGGAAACGCCCATTACGCTCGTGCGGGCGATGCAGGACATCGGTCTCGACAATCAGGGCGTCAACTTTGATCTTGCCAACCTGATCCTCTACGGCAAGGCGAATCCGGTCGACGCCATCGAGATCCTCGCGCCCTATGTCCAGGGAATCCATGCCAAAGACGGTCTCTGGCCGACGAACCCGAGGGAGTTGGGAAAGGAAGTGCCCATCGGCAAAGGCAAGGTGGATTTTCCGAAGATCATTGCGCGCCTGAAGCGGCTCAACTACCAAGGTGCGGTCACGATCGAGCGCGAGGTTTCCGGCCCCGAGCAGATCGAGGACGTTCGAGCCGCGAAACTGTACCTGGAAGGGCTCATCGGATAGTGCGGAGGACGCATGTCACGCGATTCTGAGGTCGACCGGCGCACGTTCGTGGGTGTCACGGCCGCCGCCGCCGCGGCCATGTTCATCAAGCCCGCCCTGGTGCATGGCACGCACGCGAATTCCGCCATCCGCGTCGGTCTGCTCGGCTGCGGCGGGCGCGGTACGGAAGACGCAGCGAATCTGGTGGACACCGGCGGCGCTCGAGTCGTTGCACTGGCCGACTTGTTTCAAGACCAGCTCGATGCCGCACACGCACACTTCGATCAGCTGCAGCAGGCAAAAGGATACGCGGCTCTGGATTCGCGCCAGCTCTTCGTCGGTCCGCGTGCCTACGAGCAAATCGCCGCCTCGAAGGAGGTGGATGCGATTGTCATCGCGACGCCGCCCTACTTCCATCCGCAACACCTCGAAACCGTCGTTGCCGCGGGCAAGCACGTGTACCTGGAAAAACCCGTCGCCGTGGACGTCCCCGGCGCGAAACGGGTCAGCGAGATTGGGAAGCGCGCCGAGGGCAAGCTCAGTCTGGACGTGGGATTCCAGATCCGCGACTGCCCTCCCTTTGTCGAGCTGGTCCGCCGCATCCACGCGGGAGCGCTGGGCGATATCATCTGCGCCGAAGCCTACTATCTGACCGGGTACATCGATCGCCCCCCCTGGCCCGACGCCGCGCCCGCCGAGCGCCGGCTGCGGAACTGGGTGCGCGACCGCGTGCTTTCCGGTGACATCATCGTCGAGCAGAACATCCATGTGATCGACATCTGCAATTGGGTCCTCCAGGCGCATCCCCTGAAGGCCGCCGCCACGGGAGGACGCCAGGGCCGCCCCGCCGCGGACGGCGATTGCTATGGCAATTACAACGTCCTGTTCCGCTATCCCGGCGACGTGCCCGTCACGTTCAGCTCCACGCAATTCGCCAAGGGCTGGTGGGACGTGAGCGAGCGATTCTTCGGCACCAAAGGCACGGCGCTTTCGCCGTACAGCGGTCCGCTCGGCATCTGGGGGGATGCGCCATGGCAAGCGCCGCTTTCAGTCCAGTCGCAGGGTCAGCCCGCGGCCTTTTCCGTGACCGGGAACTTCACATCGAACCTGGAATCCGCTGATCCCGAAAAGAAAAAGGCGTTCATCGAGAGCATTAACAGCGGCAAATTTCACAACCAGGCCGACAAAGGCGCCGAGTCCGCACTCTCCTGCATGATGGCGCGCACCGCCGCGTACACAGGACGCGAGGTGACGTGGGACGACCTGATGAAATCAACGGACGTCTGGGATGCACGACTCAATCTGGACCGGCTGCGCTGAGCGATGGGGGATGCGTATGCAAACCACGCGTCGTGATTTTCTGAAGTCTTCTGGGGCGACGTGCGTGTCGGCATTCGCCGCCGGCCCGCTCGCCACATTCCGCCTGACGGCGCAGCCCACGATCACAAAAGGGCTGGTCTTCGATATGGTGCCCGGCAAACTGAGTTACGCCGACCGTTTCAAGCTGGTCCGCGACGCCGGCTTTGAGGTGGTGCAAGCACTCACGGAGCCGGACCAGCGCAAAGCGGAAGCACTGAAACAGGCCGCGGACGCGGCGCGCATCCGCATCGATTCCGTCATGAATGTGGATCATTGGCAGTATCCGCTCTCATCCAGCGATCCTGCGATCGTCGAGAAGAGCCTCAGCGGCATGCGCACGTCGCTGCGCAACGCCAAGCTGTGGGGCTCCGATGCGGTCCTGCTCGTCCCGGCCGTGGTAAATCCGCAAACATCCTATCGCGATGCGTGGACGCGCTCACAAGCACAAGTTCGCAAGCTTATGCCGCTCGCAGAGGAGCTGAAGGTCGTCATCGCCATCGAAGAAGTATGGAACAAGTTTCTGCTCAGCCCGCTCGAAATGGTCCAATACCTCGGCGAGTTTCACAGCCCTTGGGTGCAAGCTTGGTTTGATGTCGGCAATGTCGTGCTCTACGGGTATCCCCAGGATTGGATTCGCACGCTGGGCAAACGCATCGTCAAGGTCCACCTCAAAGATTTCAAGCGCACAGAGAGCGGGTACGCCTGGGTAAACCTCGGCGACGGCGACGTGGACTGGCCCGCGGTGCGCCGGTCCTTCAGCGACATCGGCTATGCCGGAAGCGTCATCGCCGAGCTGGATCAAGGCGATGAGACGTATCTGCGCGACGTCAGCCGTAGGATCGACCGCTTGCTGCTCGGCTAGAGCTACTGCGGCGTCTCCAGCGGACGCTTGCTCCGCTCGTAGAACTCATGCTGCAATCGCAGGGTAGCGACGTTGGCGGCGCAAATCATACAGCATCATGCGCCTGAGGAGTCAACCGATGCATTCACGGAGACATTTTCGGTTCCTCGGCTTTGTGATCATCGCATTTGCCGCGACAATGTGTGCTCCGCAGCCTCCGGCGCAGGCTCCCCCGCGCCCGGCCTCAGCGACACAGGCTGGCCGCGGCGGCAATCGTGCTCCGGACTATCCGGTGCGTCCTCCTGCTCCTCCCGAACAGGTTGCGCATGGCCAACAGGTCTTCAAGAGCAATTGCAGCTTCTGCCATGGCTCGGACGGCAGGGGCGGAGAAACGGGACCGAACTTGGTTCGTGCGCAACTGGTTCTGGCTGATCAACGGGGAGAACTCATCACTCCGATCGTCCAGAACGGCATTCCGGCCCAGGGCATGCCAAAGTTCAGCTTGACTGCGACGGACATCGCCGCCATCGCTGCCTGGTTGCACAGCCAGCCGCTTTCCGATCGGGGCGCGCCCAGCACACTCGATATCCTGGTGGGCAACGCCAAGGAAGGGGAAGCCTATTTCAACGGCGCTGGACACTGCACGCAATGCCACTCGGCTACCGGAGACCTCGCCGGGATCGGCGCCAGGTACGAACCCAAGACGATTCAAAACCTGATCGTGTCCGGCGGAGGCGGCAGGAGCTTTGGTCGCCGGCCGGCGGGCGCTGCACCGCCGAAGGTGCCGCCTACGACGGTGACGGTCACGCTACTCTCGGGGCAGACCATAACGGGAGATCTTGATCACATCTCCGCCTTCGTCGTTGCTCTGAGAGAGCCAGACGGTAGTTACCGCAGCTTCGCCAGACGCGATTCCATCCCGAAGGTCGTAGTCACCAATCCACTGCAATGGCATATCGACATGCTCCCGAAGTGGCGGGATTCCGATATCCATAGCCTCACGACGTACCTCGTCAGCTTGAAATGAAAGTCACGCTTCTTCTCTTGATTCCGTTCTGTTTGCCACGCGGGTCGCTGGCGGGCCAGGCTTTGGATCCCGCGTTGCTGACCAAGCCCGCGACCGACTCGTGGCCGACCTACGCGGGCGACTATTCCCAGCGTCGTTACAGCACCCTGACGCAGATCGACACGACCAACGTTAGGCATCTCTCCCTGGCGTGGGTGAGCCGTCTGACGGCGGGACCCGGCGGCGGCGAAGGGGGATTCTTCGGGCCACCCGCGACTGCGACGATGACCGGGGGTGTGGCGGAGAATCCGGTGAACATTCCCGGATCGACCAGCGGATCGCCCCGTCTCTCAGGATCGATTTTGCAGGTGAACGGCATTTTGTACGTCACAGCGCCGGACAATGCCTGGGCGATGGACGCGCTGGATGGGCACGTTCTGTGGCACTACTGGTGGAAGTCGCGCGGCGGCACGCACATCGGCAATCGCGGCATGGCCATGTACGGCGATTGGCTGTTTTTCGAGACGCCGGACGACTATCTGGTCTCGCTGGACGCAAAGACAGGCGCGGAGCGCTGGCACAGGGAAATCGCCGACTTCAGCCAGCAGTATTTCTCGACGACGGCGCCAGTGGTGGTCGGCGATCATGTGCTGGTGGGCACGGGCGACGATCTGGACGCGCCGGGGTTTCTGCAGTCCTTCGATCCCAAGACCGGGGATCTGCAGTGGAAGTTCTACACCGTGCCGATGAAGCAGGGGGATCCGGGGCTGGAAACCTGGGCCACCCTAGACGCGGCGCAGCACGGGGGCGCGCAGGTCTGGATGCCGGGTTCGTACGATCCCGAGACGCATCTGTACATCTTCGGGACGGGTAATCCGACGCCGGCCTACACGGCAATGCTGCGCGCACCGCGCGACGTGCACACGAACCTGTACACCTGCTCGGTGGTCGCGGTGAACGTAGACACCGGAAGGCTGGCGTGGTACTTCCAGACCTCGCCCAACGACACGCACGACTGGGATTCGACGCAGCCGTCCGTGCTGGTCGACGGCATGTTCGAGGGGAAGCCGCGCAAGATGGCGATGCAGGCGTCGCGCAACGGCTACTTCTACGTGCTGGACCGGACCACTGGCGAGCACCTGCTCACGTCGAAGTACTCGGACGCGGCGAACTGGGCGCAAGCCATCAAGGCCAAGGGACAGCTAGTACGGAACCCTGAGAAGGACAACACGATCGCCGGCTCGCTGGTATCGCCCGATAACGGGGGCGCGACGAACTGGTATCCGCCCAGCTACGATCCCCAGACCGGTCTCTTCTATGTCGTCGTGCGCGAGCTCTACGCGATGTACTACCTGACGAACAAAGATCCGCGCATGCTCGTCGGGCTCGGCGGGAGCGAACAGGATGTTGTTGGATCGCTCGGAACCCATATCGCCGCGATCGATTACCAGACGGGAAAGGTCGCCTGGAGATATCGCTTCGAACGATCGGCGGGCGGATTTGGTGGTGGCACTGGTTTGCTCACAACGGCGGGCGGTCTGCTGTTTGCCAACGACGGGTCCGGGAATTTGGTTGCTTTTGGCTTGAAGGGGACACAGCCCCTAGTGCCTCTCTGGCACGCCCATATCGGCTCGATCGAGAACGCCGCGGAGACCTACACCGTGGGCGGCCGCCAACATGTGCTCGTGACCGCTGAGGGAGCGCTTTACGCATTTTACCTGCAATAGTCAGGCAGTATGGCCGTGGTCGCGATCCTACTGCGGCGTGTCCAGCGGGTGCTTGCTCCGCTCGTAGAACTCATTCTGCAATCGCAGGCTCTCCTGATCAGCCTTGACGGCGCGGATCGCTTGCACGATGCCGTTGATCCACGTCTTCGCTTCGAACTCGCCGAGCTCGCGCGACGCCACGGCGCCTTCGCCCGCATAGTGATTGGGGAAACGCGCGTACCACCAGATGCCGGTGTAGAGGCCTTCCGGCAGCTTTAGGCGCGCCTGATCGGCACCGGATTCCTGCGGGGCGCGATCCAGGTGCACGAGGTCGGGCCGCGCGACCATGCTCAAGGACGTTTCGCTTTCGCCGGCATGCATATCGGTCGCCGGGTTCGACTTGTGTTTCGGCTCGCCCTGCGCGCTGCGCGTGATTCCCAGCACGTACACGACGTAATCATGCGGCGCCTCGAGCTGCGTCTGCGCGAAAAAGGGGAGCAGGCTGTTGTTGCCGCCGTGCCCGTTCACGATGATGATCTTCTTGCAGCCATTGCGCGCCATCTCGTCGGTCGTCTCCTGCAGCAGTTGAAGCTGCAGTCCGCGGCTGTATGCCACTGTGCCTGGTTGATGCTTCGCTTCGAGGATTTGCCCGAAGTAGTACTCTGGAAAAACGATGGCGTATTCCTGCTGGGCCGCATTGAGTGCGACGTATCGCACGTTGAGCAGATCGTTACCCAAGGGAAGATGCGCCCCATGCTTCTCCATGATGCCGAACGGAAGCAGGCAGGTGCCTTGCGCACGACTGATGGCGTCGCGGAACTCGGCCGCCGTCAGTTCCTCCCAATGGACCGAGACCTTGCTTTGTGGCGAAGGTGACTGCGCCCACACGAGCGAGGCGCAGAGTGCGTTGATGGAAAGCACCAGTGTCTTGGGCAAAGGGTCCTCCAGTGAGGGTGGGCCTCGGGCGCTTATGTTGCTTGCGCGCGGCGATTCCTGCCAGGTCCATCCCCCCGCTCGTAAGGACACCTCGATCAACTCATGCAGGCCGGGCAGCGGTCGATGGTTCCACCACCGGTGGGTTGGCGCCTTTGATCACGAGCCACAACATGATCGCCAGCTCCCCGAACAGGGCGGGCTGGGAGAACGTAAACACCTTGTCCTGATATTCGGGGAAGAATAACCCCGTAAGGCTCAGAACCAGGTAGGCGACGCCATTGATGATCAACCACACGCCAATGAATCGCGGCACGAAGCGTGACTTGTAGGCGAGGGCTCCCATAGGGAACAGCCATAACCCCCACAGGGTCTCGGCGGCAACGATCTGGTAGTGATGGAGGCGGACGAACAGCATGACGAGGGCGTCGCGCTGCGGCTTGTCGAAGACCGACAAGAAGTCACCACTCCAGGAATCCCCGCCCCGCGTGACTAACAGCGCGCCGGCCTCGTTCACCACGTTTACAAAATTGATGAGCGCGGGCATCACGCCGCCCACGATCACGAGCAGCGCCGCGAGTTGCTGGTCGACCCCTTTGAACAACCGGTAAAACGCGAGCACGAGGAAGATCAGGACGACGGCACCGACCAGGTCGCTCAGCATGCCGACTCGGAAGAGCCACTCGTGCGAAGCGATGTTGCTGGCCGTGGCGGCCGCGTTGCCTTGCACGAAAAGTTTGTTGGGGATGTAGATGAGACTCAGCGGGCCGAGCAGAACAAGGAGCAGATACCAGTATCCAACCACTCTTCCTGGATTGCGGGCCGAGCTCATGTGCCCTCCGTCGCTGAACGGACGCGGTCAAAGGTTAGCGGGATATACGCAACGAGCGGATGGAAAAGTTTCGAAGCAAAGCCCCACAGTCCGGAATGACTGTGAGGCTTCGTCATTAACCAGTCGGGACGACGGGATTTGAAGCCGCGATCCCTAGTCCTTCCGCACCGTCCGGCCGACGATGATGGTGATGTTGTCGCGGCCCCCGCCGTCCAGGGCCTCTTGGAGCAGATCCTCGCACACCTGCTTCGCGGACGTCATCGTGGCGAGCCGCTGTTTAATCCGCTCATCCGACACATGCTTGGTGAGGCCATCGGTGCACAGCAGGTGGACGTTGCGCCAATCCGATTGCAGGCGCGTCACCATGGGAGCCGTTTGCGGCCCGCCGATCGCGCTCGACAGCACGCTCGCCCACCGCGAGTCGAATGCATCCGTCCGAGTCAGCACGCCCCGATCGACCAGCTCCTGCGCGATCGTCTGATCGCGCGTGATCCGGAGCAGCTCGCCCGCACGGTACACGTAGTAGCGCGAGTCGCCGACCTGCAGCACGTACACCCACGGCCATACCCCGATCCACACGGTCAATGTCGTGGCCATGCCCTCGAGGTCCGGATCCAGCGAGGCGTGCCGCAGCACCTCCGCGTGGGTTTGTAGCGCCGCCTGCTGCAACACATCGATGAACGACGCCTCGCGCGCGTCGGCGCCGTAGTAGCACCGCAGGCTCTGGGTCACGTACTGGGTGACCTGCTCCAGTGCCAGCCGGCTCGCCACTGCCCCATTCGCGCTGCCGCCGACGCCGTCGGCGATCATCGCGAGGAATGCCAGCCGGTCGTCCTCCAGCTTCAGCCGGGTCACGTCTGGCAAACTCGTGAGGTGGACCTCCATGCGCTTGCGCAGCGAGGCGAGCAGGAACTGGTCCTGGTTTACCGTGCGGACCTTGCCGGTGTGGGTCAAGCCGTAGACGTCGATCTCTTCATCCAGCGGCTTGCGGGTGAGCGACGCCGGCGCGGTGGGCGCCTCGGGCGCGGTCATGGCGGGCTTGCTCCTGCCTTCGCCTTGCGCTTGCGGTGGCGCCGCGTCTCGTGGTCGAGGACTCATGTCACGGCACCCGCAGCTGCGCGATCCAGTCTTGGATCAGCTGCATCTGGGAAGTCGGGCGGTATCGGTTCATCGGCTTGAGGTGAGACCGTGATGAAGATGCGACTCGGGTGCAGGAGCCGCCAGAACCGCCCAAGGCGCGAGCTCCCCCCCGTTGAAGAGCACATTTGTGATGCCGTCAGCGACCTTGCGGTCCACGCTGCCTGGTGCATATTGGAACGCAACTCAGATGCTGTGATCCTCGAGGTGCGACGTCGTGCGGCTCGCCCATGCCTCGAGGGGAGCAAGTCGCGAAACCGACCGAGCGAGAGATGCGCTTGGCCGGTCGTTTTTTTGGTGGGGCGATCCCATCGGCTTTGACCACAAGCGCAGCGCCGATCCACCATCTCCCGGAGGCAGGCACCATGTTCAAACGTTTGCTCGTGCTCGGCCCGGCCGCGCTCCTTGGCGCGGCCTGCGGTATCGACCGCCCCCACCCTACCGACGCGACCGTGGCTTCCAGCGCGACAGTGGCGTTCAGCGCCGTCAAGTTCTGGGAGGCCGGCGCAACGGTAAGTTGGAACAAGCTGGCGTCCGATCTGGCGACGGCAGCGCCAACGCCCGGGATTAACGCCAGGCGCCTGTCCGCGTATCTCTCGCTCGCTCAGCTCCGCGCTGCCGAGGCGGCGCAGGCAGCCCCTGGGCCGCACCCCCCGATCGCTGCGGCCATCGGTGGCGCTTCCGTCGCCGTGCTGAGCTCGTTCTTCCCCCTCAGCAGCGCCCAGCTCGAAGCCGCGCTCGACGCGCAACAGGCGTCCGACCCGTGGCCTGGCGCGCAGCACGCGGATTTCGCTGCAGGTGAAGCGATCGGTCGGGCGGCAGGCGCGCGGGTGCTCACCTTCGCGCAGGGCGACCTCTACGGGCTCGTGGATCCACTGCTCCCGCCCGTGGGACCGCCACTCCTCGGACCTGGCCGCTGGATCTACGCCCCCCCGCCTGTGATCGCACGCGGCGGCCTCGGCGCGCGTCCCTTCTTCCTCACGTCCCAGGATCAGCTGCGGTCGCCTCCGCCACCCCTATTTGGAAGCCCCGCCTTCAACGCGGCGCTGGCCGAGGTTCGTCACATCTCGGACACCCGGACCCAAGCGCAGATCGACATCGCGAACTACTGGAACAGGAACCAGTCGCCGCGATCCGACTCCGCCTTCATGGGAATCGCGCGCGAGCTGATCGTTTCGCACCACCGCAGCGACGCGGAAGCCGCGCGGATCATGTTCCTGATGAGCGCCGCGAGCTACGACGCGATCATCGGATGCTTCGATGCCAAGTACCACTACTGGTACATCCGGCCCGGGCAGGCAGACGCGGGTATCCACACCGTATTCCCGACGCCGCAGCACCCGTCGTACCCGTCCGCCCACTCCTGCATTTCGGGCGCGATGTCTAGCGTACTCACCGCCGCCTTCCCAAGCGAGCGTGCTCGACTGGCAGCTGCCGCCCAAGAGGCGAGCTTGTCGCGGCTGTATGCGGGAATTCACTATCGATTCGACTTTGAGGCGGGACTCGCGCTGGGCCGCAGGGCCGCCGCGCTCGCGCTGGCGGCGGACCTCGACGAGGTCGCCCCGGGCACCAAGTAAGTGACGCCTCGCGACCGCCATCACGATCGAAACTCACAGCAGAACTCACAGCATGGCGACCCCCTGAACGGCGTTCAGGGGGTCGCTTATTTGGGGCAACTCGCACGCGCGAGAGCTGTGAGAACGGCGCCCTAGAGCCCCTTCAGGTATTCGATAAGATCCTGCTTCTCTTGGTCGCTGAGGCTCAGCTTGAAGAACGTGTCGTAATGGGCCACCACATCGAGCAGCGTCGCGAACCGGCCGTCGTGATAGAACCCGCCCTTCTGATGTGCCCAGACCCCTGCCAGCGGCGCGGTGCGGTACATGTGCGTAGGCGAGCGGTCCGCCTGGAACGCGTCGACACCGATCTCGGCGGGCGCGTGTAGGTTGTTGCCCGGCTCGGTGAAGAGCGGCGGCACGTGGCAGCTCGCGCACCGCGCCTTGCCGTTGAATAGCGCCTTGCCGCGGCTCGCCGCCACCGCACTGAAGGAGCCGGCGAGCGCCTTCGGTGCGGGGATGGACAGTTGATAGAAATGCAGGGCCGCGAGCTTCGCGGTCAGCCGGTCGGGCACACCGCGCGTGTTACTGGAGCCGCTGCGCGCCGCCACCGGGTACTGGTCCCCGTTGCTCAGCCGCGCATCGAAGAACGTGCCCGAGCCGTGCATCTCGGTCGCGCCAACGTATGCGTTCCAGTAAGTGACCGAGCCGAACCCGGTCCACGTGTGCAGGTTGACGCCCGCGAGGCCGAAGGCAGGTGGGATGAGCGTCCCGGCCTGCTTCCCATCCGGCCGGAGCGCCTTCCCGTCCTTGTCGAGCTCTGCGTCGAAGCGGCCCGGCCCCCAGCTCGCGAGCACCGCCTTGACGGTCGCGAGATCGACGCCAAGCAGATCGGTGAAGGGTTTGAGGTTGGGCGCGAGTGACACGATTGCGCCGACGTTCAAGTCGCGGTTCGCCCAGCCGTCCAGGCGCCTGCCGATGCCGGGGGCCAACGCGTCGTCGACGGTCGAGTGACAGAAGGCGCATTGGATGCCGATCGATCTGATGCTGCCGCGCGCGTCGAAGAAGCCCGTCACCCCCACGACCGCATTCAGCTTGAGGAGCGCCAAGGTCGTCGCCGGGTCGTCGAGGTCCACTTTACCTGCCTTGAGCTGGTCCTGCAGCGCCTGCGGCAGGGCGTCCACATCTACCTTGAGGCCGACGGACAGCGCGGTCTTCGGGCTTACGCCGCCACCCACGCCGCCATGCTTCTCGCCGGCGATGGCATGGTGGAGCTGCAGCGCGTCGCCCCAGAACGCTTCATCGCCGAACGTGTCGAATCGGAAGGTCTGGCGCCCTTCTCGCACCATGCGGTTGGCGTTGTCCTCGATCACTTTGTCGAACCCCCGGGGCACCCCCGCGCTCAGCGCGTTGCCCGCCGGCGCGACGGCCCACACGGCACCGACCAGCCCAACGGCCACGAGCCCTGCCCCGACCGACAGCCTGGCGCTGCGAGGGATAACGATTCGCATAGCGATCCTCCTTGGACGGGACGGAGCCGGACTGCACCGATGATCACTATCACAAGCAGTTGCTAATGATAGACTAACGAGCGGTGCCGCCGACGGTAAGGGGGGGGAGAAAGTCGAGCATTACTCACAGACGGAGGGACGAAGCAAAAGCCCCACAGCGAAAGTCACTGCAGGGCTTGATCTGGCTTTTTCCGACCCCCAGAGGTTCCAACCAACACACGGCGACTCACTACACTCGAGTTCATTCACGCGCCGCGCTACGCGGGCCGTGGTGGGCGCAGATTCTGAGAAGGCAGATGGCGTATATCTGAAGCGACCAGCTCCGGGACCGGCTCCTTGCCGGCGAGCCAATCCCGGACTTCACTTGGCCACACTCCAAGCTTCTGGGCGAGTCGCACTTGCCCCCAGGCGATGCGCCGTAACTCGCGCTTAAGTTGTGCGGGAGTCAATATCCCCCCTCAGGTGACGTCCACGCGGGCTGCGACTGATGGAAGAGGTCTAGCAGCTGCCGCTCAGTGAGCTCAGCGAGGGATGCGTCGGAACTCTTCGATCCCAGAGGCGAATAGCGAGTGAAGCGGCGCTTGCGCTCGGGGCCGGTCCCCAACTCGAACAGCAACCCAAATTCATCCTTCCCATAAACGGTGACGCGGCCCGTGGGATAAACCTTCCAGATGGAGCCGTCTACCACGACGGTGGGTCGTGTCATACCTGAACCCGGCGTTGCGGACGAGAAAGAAGGGCGGACTCTCGGCCGCCCCCCTTCCCTGAACAGACCGGTCGGCCTTGAAACAGACCGGAGCTACGAGCGGCCGCACCGACCGGTCGGCCCTAGTTGTTGGTTGCGGCGATCTTGTGGAAGGTCGAGTTCGAAACCTCGTAGGCCTCAACCTTCGGTGTCCCCTCAACCACCTTCGCCAGGCTCGTCAGCACCTGCGGATAGATGTCGCGGCTATAGTTGTCCGCGTCCTCTTTCCGATCCCACAGACTGATCGCAACCGCTTCGGAGCGGTCCGAAGCAACGAATGAAATCTCGTCCTTGAAGCCATTCTGTTTCCGAAGCAGGGGCAGGACGTCCTTCTCGAGCGTCTGGGTGAACTCACCGGCCGTGTTGGCCTTCAGATGCATGGACACATTGCGTGCGTACATATCGACTCCTTGGCTACTCCGACGTGAACCTACGTGACTACTCCGCGTCCATGTACACCGTCTCGCTGTGATCAATACATCCCGCCCATGCCACCGCCGCCGGGCATCGGGGGCGTCTTCTCCTTCTCCTTCTTCTCCACCACCACGCACTCGGTGGTGAGGAGCAATCCCGCGATGGACGCGGCGTTCTGCAGCGCCGTGCGCGTGACCTTGGTCGGGTCGATGACGCCAGCCGCGACCAGATCTTCGTACTCGTCGGTCTGGGCGTTGTAGCCGAAGTTGAGCTTGGCGGTCTCCTTCACCTTCCCGACCACGATCGACGCCTCGGCACCCGCGTTCTGAACGATGATCCGGATCGGTTCCTCGAGCGCGCGGCGGACGATCTCGATGCCGGTCTTCTCGTCGTCATCGGCGCCCCGGACCTTGTCGAGCGCCTTCTGGCACCACAGGAGCGACACGCCGCCGCCCGGCACGATGCCCTCCTCGACCGCCGCGCGGGTGGCATGCAGCGCGTCCTCGACCCGGGCCTTCTTCTCCTTCATTTCGGTCTCGGTGGCGGCCCCCACGTTGACCACCGCGACGCCGCCCGCCAGCTTCGCGAGCCGCTCCTGCAGCTTCTCCTTGTCGTAATCCGACGTGGACTTCTCGATCGCCGCGCGGATCTGGGCGATGCGGCCCTGGATGTCGGCCTGCTTGCCCTTGCCGCCGATCAAGGTGGTGTTGTCCTTATCCACCACGATGCGCTTGATGTGGCCGAGATCGTCGAGCCCCGTGTTCTCGAGCTTGAAGCCCAGCTCTTCGGAGATCACCTTGCCCCCAGCGACCGTCGCAACGTCCGTGAGCAGCTCCTTGCGCCGGTCGCCGAAGCCCGGGGCCTTCACCGCGCACACCTTCAGCGTGCCACGCAGCTTGTTGACCACCAGCGTCGCCAGCGCCTCGCCCTCGACGTCCTCGGCGATGATGAGCAGCGGCTTGCCCGCCTGCGCCACCTTCTCGAGGACCGGGAGCAGGTCCTTCATGGTGGCGATCTTCTTTTCGTGCACCAGGACGTAGGCGTCCTCGAGCACGGCCTCCATCTTCTCCGGATCGGTGATGAAGTAGGGCGACAGGTAGCCACGGTCGAACTGCATCCCGTCCACCGTCTCGAGCGTGGTCTCGAGGCCCTTCGCCTCCTCCACCGTGATCACGCCGTCCTTGCCCACCTTCTCCATCGCGTCCGCGATGATCTTGCCGATCTCCGGATCGTTGTTCGCTGAGATCGTCCCGACCTGCGCGATCTCCTTCCGGCCCTTGCTGGGCGCGGAGATCCGCTTCAGCTCCTCCACCACCAACTCGACCGCCTTGTCGATGCCGCGCTTCAGCGACATCGGGTTGGCGCCCGCGGTGACCGACTTCAGGCCCTCGCGGAAGATCGCCTGCGCCAGCACCGTCGCGGTGGTCGTGCCGTCCCCGGCAATATCGGAGGTCTTGGTCGCCACTTCCTTCACCATCTGGGCGCCCATGTTCTCGATCTCGTCTTCGAGCTCGATCTCCTTCGCGACGGTGACCCCGTCCTTGGTGATCGTCGGGTTCCCGAACTTCTTGTCGATGACGACGTTGCGACCCTTCGGACCGAGGGTGACCTTCACCGCGTTGGCCAGCTGGTCCACGCCTCGCTTGAGGCGCGAGCGCGCCTCTGTATCGAATTCGAGGTACTTCGCAGCCATCTCTTCCTCCCTCGCTCAGCTGAGCTTGGCGATGACGTCGGATTCCTTGATCAGGATGATCTCCTCCTCCTCGAGCTCGACCTGCGAGCCGGTGTACTTCCCATACACGACCCGGTCGCCGACCTTCAGGTCCATCGGGACCCGCTGGCCCCTTTCCAGCCGGCCGGGCCCGACCGCGATGACCTCACCCTGGATCGGCTTCTCCTTGGCCGTGTCCGGGATGTAGAGACCGCCTTTCATCTCCTCGGTGTCTTCCAGCGGCCGGATCGCCACCCGATCGGCGAGCGGGAAGATCTTCAGCTTCGTTTTCGTCGCAGTAGTCATGATGTCCGGCCCCTTGGTTGTGATATTGCTTAACAAGCAGTAGTTAACTAAATTGCAACGTATGGCGTTGTACTATACTTGTCAAGTGAAACAACGAATCTCGGCAGATCGAAAGCGAGGAGTTAACTTCGCTCTGTCAAGTAGCAGATCCGGCCAAGGAGGGACCCCGTGAATGTGTCGTTGGTGATCAGGCGCCGGCTGGAGGAATTCGGGCTGGAGCAGCAGGATCTCGCCCAAGCGGCCCAAGTGACCGAGTCCTACATCTCCCAGTTGCTCACGGGGAAGCGAGCGCCCCCCGCACCGAACCGCACCGACATCTATGACAGGATGGACAAGTTCTTGAAGCTGCCGACCGGGGAGCTCGCGCGGTTGGCGGACCACGAGCGCAAGGAGCAATTGAAGCGAGAGCTGGGGGACGAGCCCGCGCCGTTGTTTCGGGAAGTCCGCGCGTTGATCCTCCGCAAATGCGAACCCAACACGGAACGACACGTGCGGGCGGTGTTCGAGAAGCAGCCCTTCGGCGAACTCGAACGCCTGGTCACTGAGAAGCTGCTCGACGTGGTCAAGGGACTGGCCCAACAGGAATTGGAGAACGAATCGTGGCTCCGGACGCTCGCGAAACTCGGCGGTCGAAGCTATGAGGCGATGCGCGTTCTCGTGCTCGAGTTCCTCGATACGGACATCTTCCACGTGTCCATTGCAAATTGCGTCTCGTTCTTGGATCCGCTGATTGAATCCTGGGACATCGACCTCGCGACGTTTGCGCTGGAGATCGTCTTAAACGACCGACTGGTGGCTGGGAACGTGAAGAAGTTTGAGTTTATCGAACTGGAATCCGAACAGCACTTCGTCGAAGAGCCTGGGCTCAAGGAATTCCTCCAGGATTCGTCTCTCAGCGGCACGGCCACCGCGAAGGAAGTCGCGTTTCTCAAGCGGCTGAAATTCCAGGGCCAGCGGCCGACGCCCCTCTACTATTACCGGGAGTTGCAGAACCTCCGGGACCCGCTCCATTTTCGCACCTCGTAGACCGGAATGAGCAAGAGGCATATGACCATCGAGACCAATGACTTTCAGAGTCGACTGCGCGTCCTCCTGGGACTGCACGGCGCGGTGCTTACGGACGAGGAGCTGTCCCACACGGCGGAGCGTTATCCCCGGTGTCGGGGGAAGGGGCACTGGGACGTGCGCGAGTACGTCCGGCGCACGGGGGTTGGCGCGCGCGAATACCGGGTGGTGCGGGGCAGCGGCATCGAGGATGTGTACCGCAGCGTCGAGCGGGTCCGCGCGGCCGCCATAGGGACGGCGCTAAACGAACTCGAGTCCCAGGAAACGTCGGGGGAGGCTCCCGGAGGAAGCGCGTAACGACCTCAGGATTAGAGGCTGTGATGACCCGGAAGAAGCAGTCGTGGGGGCAGCAGCGTGGCTGGATCGTCCCGGCGGACGGCAGCCCTCCGCAGGAGCTGCCGCAGCAGATGGTCGGCCACAAGCTCATTTCCTGGCCCGGAACGATGCCCGAAAAGCAGTCCGCGGAGCCCGCGAAGTGCCTTGCGTCGAAGGACTACTATCATCGCCACGTGCTGAACCCGGAGGGTGTGTCGGTCTACGTACCCGAGGGTCGGGACGCAGAATCGCTGCCAGAGTCTATCAAGAACGAAATCCGGCGTCAGTTGAAGGGGCTTCCGTAGCTATGCCGCTCAGATCCATTCGACCTTGAACCCGCGCTCGAGGAGCCAGGCCTCAACCTCCCGCTCGCTCTCACACTGGGGCATCTCCACGAGCTCACCAACGAGGTGGCGAGCCGCGAGCTCGTCCATCTCGTAGTCCTTCATCCCGTCGCGACTAGACCACACGATCTCGCCTGTGTTCGGATCGAAGAAGGCGCGATCGTTTGGGTTCGCTTCACGCGAGCGACGCCCCACGATCCACGGCGCGTAATCAGGATGCCAGAGGAACAACCCATCGGGGTCTCGTTGCAACCTCAGCGTCTTCATGCTCCCCACATCGGACAACGAGGCCTGGCCGCCGATTGACGACTACGACTAGGGCTGGCGGCCTCCGAGGGCGGTCTGCAGCTGGCGCAGCACCTCGCCCAGCTGGGACAGCGCTTCGCCGTAGCGGGCCCAGTCGCCGCTGCGCTGCGCCGCGACGGCGCCCTGGTACAACTCGGCCGCCCGGCGGGCGAGATCCGCGGCGCGCCCGTTCCCGGGACTGGCGGCGCCGGTCGGCGCGGCGGCGGCCGCGGCGGGCTCGACCGCGCCGCCGAACAGCCGTGCCAACCCGGCCTCGAGCGTCTCCTCCATGACTACCCGGTTCTGGTGGGCCACGACGACGCGCTTCATCTCAGGGATGCGCCCGCCCTCGGCCCGCAGGTAGAGCGGCTGCACGTAGATGAGCGACTCCTCGATCGGGATGACGAGCAAGTGGCCACGGATCACCTCGGAGCCACGCTGGTCCCACAGCGAGATCTGGCGCGAGATGTCGGTATCCTGGTTGATCCGGTTGACGATCTGGGTCGGGCCGTAGACCAGGCTTTGTTTGGGGAAGCGATACACCACCAGCCGGCCGTAGTGCTCCCCGTCGTTTCGCGCCACCATCCAGGAGGCCAGGTTGTCCTTGCCGCGCGGCGTGAACGGCACCATCAGGATGAACTCCGCCTGCCGCTCCTCAGGCAGTCGCATCACGATGTGGCGCAGGAACGGATCCGGCCGCTCGCCCGGCCGCGACAGCACCGGCTTCTGCCACTGATCCTCCCGGTGGTAGAAGATCTCCGGTTCGGCCATGTGGTAGGTGGCGTACATGTCGGTCTGCACCCGGAACAGGTCTTCGGGGTAACGCAAATGCGCGCGCAGATCCGCCGACATCGCGTCGAGCGGCTGGAAGATCCCGGGGAACACCTTGGCCAGCGTGCGCACCAGCGGGTCGCGCGGGTCGGCCAGGTAGGCCGTGACCGTGCCGTCGAAGGCGTCGATCACGACCTTCACGCTGTTGCGCATGTAGTTGATGCCGTCGTCGAGCGGTTGCGCGTAGGGATA